>OLSM01000209.1_pt1 | contig 61300 bp, 53 predicted proteins | sample 1672721 | NCBI WGS metagenome assembly OLSM01 (sample SAMEA3136717, study PRJEB25190) | human gut metagenome
GCCACCGCCGTAGAAAAGACCTGTGATACCGTTCTGACCGTTACCTGTTGCGAAAAGACCTACTGCAAGGCCGCCCCACATACCGTTTACGCCGTGTACCGAGAATGCGCCGACAGGATCATCTATTTTAAGCTTGATATCAACGAATTCAACTGCTACTACGATGAGGATACCTGAAACGATACCGATAACTGCTGCGCCGATTGCATCAACATCTGCACAACCTGCCGTGATTGCTACAAGACCTGCGAGTGATGCGTTAAGACACATTGAAACATCAGGCTTGCCGTTCTTGATCCATGTAAAGAGCATGGTTGTTACTGTTGCAACTGCCGGAGCAATTGTTGTTGTAAGAAGAATCTGACCGAGACGAGCGCCGTCTTCAGCAGCGGCACCGTTAAAGCCGTACCATGCAAACCAAAGAATGAATACACCGAGAGCACCGAGTGTGATGCTGTGACCGGGGATAGCGTTTACCTTGCCGTTCTTGCCGTATTTACCGATACGGGGTCCGAGAATGATTGCGCCGACAAGTGCCGAGATACCGCCGACCATATGAATTACGATTGAACCTGCAAAGTCGATACAGCCGAGCTGTGCAAGCCAACCCTGACCGTTCCAAACCCAACCTGCTTCAATCGGGTAAACAACGAGTGAAATAATTGCGCTGTAAACACAGTATGCCGAGAATTTTGTACGCTCTGCCATAGCACCTGAAACGATAGTAGCTGCTGTAGCACAGAATACAAGCTGGAATACGAATGAGTTCCAATCAAAGTTCATCCAGTCTGTGAACATATTGAGGTTGGGAACACCGATGAATCCTGCAACATAGTCCTCAGACATCATAAGTCCGAAGCCTAACAGGCTGAATACAACCGTACCGATACAAAAGTCCATCAGGTTTTTCATAATGATGTTACCTGCGTTTTTAGCTCTTGTAAAACCGGTTTCAACCATTGCAAATCCGCACTGCATAAAGAACACGAGTAATGCTCCGATCATAAACCAGACGCCTGTGCCTCCGTAAATTAGTTCTGCCATATAAATCTCTCCTTTTATCAAAATAACAAAAACGGCGTGGAGTTGACAGTTTAAATCTGTCAATCACACGCCGTTGTGTTACCTGTTATACAATATAAATAATGTTATTTAGTATAAATAGAGGTTCTATCAATCACACACCGAAAAGAAGTTCGCCGTATGAAGGATAAGGCCAGTATTCCGAAGCTGTTTCTGTTTCCATTGCGTCACCGACAGCTCTAAGTTCCTGCATAAGTGCAAATACTGTTTCTCTGTAGTACTTAGCATACTTGAGGTTGTCATCGCTGTAGTCGCTTGCCTTGATAACAGCCTCTTCAAGCTCTGCAGTTTTCTTTGAGAAACATACAAGTTTGTTTGAAAGGCTTGTAATAAGGTCTTCCTCAACACTTGTAGGAATAGCGTCTGAAAGTGCCTTCTTGGCAAGTGCTGTATCCGTAAGATCTCTTACATATGATGTAACGGCAGGAAGAATGTTCTTCTTAGCCATATCAATCATTGTGAGAGCCTCAATGTTAATCTGCTTAGAATAGCTTTCAAGCTCAATTTCATATCTTGCACGGATTTCGTCTGCCGAACAAATCTTATTCTTAACAAAGAGGTCAACATTCTTCTTGTCAAGGAAGTGTTCCATTGCGTCAGGAAGTGACTTGAGGTTAAGAAGTCCTCTTCTTTCAGCCTCTTCAACCCACTCGGGAGCGTAGTTGTTGCCGTTAAAGATAATGTTCTGATGCTCTGTGAATACTTTCTTAACAAGAGCCTTGATAGCTGCGTCCATATCATCCGCATCTTTAAGCTCATCGTAGAACTCTGAAAGTTCTTCGGCTACCATAGTGTTGAGCATATAGTTAGGACAGGCAATGTTAAGTGAAGAACCAAGTGCTCTGAATTCAAACTTGTTACCTGTGAATGCAAAAGGTGATGTACGGTTACGGTCTGATGTATCTTTCATAAAGTCAGGAAGAACATCAACGCCTGTTCTCATCTTCTGCTTACCCTTGCTTACATATTCTCTGTCATTGATGATTGAATCAACGAGTTCGCCGAGGTCATCACCGAGATACATTGAAATGATTGCAGGCGGTGCTTCGTTAGCGCCGAGACGGTGGTCGTTACCTGCCGATGCAACCGTGATTCTGAGAAGATCCTGATACTCGTGAACAGCCTTTACAACTGCTGCAAGGAAAAGCTGGAACTGAAGGTTGTTTTCAGGAGTCTTGCCGGGCTCAAGAAGGTTTTCGCCTGTGTTGGTTGAAATTGACCAGTTGTTGTGCTTACCGGAACCGTTAACACCTGCGAACGGCTTTTCGTGAAGAAGACAAACAAGACCGTGTCTTTCGGCAACCTTCTTCATAACTTCCATTGTAAGCTCGTTGTGGTCGGTTGCAATGTTTGTTGTTGTGAAGATAGGAGCAAGCTCGTGCTGTGAAGGAGCAACTTCGTTATGCTTTGTCTTTGCAAGGATACCGAGTTTCCAGAGTTCCTCGTCAAGGTCTTTCATATAAGCAGCAACTCTTGTCTTGATTGCACCGAAGTAATGGTCGTCAAGTTCCTGTCCTTTAGGAGCTTTTGCACCGAAAAGTGTTCTGCCTGTATAAATAAGATCCTCTCTCTGGTCGTAAGCGTCCTTATCAATAAGGAAGTATTCCTGCTCCGGACCTACTGTTGTTGTAACTCTTGTAACATCGTCTTTGCCGAGAAGATGAAGAATCTTTACAGCCTCTGTATTAATTCTCTCCATTGAACGAAGAAGAGGAGTTTTCTTATCGAGAACCTCGCCTGTATAAGAACAGAATGCTGTAGGAATGTAAAGTGTTCCATCCTTAACGAATGCATATGATGTTGGATCCCATGTTGTATAGCCTCTTGCCTCGAATGTGGCACGAATACCGCCGCTCGGGAAAGAAGAAGCATCAGGCTCGCCCTTTACAAGCTCTTTACCTGAGAACTCCATGATAACCTGACCTTCACCGTTCGGTGCGATAAAGCTGTCATGCTTTTCGGCTGTGATACCTGTCATCGGCTGGAACCAGTGTGTGTAGTGGGTACAGCCCATTTCAACTGCCCAGTCCTTCATAGCAGCCGCAACAACATTTGCAACGCTGAGGTCAAGCGGTTCACCGTTCTGGATTGTCTTTTTCAAAGCCTTGTAAGTTGACTTTGGAAGTCTTTCCTGCATCTTCTGATCATTAAATACCATGCTGCCAAAAATTTCGGGAACTTTTGCCATTTTAATTCTCTCCTATCCATTTTGAAAATAAATTTTAATGGTCTGATTTTTGCTTTATAAAAACAGAAAAGGACACTGTAAGCCTCAGCTCACAGCGCCCTTGCTGTCTTTGATGTTGTTAGTATATTCCACTTTTGCGAATTTGTCAATACATTTTTTGAAAAAAGTTTTGAAATTGCAAGTTTTATTAAATTTCCTGCAAAATTAAGCTGAAACACCAATAAGAGTTGCATATTTTCTACAACAATCACAGTAAAATGAAAGTTTTGCTCTTAAAAGTTGCAATTTTCCTCTATTTTCCCTTGACAAAGCACAATGTATAGTTATATAATCTAAGTGCTGATTTTTCTTGATCAACGATGACAGGGCACTTCAGAACATCAGCCGACCTGCACATTCACCTTTGCAGGATATAGCACAGGCTGAGCATAGCGGTTTTACCGCTGAGAAGAGATTGGGCATTTTACAATTACATATATATGATTGATTATTAACCGGCAGAACATTAATTGCCACTTTGAACCGATAAGTTTACGAAAGCAAACTTCCTTTTACATATATATGTATATAAAAAGTCCGCTGAATAATTTTTGTGATTAACAGGAAAGGGTGATCATTAATGGAACAGACAGTCAGAGAGAACAACAAGACTCTGTATTCTCCGAAGTTTGAACATGATAACTGCGGTATCGGAGCTGTTGTTAATATTAAGGGTATCAAGTCACACGACACCGTGGCAAACGCTCTGACAATTGTTGAAACTCTCGAACACAGAGCAGGTAAGGATGCCGAAGGCAAAACAGGTGACGGCGTAGGTATTCTTCTCCAGATTTCACACAAATTTTTTAAGAAGGCAGCTGCTGAAATCGGCATTAAGCTCGGTTCCGAAAGAGATTACGCTGTAGGTATGTTCTTCTTCCCTCAGAATGAGCTTGCAAGAAATCAGGCAAAGAAGATGTTTGAAATCATTGCAGAAAAAGAGGGACTTACAGTTCTCGGTTGGAGAAATGTTCCGTCAAAGCCCGAGGTACTCGGTCACAGAGCTGTTGAATGTATGCCTGCAATTATGCAGTGCTTTATCAAAAGACCTCACGGTGTAAAAAGGGGTCTTCCGTTCGACAGAAAGCTCTATGTTGCAAGAAGAGTTTTTGAACAGAGTAATGAAGACACATATGTAGTTTCACTTTCAAGCAGAACTATTGTATATAAAGGTATGTTCCTTGTCGGCGATCTCCGCAACTTCTTTCTTGATCTTCAGGACGAGGATTACGAGTCTGCAATCGCTATGGTTCACTCCCGTTTTTCAACCAACACAAATCCAAGCTGGCAGAGAGCCCATCCTAACAGAATGATTGTTCACAACGGTGAAATCAACACAATCAGAGGCAACGCTGACAAGATGCTTGCCCGTGAGGAAACAATGCGTTCGGAGCATCTCAAGGGCGACCTTGACAAGGTTATCCCTGTTGTAAACACAGAGGGTTCAGACTCTGCAATGCTTGATAACACACTTGAATTTCTCGTAATGAGCGGTATGGAGCTTCCTCTTGCCGTTATGATTACAATTCCGGAGCCGTGGGATAATAACGGCACAATGAGCCAGAAGAGAAAGGACTTCTATCAGTATTATGCAACAATGATGGAGCCGTGGGACGGTCCTGCGTCAATCCTTTTCTCTGACGGCGACATTATGGGTGCAGTTCTTGACCGTAACGGTCTGCGTCCGTCAAGATATTACATCACGGATGACGGCAACCTCATTCTTTCATCGGAAGTCGGCGCACTTCCTATTGATCCCGCAAAGATTGTTACAAAGGAAAGACTTCGCCCGGGCAAAATGCTCCTTGTCGATACGGTTCAGGGCAGACTCATTGATGACGATGAACTCAAAGAATACTATGCGTCAAAACAGCCTTACGGCGAATGGCTCGACAGTAATCTTGTTTGTCTTAAAGACCTCAAAATTCCTAATATGAAGGTTGAGGAGCATTCATATAAAGAAAGACAAAAACTCCAGAAGGCTTTCGGATATACCTACGAAGATGTTATGACATCAATCCTTCCTATGGCAAAGAACGGCACAGAGTCAATTGCCGCAATGGGTACAGACAGTCCGCTTGCAGTTCTTTCAAAAGAACCGCAGCCACTTTTCAACTACTTCAAGCAGCTCTTTGCACAGGTTACAAACCCGCCGATTGACGCAATCCGTGAGGAAGTTGTAACATCAACAACAATTTATATCGGTGAGGACGGCAACATCCTTGAGGAGCGTCCCGAAAACTGCAAGGTTATGAAGATTCACAACCCGATTCTTACATCAACCGATATTCTCAAAATCAAGAATATGCACATTCCGGGCTTTAAGGTTGCGGTTATCCCGATTCTCTACTACAAGAACACAAGACTTTCAAAGGCTGTTAAGCGACTTTTCATTGAAGCTGACAAGGCTTACAATGACGGTGCAAATATTCTTATCCTCTCCGACAGAGGAGTTGACGAAAACCATCTTGCAATTCCGTCACTTCTTGCAGTATCCGCTCTTCATCAGCACCTTGTTGCAACAAAGAAGAGAACCTCACTTGCAATGATACTTGAAAGCGGTGAGCCGAGAGAAGTTCATCATTTTGCAACACTTCTCGGTTACGGTGCAAGTGCAATCAACCCGTATCTTGCTCAGGAAACAATTCACGAGCTTATCGGTGATGACCTTCTTGACAAGGACTACTACGCAGCAGTTGACGATTACAACAGCGCAGTTCTCCACGGCATCGTAAAGATTGCGTCAAAAATGGGTATTTCAACAATCCAGTCATATCATGGCTCACAGATTTTTGAGGCTATCGGTATCGGCAAGGATGTTATTGACGAATACTTCACAGGCACAGTCAGCAGAATCGGCGGTATCACAATCAAGGATATCGAAAAGAATGTTGACAAACTTCACACAGCGGCATTTGATCCGCTTGACCTCGGTGTAAGCGATGAGCTTGAATCCCGTGGTTCACACAAGTTCAGAAGCGGCAAAGAGGAACACCTCTACAATCCGCAGACTATATATATGCTCCAGCAGGCAACAAGAACAGGCGATTATGAGCTTTACAAAAAGTATTCTCATATGATTTCCGAAGAAATGGATCCTGTAAATATCAGAGGTCTTTTCGACTTCAACTTTGCAGAAACTCCTGTTCCGCTTGATGAGGTTGAAAGCGTTGATTCAATCGTAAAGCGTTTCAAGACAGGCGCTATGTCCTACGGTTCAATCTCACAGGAGGCTCACGAAACACTTGCGATTGCAATGAATCAGCTTCACGGCAAGTCAAACTCCGGTGAGGGCGGCGAAAGCCTTGAACGACTTCTCACAAAAGGACAGAAGGTTGACAGATGTTCTGCAATCAAGCAGGTTGCGTCAGGTCGTTTCGGTGTTACATCAAGATACCTCACATCTGCAAACGAAATTCAGATTAAAATGGCTCAGGGTGCAAAGCCTGGCGAAGGCGGACATCTTCCGGGCAAAAAGGTTTATCCCTGGATTGCAAAAACCCGTCATTCAACACCGGGTGTATCGCTCATCTCTCCACCACCGCACCACGACATTTACTCAATCGAGGACCTTGCACAGCTTATCTACGACCTCAAGAATTCTAACAAAGACGCAAGAATCTCTGTTAAGCTCGTTTCGGAATGCGGTGTAGGTACGGTTGCCGCAGGCGTTGCAAAAGCAGGTGCAGGCGTAATCCTTATTTCAGGTTATGACGGCGGTACAGGCGCTGCTCCGAGAAACTCAATCTACAATGCAGGTCTGCCGTGGGAACTCGGTCTTGCCGAGGCTCATCAGACACTCATTATGAACGACCTTCGTAACAAGGTTGTTATTGAAACCGACGGTAAGCTTATGAACGGCCGTGATGTTGCAATTGCCGCAATGCTCGGTGCAGAGGAATTCGGTTTTGCAACTGCTCCGCTTGTAACTCTCGGTTGTGCAATGATGAGAGTATGTAACCTTGATACCTGCCCGTTCGGTGTTGCCACACAGAACCCCGAGCTCAGAAAAAGATTCTGCGGCAAACCCGAATATGTAATAAACTTTATGAAGTTTGTAGCAAGCGAACTTCGTGAATATATGTCAAAGCTCGGTGTAAAAACCGTTGATGAGCTTGTCGGAAGAATTGACCTCATCAAGAGAAAAGAAGGCATCACAGGACAGGCTGCCGAGGTTGACCTTTCTAACATTCTTGATACAAACTTTGTTTCGGAAAAGGTTGAATACAACAAAAAGAGCCTTTACGATTTCAAGCTTGAATCAACACTTGACGAGAGAATCCTCTGCAAAGAATTTGCAAAGGTTCTTGCAAAAGGCACAAAGAAAAAGGTTGAAGTCAATGTTAAAAACACAGACCGTTCATTTGGTACAATCTTCGGTTCTGAGGTTACAAGAAAGCATTACAACAACCTTGATGACGATACATTTACAGTAGTCTGCAACGGTTCGGGCGGTCAGAGCTTTGGCGCATTCATTCCAAAGGGACTCACACTTGAACTTGTGGGCGACTCAAACGACTACTTCGGCAAGGGACTTTCAGGCGGTAAGCTGGTAGTTTATCCTCCGAAGAACTCAACATTTGACGCAGGTAAAAACATCATCATCGGTAATGTTGCACTTTACGGTGCAACAAGCGGCAAGGCATTTATCAACGGTGTTGCAGGCGAGCGTTTCTGCGTAAGAAACTCAGGCGCAACAGCAGTTGTTGAGGGTGTCGGCGACCACGGTTGTGAATATATGACAGGCGGCAGAGTTGTTGTTATCGGCAAAACAGGCAAAAACTTTGCCGCAGGTATGTCCGGCGGTGTTGCCTATGTTCTTGATGAAGAAAGAGACCTTTACACAAAGCTCAACAAAGAAATGGTTCTCTTCTCTGAGGTAACAGAAAAGTACGATATAATCGAACTCAAAACGCTTATAGAAGAACATGTTGCAGCAACAGGTTCACAGAGAGGCAAGAAAATCCTTGATAACTTTGACGAGTATCTTCCGAAATTCAAGAAGATTATTCCGCACGACTACAAGAGAATGATGGCTGCAATTGCCGCTTATGAAGAAAAAGGTCTTACAAACGAGCAGGCACAGATTGAAGCTTTCTACGAAATTGTGAATAATAAATAAGGAGGGGATATTTATGGGAAAGCCAACAGGATTTATGGAATATAAGCGTGAGGATGCCCCGGCATACTCCGTAAAAGAAAGAATCAAAAATTTTGACGAATTTCACGATCCCCTCAGCAAAGAGGATCAGCAAAAACAGGGTGCAAGATGCATGGACTGCGGCGTGCCTTTCTGTCAGGCAGGAATGCAGATTGGTTCTGCATTCTCAGGCTGTCCGCTTAACAACCTCATTCCCGAATGGAATGACCTCATCTACAAGGGCAACTGGGAACAGGCTTACAACCGTCTTAAAGTTACAAACAACTTCCCCGAATTCACATCCCGTGTATGTCCTGCTCTCTGTGAAAAGGCATGCACCTGCGGTGCAAACGGTGACGCTGTCAGCGTAAGAGCCAACGAATACGGAATCATTGAAAATGCTTATGAAGAAGGTCTTGCAGACGCAAGAATTCCAAAGGTAAGAACAGGCAAGAAAATTGCAATCATCGGTTCGGGTCCATCGGGACTTGCCGCTGCCGACCAGCTCAATCAGCGCGGTCACTCTGTAACGGTATTTGAACGCAATGACAGAGTAGGCGGTCTGCTTATGTACGGCATTCCGAATATGAAGCTTGAAAAAGATGTTATCGAACGCAAGATTAACATTATGGAAGAAGAAGGCGTAACCTTTGAAACCTGCTCAAATGTCGGCAAAGACATCAAGGCAAGCGAAATTCTCAAGGACTTTGACCGTGTAATCCTTGCTTGCGGTGCATCGAATCCGAGAGATATCAAAGTTCCCGGCAGAGAGGCTAACGGCATTCACTTTGCCGTTGACTTCCTCAAATCAACAACAAAGTCACTTCTTGACTGCAACCTCAGAGAGGGTACATTCATCAGCGCAAAAGGCAAGAATGTAATGGTAATCGGCGGCGGCGACACAGGTAACGACTGCGTTGGCACAAGCATCAGACACGGTGCAAAATCTGTTCTCCAGCTTGAAATGATGCCTAAACTTCCCGACACAAGAAGTGCCGATAACCCATGGCCGCAATGGCCGAGAGTCTGCAAAACAGACTACGGTCAGGAAGAGGCTATTGAAATCTACGGTCACGATCCACGAGTTTATCAGACAACCGTTAAGCAGTTCATTGCTGACAAAAACGGTAATCTTGTAGGTGCGGAGCTTGTTAAGCTCAAACCCGAAAAGGATGCTAAAACAGGCAGACTTATGATGAAAGAGGTTGAAGGCTCAGAATACAAGGTTGATGTTGAACTCGTACTCATTGCGGCAGGATTCCTCGGCAGCGAAAACTATGTAACCAAGGCATTCGGTGTTGAAACAAACGCAAGAACCAATGTTGCAACGGCAGAAGGCTCACACAAGACAAATGTTGAAAATGTATTTGTTACAGGCGATATGCACAGAGGACAGTCACTTGTTGTCTGGGCGATTCGTGAGGGCAGAGATGTTGCCAAAGAGGTTGACGAAAGCCTTATGGGATACACAAATCTTTAATTGATTACAAATAACCTGATAATCCTCAATTTTTCGATATACCGGTTAATAATCAGAAAGCGCAGGAGCGGATTTCCCTCCTGCGTTTTTCTTTGTCATTTAGGGTTTGTTTCTGTTGCATATCAATATGATTGATGATAAAATAAAAGATATATACAATGCAATAAAATGTGAGGAAATATTATGAGTAACAGACCTGAAACCAATAAACAAAGCTGTCCCGTTTACAAAAAATGCGGCGGTTGTCAACTGCAAAATCTGTCATATCCCGAACAGCTTGAATTCAAGCAGAGGAAAGTCGAAAAACTTCTCAAACGCTTTTGCACCGTTGAAAAAATTATCGGAATGAAAACTCCCTACCACTACCGCAACAAGGTTCAGGCGGCTTTTTATACGGACAAAAAGGGCAAAATCATTTCGGGTGTGTATCAGTCGGGCAGTCATCATGTTGTCGGAATTGACAGCTGTCAGACAGAGGATGTTATTGCCGACAAAATCATCGTTGCAGTACGCAAGCTCCTCCCCTCTTTCAGAATGACAACCTATAACGAGGACACAGGCAAAGGTTTTCTCCGTCACATTCTTGTGAAAAGAGGCTTTGCGACAAATCAGATTATGCTTGTGCTTGTGACAGGTACACCTGTTTTTCCGTCAAAAAACAATTTTGTAAAAGCGATTCTGAAACAGTTTCCCGAAATCACAACCATTGTGCAAAATATAAACCCCTACCGCACCAACCTTGTACTCGGTGACAATCAGAAAGTGCTGTACGGCAAGGGTTATATTGAGGATATTCTCTGCGGTTGCAGGTTCAGAATTTCGCCGAAAAGCTTTTACCAAATTAACCCCGTTCAAACCGAAGTTTTGTACGGCAAAGCAATTGAATTTGCAAATCTCAAAGGCAACGAAACCGTGCTTGACACCTACTGCGGAATCGGCACAATCGGCATAATTGCCGCCAAAAACGGTGCAGGCAATGTTATCGGTGCAGAACTTAACGGCGATGCCGTGAGGGATGCAATCGTAAATGCAAGAGCAAATAATCTGAAAAATATCCGTTTCTACAAAGCCGATGCGGGCGAGTTCATGAGAGAAGCTGCAGACGAGGACGAAAAGCCCGATGTTGTGTTCATGGATCCGCCCAGAGCCGGCAGTGACCGAAAATTTCTCGACTCACTAATAAAAATGTCTCCTAAAAAGGTTGTCTATGTTTCCTGCAACCCCGAAACATTGGCAAGAGATTTAGCCTACCTAACCCAAAACAGCCCCTACAAAGCCCAAAAAATCCAACCCGTAGATATGTTCCCCCACACAGCACACGTCGAGTGTGTAGTATTGATGTCAAGGGTTTAGAAATAAGGTGCAAAAAGCCTTGAAATAAGGACTTTTAGATAATTTTTGAATGAAAAAGGAATACTTGAAAATCTTAAAATGTCCGATAAACTCTAGACTTATGCCAAGGTCGAGTAGACAGGAATGTTAAGTATAGGTTGAGTAGATAGAACGGTTGAAAAAGAAATCTTTGGCTGTATTCATCTTATATTGCTAATATTGCAAAATAAGATACCGATGAAACTTACTGTAAATATAGAAATAGTATTCTAGCAATAAAAGAAGTCGAAACAACGATACTCCAATAATTATCTAAATAAAGATAGAAAAATAATGTAGAAATATATAATTTCTTGATGTAGTATATAACAAAAATAGTATTTAAAACAAGGTGATACTTTTGCTCTCAAATAATAACGATTTATTACGACGCCATATTTCAACCCATTCTGAACATTCAGCTGAAGATCGTGCAGCAGTTTCAACTTTAGAAACATTTCTGACCTCAGGTGGAAAAATTAATACTAACTTTTCTTGTGATGATAAATGGCCAAATCATGATGGTACATTTGAGTTTGTCTCAAACCCTGAAATATCTAGATGTCCAGAACAAAATTTTATAGTTCAGATAAAGGGAACGCATAATTATAGAGAAACTGATGGAATAATTTCATATAGCTCAAAAAGCTTGGCATTTCCGGCTTTTATAGCCAGTGAAGTAACTGCAGATCCAGGAATTTTATTTATTGTTCTTAACCCAGACGTTAGAAGCGAGAAACGTGTTTTCTGGAAATATCTTTCACCCAGTTTTATCAAATCAATAAACTTTGAGAAGAATAGTACTACAATTAACCTAAGTTCTGAAGATGAGATAAAAGATACAGATGAAAGCGTTAATATGTTCTGCAATAAGCTCCAACGAATTATTGATTTTCATCTATTCCTAAGCAAATTAAATAAGGATAATCTTAGAAAGGATGATGCTATAAAAATCGTTAAAACCAGATGTGAGGATATATCGCTAGAAATTGATAGAATTAATAATGACAATAAATCTCGTGACAATGTATCAAGAAGAATTGTGAATGGACTATATGATTTGTGTTATGCTGTTTTAGTTTTAAATGCAATAAATCTAGGATATACAGATGTCAATGAAAGATTAGCATGGGAGTTGTCTCAATTTAATATTGAAACTAAATATTTAAGCAACTTTTTGAAGGGTCTTAAATATATCGGATCAAGAATTCCGGAAGAAGGTCAAGCTGAAAGATTAATGCTGAAATATTATAACTATCTTTGGGAGATTAGAAGGTTCTTGAAAAATAATTTTAAAATTTCTGTATTAGGAAATCTGGAAGCATTCCCTTTGCATACTGATACTCTCGATACAGAGTATTATGAAATGGTTGCTTCAAGTATTGCTGCAACTGATTTATCACCAAATGAACTTAGAACCTCTCGATATTATATTCAAAAAAAGACTCCCTTCTTTGTTAATGGGGAAAGATACTTTGAAGTTACGTTGCAATTAGCTGGGTTATATGCAACTAAATTTAATCGGATAACTGTATATACCAAGAAAAACATATCAACCAATTACTCAATACAAATTGCATATGCTAATGCTGAAATCAATCTTTGGAGTGTAAAAAGTAAAATCAAAGTAGTAACGAATTGGAAAGTATCTATTGACCCTTCGTGTTTAAATAAGCTAGGTAAAATTTTGAACATAAACATGAAATTAAGCAAGAATTATGGTGAGTATAGCTCATTGATGGATTTTCTCACTCGGACAGGTATGAACCTATTTGATTTAATTAATCTGCAGGGAGATAGCTTTCAAAACGCTTTGTATCAAATATATGGTGAGACAAACACGAAGATTTTTAAGGATGTATTTATAAAACTTAGAAGAGATTATTCTTCATCTTCACACAAAAAAGGAAAGCACACAGTACGATACATATTACTAAACCTACGGGAAGAGATATTAGAATCAGTACTACCAAATGCATTTGATAAAAGATGTCTTACTGACGATCTTTATATTACGAGCAGATGCTATCCATTTGAGAAAAACCCTTTTATTTCAAATCTGGCTGGAAGAAAAACAAGCAAAAGCAGTATAAATGACATACTTGAAATAACAAATGATTCTGCTAAATTTGATACTGTACAACCTTACTTAACAATTGAAAGATTGATACGTGAAACTGGAGAACTGTATTTTGATATCGATTCAGTAGCAAGCCTAGAGGAGATAAAAAAATACAATGATAGTCTTGATAGTTGGGAGTGCAATAATGGCTTTTTAATCAATGAAGAAAACGGTTTTTTATCCATTGACTCCTACGAAAGCACAACTCTTTTAATACTTGAAAAATTATTGAAACTTTCAAAAACGACTAACAAAGGACAAAAGGAATCCAACTTACGATATCTTAGTCAATGTAATATAAATTTTGAAGATCCGTTAAAAAAGGTTGCGTTGCAAAAGTTGTTTGTAAATTCTCAAGTAATGCTTATTTACGGAGCAGCTGGTACGGGAAAGACTACGTTGATTAACCATATTTCAAATATGATGAATCAGTCAAAGAAACTATTTCTTACGAAAACGTATACTGCTTTACAAAATTTAAAAAGACTTATAGATAATCCAGGTCTTGACTCTGATTTTGTTAGTATTGATAGCTTTACAAAGACAATTACACTTACTGATTATGACATAGTTTTTGTTGACGAATGCAGCACTATAGACAATAGAACCATGAAGAGGTTACTCGAAAAAATTGATGAGAGTACGCAGCTTATTTTAGCAGGGGATATTTATCAAATTGAGTCTATCGATTTCGGTAACTGGTTTTATTATGCCAAGGATATTATTAAAACGGATTACGCCAATGTTGAACTTTTAAACACTTGGAGAACAGACAAAAAAGAGTTAAAAAGTTTATGGGATGAAGTTAGGTGTATTGAACCTATTATTACGGAAAAGCTAGCAATAGATGGTCCTTTTTCTTCTAAAATAGGGGAAGAAATATTTATACCTCAAGATGAAGATGAGATTGTACTGTGCCTAAACTATGATGGTAAATTTGGCTTAAACAATATGAACCTTTATTTTCAAAATGCAAATACTAAAAGCGATGTATACACATGGACTGAATGGACATTCAAAGTCGGAGATCCTGTGATTTTTCTCGATACCAAGCGCTCATCATTATTGTACAACAATTTAAAAGGAAAAATAGTAGATATCTCAAAAAACGATTCAGCAATATCGTTTACGCTTGATATTGACACTATTCTAACTGAGCGACAATGCAGAAATGAAAGTTTTGAATTTGTTGACATAACAGATTTTGGAACAAGGATACGTTTAGAAGTAATTGCAAATAATGATGAAACGGCAACAGACGAAGAACGAATAAAAACAATTATTCCGTTTCAAATTGCATATGCTATTTCCATTCATAAGGCACAAGGTTTAGAGTATAAATCTGTAAAGATAATTATTCCCCCTTATAACGCAGAAAAAATATCGCATTCTATTTTTTACACTGCTATAACCCGTGCAAAAGAAAAACTCAAGATATACTGGAGTGCTGAAACAATGAAAAGCGTTGTCGAAAGTTTTTCAAAAGAAAAAGTTGGACAGCACACGCTTGAATTAATAGAGAAAAAGTTGGAATAATATATAGTTTAATCAAATACACAAGTTTGAATAGATAACATGTTTATAAAATACCCAAGTTTAAGAAGTTTTAGCCTTTTCAGACTTGTTCGGTTCTAGCCTAACTATTACATCTCGATACGATAGCTTTATGTACAAAAGTACATAAATAAAAAATAATTTGAAATAAGCACATCCGAGGGTTTGGACAGTGATTTGAAAGCTGCCTGACTCTCGGTATTTTTTACTTTACTGAAACTTGTCAAAATAGAAAATATGGGATTGAGTCGATAAGTGTGAAAATTAATAGAATAAAATATACTATTAAAAGTCAGAGAAAATTTAAATATTGGGTTTCGTGTATCTTGAAAAAACAATGCCTTTATGGTATGATAGAAAAAAATCTAGAGGTGAGCGTTATGCATGGTGGATATAGAAATGGAGTTGGAAGAAAATCTGTTAATAATATAAGAAAACCCATCACAATTTATTTAGATGATAATGAGAAGGAAATGATAGAGAATTCACAATTACCGTCCAGTAAAAACTTTTCTCAAAAATGTAGAGAACTAATATATATTGGATTGGAACAACTTGCAAAGGAGCTTAAACAGAATACAAATGAAGTAAGATATATCGACTTGTTCTGTGGACTAGGAGGTATTCGATTAGGTTTTGAGCAGGCATTGAGAGAAAAGGGACTTATTGGCAAATGTGTATTTTCTAGTGATATCAAGCCAGCTGCTTTAAAAGCATATAAAAATTATTTTGGTGAAGACGCAAGATGTGATATTACAAAAGTTCGAATTTCAAATATTCCGAACTTCGAATTTTTATTAGCTGGTTTTCCTTGTCAAGCATTTTCACAGGCTGGATTAGGGATGGGTTTTCAGGATACAAGGGGAACTTTGTTCTTTGATGTAGCAAAAATATTGATGGAAAAAAAACCGCTTGGATTTGTTTTAGAGAATGTTGAAGGGCTAGTAAATCATGATAAAGGCAGAACTTTCAAAGTGATTGTCAACACGCTGATTGAATTAGGCTACAGTGTTGAGACAAAAGTACTAAACGGTAAAGACTTTGGTCTTGCACAGTCGAGAAACAGAATCTATTTTATAGGGTATAGAGGTAGAAAGGTAAATAATCTTGAAAATTTTACTGTCTCACATAGCGTTCTTAAAGATATTATAGATTATAGTATCCCAGCTAAACATACATTTTTTACAGAAAAACTATTAGAGCATTATAAAGTTGAAGAATTATATGGTAAGTCAATCAAAGATAAGCGTGGTGGTGATAATAATATTCACAGCTGGGATATAGGATTAAAGGGCGAAATTTCAGATGATCAGCGAGAACTGTTAGAGTTATTATTACGACAGAGGCGAAATAAAAAGTGGGCAGATATAATAGGAATAAAGTGGATGGATGGAATGCCGTTAACTGAAAGTATGATCAGTACTTTTTATCCCCATGAAAACCTACATGAATTGCTGACCGATTTAGTAGATAAAGGATATTTAGCCTATGAATATCCTAAACAGCTAGTAGGTAACCGAAGAATACCAGATGAAACGCTGGAGAGGGGTTATAATATTGTCACAGGCAAATTATCTTTCGAATATTCAAAAATACTTTCTCCAAATGATGTGACCCCTACACTTGTGGCTACTGATATACAAAAATTGGCAGTACCAGTACAAGATGGGCTTCGAACACTTTCTATAAATGAAGGACTTAAGCTTTTTGGTTATCCAGAAGATTATAATTTAGAGTTTTTAAAGGAAGCAGAGGCTTTTGATTTGTTAGGCAATACAGTATGTGTGCCTGTAATAAAAGCAGTTTCTGAAAAATTATTAGATACCTATTTGGAAGACAAATAAAGAATATGGCAGTTGCTAATTTTTTAAGCAACTACCATATTTTTTAATATTGTGAAACTTTTTGATACCATTCTTCCGGACTAAAGGTTAATACTGGATTAGGAAACATTTCGAATGTTTCTTTCACTGCCAGTATAAATTCCTGCTTGTTTTGAAAACACTTATCTGGTTTCTTATAGAAATTAAATGGACGCATTGCATACGGATTTCCACGTTTTACTTGGAGCCCAACTGGATATTTTGTTGTAGAAGATGTTATTTCCCATATGTGTTTCAAAAATACCTTTTGGACAGTAAACCCTTGAGAAAAACCATCGTCTTCGGGTTTATAACCTAAAATAAAATATTGTGCGTTTAGTTTTCCTGGTGATGAATATGTTGTTTCCAGAAAACTCTGAAAATTTGCTATGTCAAAAGCGGGAGAATTATTTATATTCCAAGCTTTGACTTCTACAGCATATTCTACTCCGTTGAATTTTGCCATGAAATCTGGAAATACCTGTGTTCCACTCCCAGGTTGAATATCCACACCAATAAATTGAAACCAGTTCGGCAACCACTCTTGCAAACAATTACCTATAACATCATTGCCAGAATATACGTGATTTCTATTGGCAAAAGTAATGGTAATTGTACCATGTTGACCTTCAAGTTTTTCTTTAGAAAGTTCATACAAGTCGTTTAATGTATTGATTTTCATTTCTATACCTCCTATGATTAATTACTTGAGTTATTCGTATCTCTTACGGTTTCAAATAAATCTTCAACTTTACAATCTAATGCATCTGCTATCTTCATTAGAATATCAAGTCGAACAGGTTCATTTTTACCGAGTTTTGCGACGGAGTTAGCACTGATTTCTGCTTTCTCACGAAGGTCAGCTTTCTTCATATTCTTATCAATCATTAATTTCCAAAGTTTGTTATATTGAATTCTCATGTGTCGAGTCCTTTCTGCCCCATTGTTTTCCGAATAAAGCTTCTCCTTCAGCATCAATTTTAAGTACCTTATATTTCTGCAATAATTCATTGGTTTCTTTGCCGTAATTTTCTTCATGGTCAAAAGAAATAAAAATCTGCTTATCTTTTTCTTCAGAATATAGTTGCAATAATCTGCAAATGTTTCTATCAGAAATATATGGAAATAGCAGAGAATCGTGAGCGATTGCCGGCAGGTTTGTGAGCTTTAAAATGCTTAGGTCGTAAAACAGCATACCTTTATAGTTTGTTCCGGTTCCAGTGTTTCTTGGAGTTTCAAAGGTATAACTGTCTGCTTCATTGATTCTAATAACAGGAAAGTTGTCAATACCTTCCGAAACAAAATCACTTATTTCTGTCAGCTTTTCTTGGATTTGTACTTCTAATTCATGCAAGATGATTTTCATATGTTCTTTCAATCGTTTGTTTGCCAGCTTTTTTTCATTCTGCAGTCTATTCCTGGTGATGAATGCATCATTTTCATCTTCAAGTTTATGAATTCTGCGATCAAGCTGTGTATAGGCATCCAAAAATTCATGACTAAATGCCATAGATGGCTTAATTTCTTCAATCTGCCTTTGCAAACTTTCAACAACCTCTTCTAAAGGCTTAATTGCCTGCTCTGCATCTTTTTTTGCTTCTAATAATTCTTCCTCAAGAATCGCCTGTATTTTATTATGAAATCTTTCAATATCCATAAGTTTTCTAAAGTTTGCTTCTGGAAAGAAATCAGAAAGACTTTTCAGGTCAGCTTCAGTAGGATATACACCTTGACTAATATTTAAATTGATGAGGTGCAAATCACTTTTCTTTTGTTGCAATTTAACACGAGCATCTCTTAACTGCAATTTCAAGTAATTAGATTCATTTGCTTTTTCTATATCGTTAGAGGTAATGCCGCTATTGTTGGTTGCTTCAAGTTGTTCTTTTTCATGTTTGAGTGAGGATATCATAGAGAGATTTTCCTCATATTTTTTTGTGCCATCAACTGCGGACGGTATAAATTCATATTTTCTAGCTTCTCTAAATGCAGTTATACGTTTGTCGACATCACTGATTTGTTCCTCGAATGCTTTTATTTCTGAGTATCGATCAAATAGTGTTACCAGAATTTTAATAGCATCTTTTTTTGACTCAGTACCACCACGTGTTTGAAGAGGGTGCAACTCACTATAGTTGTTTTTTCCGTATATGCGAAAAAATCTACTAAGTGTGTTTCTAAACTGCATTCCTTCATAATCCATATGATATTGGTGTTCTAACCATTTAATATAATCCCCTTTCGTTTGTGTAGTGATAATATTGCCATTGGCATCAACGATGCCAATGTTTGCAGAAGAATTCGTAGATCTAGCAAAGTGGTGGTCTTTGCCATTAAAGTTAAAAGTAAAATATATAGTATGGTTACCAAGTTCCTTTACTGCATCACTTTTAGAATAGGTATCTCCACCAAATACGAAATCAATAATCAATAGAGAAGTTGATTTTCCGATGGATGTAGTGCCAACTTTACTTCCTAATATTACATTTAGACCATTGTGGAAGATAATCTTGCCACTTGGTCTTGTTTTTGTTTTTAAGAGTTCACAGTATATCTCCTTTAGCATTTATAGATTCTCCCTTCCTGATCAATCTCAATTTTATAAAGTGCGTATAGGCAATCCAGCACATCCATAAATTCCATAGGACTACTAATAGCATTCCGCATATTTAGATATAACTCCTTTGGTGTTTGTGGTCTATCAAGGCTTTCCAGAAATGAAGGTATTTTAGAAAGGACACTTTGATTGTATGAAAATAATTTATTTGGTAATATCATGAAACACCTCACACGATTGTACAAAATACGAAACTACGATATAGCAAAAACGAATATCCTGCTTTGTTATTCTTCGGATTCGTTCTGACAGTTCATAAAATATTTGTTCCGGTGACAGCTTTTTAGCTGCTAATTGCTTATAGGACTCTTTCATTTGAGCACGAATAAGGTCATCACTATAAACATTTTTTAAGGATAGATTTCGCATTGTATTTTTTATGTACTGGTAATATCGAGTAACATTATTTTTGATATCATTCACAAGGAAATAACTTGTATTCTCATCAATTTTTCTCGACACAGAAACAGGATCATATGTTAATTTCTTCAATTCAGATGGCTTAGCATTTGAAAGATTTTCTATAACAAGGTCTATACCTTTGTTGATTTCAATATCATCTAAAGTTTGTCTGCTACTCCTTGCATCGGCTTGGAGTTTTTTTATTGCTTTTAAATTCTTTTCATCTGCATTTGTGTGTGAAAGGGTATATTTTTGGAAACATTCATGGCACACGGCAATCAAATTATCATATGTTAAGCCTTTTGACTCATCAATAAGGATGATTTCATAGTCAGCAACACTCTGATTGTGAATTCCGAGTGTTTGTAAGTGTTTACCGCACAAGGACATGGAACAAGTATATTTACAGTCATCAACGAGACCAGAACCGAAATTGCCCTTTGCCTTATCGGAGTAATGTTGTGCCTGTCTGATTTTTCTATCGTTTTCCAATTCGGAGTTGACAATGTATTCCAAGGATTTGTGAAACAAATCAAACAGCACATCTGCAACATTTAAGACGTCTAGATTGTCATTATAAAAGGGTCGGATGTCATTTACTAAGCCTTCAAGAACAACATCATTTCTATCAGGATCGTTAATAGACTCAACGAAGTTATCTTTGTTAAGTCTTCCCAGCATTGATTTCGCAAGTTTCTTAGTTAAGCCTCTATTATAAAATTTTCGTAAGGACTCATCTTTGTACCTTTGTTCTGAAGATGGGTCTTTTTTTGTATACCAATCTTTTTCTGGGATGTCACACAGCATCTGAATAATATTCCTTGTAAAGGATGGTACATCTGCATCTTTCATCAAGTGAGGATGGATTGAATGCATAAGTTCTGTAAATAACATCGTTTTGTCCCCTTTTTTGTCCTGCTTGTCCTACACCGTCCTAAACTGTCCAATTTTGAATGAGACCATTTTGTATAGTAGTAGTAGGTTCTTAAAGCCAATGCGAAGATCCATATGTATATTATATCAGAACTTTGTACTTTTTACAAATAAAATTGACAAACACCAACTTTTTTAATCAAAAAAATATGTAAATTGGCTTTAAACCAACAGAATACTCAATTTGTGAGGAGGTGATTGGCAATGGCTAAAAACTCAAAGCAGACATCAAGTGCAGTTGCTTCAAAGGCAAGCAAAATCCTCAAAGACGGTCGTTACGGTAAGACTGCAAAATCTGTTGCAGGCAGTGCATTATCGCAGACGAAACCTGGCAGAAAGTAATTTTACCAAATGATAGGCAGAAAAAATCCGAATAATCTATCTGCCTATCTTCCCTTTGTGAGAGAACACAAAAATTAATATCACAAGGCCTGATTAGCTATAAGGGCGTTGGGATACAGATATCGGCACTAGCCACAGGACAACCTGTGGTTGGGTGCGATAGAAGTACCCATGTTTCCTTCTGCTCTTTTTCAGGCGATATGGGTCGGTACTTCTAAAGCACCGGCCTTATTTTTATCCCTTTGCCCTTCCGCTAAGAGTCAGGTGGAAAGGACAAAAGAATGAAGTTAAAGATTCGTTATGAAAACAAGTATCAAATCTTAGAGGTAAACAGTGAAGAGATGTGGGTCAGCCTTTCTTTAGAGGGTGACGAAAATCTTACACAGGAAGAAAAAGAAGCGATGATACAGGAAGCTTTTGAAGAACAGTTTAATAGGCCAGAGTACAACAGCTGGCACAAGTTCAATCGACACCGTGGTAACTTGAAAAGACAGTTCAGAAAAGATGACGAGGAGCCTGATGAGAGTGATGGTATTGATACTGTTGCTGATAATTCGCAGGAAGAAGAACGCAACGGTCAATATGAATACGAGGCATTGTGTCAGCAAATCCGTGAGATGCTAAAACCTGAGTATGCCGATGTAATCATCGCAGTTTGTCTTGATGATATGACACCTGAGGAATATGCACAAAGAAACGGATTGAAAAGGGGTACGGTATACAAGCGTTTGCAGAGAGCCAAGAAAAAACTTCAGGAAATTTTCTAAAGTTGTCCAATCTGACCCTCTCCCAAGGCTATGAGGTAGAGGGTCAACCTCAATAAAATGCAGGAGGTAATTCTAATGAGTGAATTACAGATTTTTAAGAATGCGGAATTTGGCTCTGTCCGTACATTGACAATAAATGATGAGCCATATTTTTTTGGTAAGGATGTAGCTGAAATCCTCGGTTACACAAATCCAAGCAAGGCATTAGCTGACCATGTGGACGAAGATGACAAACTCAATAACGAATCGTTATCGAGTTTAGGACAGCGTGGTGGCTGGATTATTAATGAATCAGGTCTTTACAGCCTTATCCTTTCAAGCAAACTTCCAAATGCCAAAAAGTTCAAGCGTTGGGTTACAAGTGAAGTTCTACCTGCTATCCGTAGGCACGGCATCTATGCAATAGATGAGGTTCTGAACAATCCCGATATGCTGATTGCAGCACTTACTGAATTAAAGGCTGAGCGAGAGAAAACAAAATTGTTAACGGAAACTGTGGCTGTTCAGAAACAGCAGATTTCTGAAATGAAACCAAAAGCATCATACTATGATGTTGTTCTTAACTGTAAAGACCTTGTTGCGATTTCGGTAATTGCGAAGGACTACGGTTGGAGTGCAAACCGAATGAATCAATACCTTCATAAAAAAGGTGTGCAGTACAAGCAGGGCAATAAGATATGGCTTTTGTATCAGAAATACTCAGAGTTAGGTTACACAAGCACTAAAACGAACAGCTATTCCGGTAGTGACGGAACAGTTCATACAAAACCGCATACCTATTGGACGCAAAAAGGTAGATTGTTTATATATGAGCTTTTGAAGTCTGACGGTATTCTTCCAAATATTGAAAGAGAGAAAAAATATGTCGATTGATAAATACAACGCAGAAGGTTACTTCGACCCGGTTACATATGAGACCTTGACAAAAATTGAAAAGGAAGAGCGAGCGGCACGAAAAGCCGCCGCCTTCCGACCTATGGTTTATATCTGCAGTCCTTATTCCGGTGATATAGAAAGAAATACAGCAAACGCAAGAATGTATTCCAGATTTGCTGTTGCAAAGAACGCTATACCCTTTGCTCCACACCTTCTTCTTCCTCAATACTTATCAGAACAGCACGAAAGAGGTCTTGCGATATTTATGAATAAAGTATTTCTCGGAAAATGTGCTGAACTGTGGGTGTTTGGTCATTGCATTACCGAAGGTATGGCAGAAGAAATTGCACTGGCAGAAAAAATGAAAAAGAAAATCAGATATTTCACTGAAGATTTGAGGGAGATAACAGAATGATTAAACTAACTATTTATACGGCAGACTGTACCCACAGTCTGTCTAATTGCATTTATCCTAATAAACATATTATCACAGATGAAACATCTATGAAAAAGGCGATGAAATATGACCATGTCACGGCTGAATATAAGGATAACTATCGCAGTAATTCCAATTTTATCAGTGCTGATAATGTTCCTCTCGATTGTGACAATGACCACAGTGATAATCCTGATGATTGGATTACACCTTTTGAAGTTGCTATGGCTTTCCCTGATGTTGCTTTTGTTGCTGTTTACAGTAAAAGTCATATGAAAGTAAAAGACGGCAGGTCTGCTCGTCCAAGATTTCATACGTACTTTCCTATATCTAAAATGACTGGCTCTAAAGAATACACTCTCCTTAAGAAGAGAATATCATCTTCTTTTCCATACTTTGATAGTAACGCACTGGACAGTGCAAGACTGCTCTTTGGTGTGGCAGAACCACAGGTAGAATTCTATGACGGCAGCAATAACATCGTAGATTATTTTGATGATAAGGATTTCGAGAGTTGGGATAATCAGCAGAGTGAAATTCCGCAGGGTAAAAGGAACAGCACAATGTCACATTATGCGGGAAGAATCATCAAACGCTACGGTGATACCGACGAGGCTTATAAGTTGTATTTACAGAAAGCAGACAAATGCAATCCTCCTCTTGCTGATGAAGAACTGAAAATTATATGGAACAGTGCTTTAAAGTTCGGTGAAAAGGTTTCCTCACAGGCAGGATATATTCCGCCCGAACAGTATAATGCAAACTTAAAACTGAAACCGGAAGATTACTCGGATGTAGGACAGGCAGTTGTGCTTGCAAGAGAATACAATGAAAGTTTAAGGTATTCTCCATCAACGGGTTACCTTGTTTACAACGGCAGTTTTTGGGAAGAGTCTGACCCGTTGTCACAGGCTGTGGCACAGGAACTTACCACAAGACAACTTGCCGAGGCGGAAACAGAGATAAATAAAAGGCTTAAAGAAATGGAGCAAAACGGTGCTTTTGAAATTCTTGCACAGATGGGTGCTAAAAAAGCAGTATCTGCTTTCAACAAATTACAGGCACACTCATATGAAATGTATGAGGATGCATTAATTTACAAGAAATATGCAATTAAACGCAGAGATTCAAAGTACATTTCTTCTGCACTCAAGGAAGTCAGACCTATGGTGTGTATTACGCAGGACCTTTTGGATAAGAACGAATTTTTGCTCAACACACCAAGCGGTACATATGACCTTCGCAAAGGGACAGACGAAATACAGGAGCACAATAACTTTGACTATATTACAAAGCAAACAGCAGTCAATGCCGATAAGGTGGGTACTGATTTATGGGAGAATGCACTCGATACCTTCTTCTGCAATGACAATGACCTTATTGAGTATGTGCAGAGAATAGTAGGCCTTTCTGCTATCGGCAAGGTATATGTTGAGGCTCTGATTATTGCCTACGGAGAAGGTCGAAATGGAAAATCTACATTTTGGAATGTAGTATCCCGTGTGCTTGGTACTTACAGCGGTAATATTTCTGCCGATGTACTGACGGTTGGGTGTAAAAGGAATGTGAAACCCGAGCTTGCCGAGGCAAAAGGAAAAAGACTGCTTATTGCAGCGGAATTAGAAGAAGGTATGCGACTTAATACCTCAAATGTAAAGCAGCTTTGCTCTACTGATGAAATATATGCTGAAAAGAAATACAAGGCACCTTTTTCATATATTCCGAGCCACACACTCGTACTTTACACAAACCATTTACCAAAGGTCGGTGCTATTGATAAAGGTACATGGCGAAGACTGATTGTAATTCCCTTTGAGGCGAAAATTGAAGGCAGCAACGATGTGAAAAATTATGCTGACTATCTATTTGATAACGCAGGCGGTGCTGTTTTATCCTGGATTATTGAGGGTGCAAAAAAAGTCATTGAGGAGAACTACCATATCGAACCGCCAAAGAAAGTAAAGGATGCAATTCGCAAGTACAAGGAAAACAATGACTGGATGTCGCATTTTCTTTCTGAGTGCTGTGAGGTTGATGAAAGCTATACAGCCAAATCCGGTGAAGTGTATAACGCATATCGTTCCTATTGCACACAGGTGTGTGACTTTATTCGCAGTACGGCTGATTTTTACACTGCCTTGGAAAGCAGCGGTTTCGACCGTAAAAAGACAAGAGATTGTAACCTTATTATCGGTCTGAGATTGAAGTCAGAATTCCTTGAATAAAAGCGTTTTTCTTTTAGTGTGGAAGTCTATGGAAGTCTTTTCTAAAACTTCTCTTAAAGAGATAAAAATAAATGTATATATAAAATTACGGAAATACACTCCATAGACCTCCACATATCACATTTGATGGAGGTTGCACGATTGAAAGAAAAGATAACAGAAGAAAAATTGGTAAAGGCAGTAAAGCAAGTGGGCGGCATCTGTCCGAAGTTCGTTAGTCCCGGCTTTGACGGAATGCCGGACAGGCTTGTGCTATTGCCCTTCGGGAAAATTGCCTTTGTTGAAGTAAAAGCACCGAACAAAAAACCTCGCCCTCTGCAAAAAGCAAGGCATAGATTACTTAAAAAACTCGGTTTCAAGGTGTATGTGCTTGATGATGCAGAACAGATTGGAGAGATAATTGATGAAATACGAACCGCATAGCTATCAGAAATATGCTATTGAATATTTGAAGTCACATCCTGTTTCAGCTTTGTTTTTGGATTGCGGTTTAGGAAAAACTTCAATCACGCTGTCTGCAGTAAACGAGCTGTTGTTTGACAGCTTTGAAGTGCGTAAGGTACTTGTTATAGCACCTGTACGTGTTGCAAAATTTTCATGGCCTGACGAAATAAAGAAATGGGATCACCTTTCAGAACTGAGATACTCATTAGCTGTTGGTACAGAGGAACAACGAATTGAGGCACTTAATGCAGATGCAGACATCTACATAATCAACCGAGAAAACATTCAATGGCTTGTTGAGAAAAGCGGTGTTCCCTTTGTCTTTGATATGCTTGTCATTGATGAGCTTTCTTCATTCAAAAATCATCAGACCAAAAGGTTCAAGTCACTGATGAAGGTAAGACCAAGGGTAAAACGCATAGTGGGTTTGACTGGTACACCGTCAAGTAACGGACTTATGGATTTATTCGCTGAATTCAAAATTCTTGATATGGGAGAGCGACTTGGCAGATTTATCGGACAGTACAGAAACAAATATTTCAAGCCCGACAAGATGGACGGACAGGTTGTTTATTCATACAAGCCTCTGCCCCATGCCGAACAAGACATATACGAAAAAATCTCCGATATTACAGTTTCGATGAAAGCCAATGAATATCTGAAAATGCCTGAGCTTGTAGTCAGCAATTATGAGGTTCAATTATCGGACAAAGAGAGAAAGCACTATGACGAAATGAAGAAAAATTTAGTCCTTGAAATTGCAGAGGGAGAAATCACAGCATCTAACGCTGCATCACTTTCAAACAAGCTGTGTCAGATATCAAACGGTGCAATTTACAATGATAAGCAAAACATCATTGAAATTCACAGTCGAAAACTTGACGCACTTGAGGACATTATCGAAAGTATGAACGGCAAACCGCTTTTAGTGGCATATTGGTACAAGCACGATTTTGAAAGAATTGCAGAACGGCTTAAAAGTCTGCATATTCCGTTTTCAAAACTTGATACCGATGAAAATATTGAAAGGTGGAACAAGGGTGAAATTCCCGTTGCACTTATACACCCTGCATCCGCAGGTCATGGACTTAATCTTCAAAGCGGAGGTTCAACACTTGTGTGGTTCGGCTTAACCTGGAGTCTTGAACTGTATCAGCAGACAAATGCAAGGTTGTACCGACAAGGTCAGATAAATACTGTTGTAATTCAGCACATTATCACCAAAGGCACAATTGATGAGCAAATTTTAAAGGCACTTCAAAGAAAAGATAAAACACAGTCAGATTTAATAGACGCTGTAAAGGCAGATTTAGGAGGTTTTCTAAAATGACAGCAAAGGAATATTTAAGTCAGGCAAGATTTCTTGATGACCGCATAAATTCAAAAATACAACAAATATCCTCACTTAACGAGCTTGCAACAAAATGCACAGCCACAATTTCGGATATGCCACACGGTCTCAACAGCGGTGGCTCTACAATGGCTGACGCAGTATGTAAAATTGTCGATTTGCAGGAAGAAATAAACAAAGACATAGACAGGCTTGTTGATTTAAAGCGTGAGATTATGGGTGTTATCAAGGCAGTACCAAATGTAGAGTATCAGACAATTCTTGAAAAGCGTTATCTCTGCTTTATCAGTTGGGAGCAGATTGCTGTTGATATGAACTATTCAATGCAGCACATTCACCGTATGCACAGTTCCGCACTCAAGGAAATTACTGTCCCAAACAAGATGAGAGTAAATGTGATAGAATGAGAGTTACATAATCTGCTATTATTAGAATAGACAAAAAGAAAACAAACGAGCCTTGTGGAGAAATCCGCAGGGCTTTTCTTATGCCCAAAGGAGGTGTGACACTTGCCAAGAAAACCGAAAAGGCCTTGTGCTTTCCCGGGATGTCCCAACCTTACTGACAAACAATATTGTGAACGGCACGAGAAAGAACAGAACAGACGCTACAACAAATATGAACGCAGAGATGATGTAAACATCAGGTACGGCAGAGCGTGGCGAAAGGTTCGTGAGCGTTATGTTTCAGCTCACCCGTTGTGTGAGAGGTGCCTTGAGGAAGATAGAATCACTCCTGTTGATGAAGTGCATCATATTATTCCTGTTTCTCAAGGCGGAACGAATGAGGAAAGTAATCTGATGTCACTTTGCAAAAGCTGTCACAATAAAATTCACCTTGAAATAGGTGACAGAAAAATAAGATGGTGACCGGTAGGGGGATAAAAATCTCTACAGCTTTCATCTCGGACAACGGCCCAGGGTGTCACACACGAAAAAAGCGAAATCAAACGGGGTATTACCCTACGGAGGTGATTGTATGGCGAAAGACGGCACAGCAAGAGGCGGTGCGAGAGCCGGGAGCGGCAGAAAATCCAAGGCTTTGAAAGAAAAACTTGATAGCGGAAATCCCGGTGGCAGAAAGCTGACAGTAATGGAACTGCCTGCTGAGTCGGATTTAAGCGGTGAGGATGTGCCCGAGCCTAAAAGCTATATGCTGGACAGACAGAAAAACGGCGGTGACCTTGATGCAGAAGATGTGTTCAGAGAAACCTGGCTGTGGCTTAAGGAGCGTGGCTGTGAAAACCTGGTAAGTACTCAGCTTGTGCGAAATTATGCCATGAGCGTTTCAAGGTGGATTCAGTGCGAACACGCTATCTCGGAATACGGCTTTCTTGCAAAGCACCCTACAACAGGTCAGGCAATAGCAAGTCCGTATGTCAGCATGAGTCAGAACTATATGAAACAGGTAAACAATCTGTGGTATCAGATTTTCCAGATAGTTAAGGAAAACTGCTCCGCAGATTTTTCGGGTGCAACACCGCAGGATGATGTTATGGAGAAATTGTTACGCTCTCGGAGAGGAAACTGATATGAATTTCAGATTAAACAAATTTATGAAAAAGCTTAAAAACAGCAGACCATATCTTTCAAAGCAACAGTACCGCACAATAAAAGGACAGGCTCTGTCGGGAGATATTGACGGTGCGGAGAAAGGTCTGAACTCACTTTTGAGGAGGTGTGTATATGAACACAACAACAGAAATGCAGCTTGTTCCCGTTGAAAAGCTGATACCATATATCAACAATGCAAGAACACACAGCGACGAGCAAATAAAGAAACTTCGCTCATCACTTCGTGAGTTCGGTTTTATCAATCCCGTTATCATTGACAGAGATTTTAATGTCATAGCCGGACACGGCAGAATAATTGCTGCAAAGGCAGAAAATATCTCGGAAGTTCCCTGTGTGTTTGTGGACTACTTAAGTGATGCACAAAAGAAAGCATACATACTTGCCGACAACAGAATGGCCCTTGATGCCGACTGGGACGAGGAACTTTTGAAGGTAGAAATTGAGTCCTTACAGGGTGCTGATTTTGATATCGGACTTACGGGATTTGGCGAAAACGAAATCGCAGAGCTTTTCGCTGATGACAACGATGATGTAAAAGATGATGATTTTGATGTTGAGAGCGAGCTTGAAAAACCACCGGTAACAAAAAGCGGTGACCTTTGGCTGCTGGGAAATCACAGACTTATCTGCGGTGACAGCACAAAGGAAGATACATACACTCATCTTATGGACGGAAAGAAAGCAAACCTTGTTGTTACTGACCCACCGTACAATGTCAACTACGAGGGCAGTGCAGGAAAAATCAAGAATGATAACCTTGAAAACGATAAGTTCTATCAGTTCTTGCTTGATACCTTTCAGAATACTGAAAAAGCTATGGCAGATGATGCGAGCATCTATGTTTTCCACGCAGATACAGAAGGACTAAATTTCAGAAAAGCATTTTCAGACGCAGGCTTTTATCTTTCCGGAACTTGTATCTGGAAAAAGCAAAGCCTTGTACTTGGCAGAAGTCCGTATCAGTGGCAGCACGAGCCTGTTCTGTTCGGTTGGAAGAAGAACGGCAAACACAAGTGGTACTCCGACAGAAAGCAGACCACAATATGGGAGTTTGACAAACCGAAGAAAAACGGCGACCACCCCACAATGAAGCCTGTTCCGCTGATTGCATATCCGATTAAAAATTCAAGTATGACAAACTGCATCGTACTTGATCCCTTCGGCGGCAGCGGAAGTACACTTATAGCCTGTGAGCAGACAAATAGAATCTGCTACACATCAGAGCTTGATGAAAAATACTGCGATGTAATCGTGAAAAGATATATTGAACAGGTTGGCACAACGGAGAATGTGTATGTAATGCGTGACGGTCAAAAAATCAAGTTTGATGATTTGGAGGTTAATACTGATGAACAGTAAGGCATTAACCCTTGGCAGTCTGTTTGACGGTTCAGGAGGGTTTCCGTTAGGAGGACTTCTTTCCGGTATTACACCTGTGTGGGCATCGGAAATAGAGCCGTTCCCAATTCGTGTGACAACGAAAAGACTGCCGCAGATGAAACACTACGGTGATGTATCAAAATTAAACGGAACAGAACTTCCACCTATTGATATTATCACATTCGGAAGTCCTTGCCAGGATATGAGCGTTGCAGGAAAAAGAGCCGGTCTGTCGGGAGCAAGAAGTAACCTCTTTTATGAGGCGGTAAGAATTGTAAAGGAAATGAGGTGTGAAACGAATGGCGAATATCCAAGATTTGTGGTGTGGGAAAATGTCCCAGGAGCATTCTCGTCAAACAAGGGCGAAGACTTCAAGGCAGTCCTCGAAGAAATCTGTAAAATCAAAGACGATACATTATCTGTATCTCAACCTGAAAGCGGAAAGTGGACAAACGCAGGAGAAATCGTGGGAGATGCGTTCTCCGTTGCGTGGCGAGTGTTTGACGCTCAATATTGGGGAGTCCCCCAACGAAGAAAACGCATCTACCTTGTCGCAGATTTTGCAGGAGAATGTGCCGGAGAAATACTATTTGAGCAAAAAAGCCTGTCAGGGGATTCTCCGCAGAGCATCGGCACGAGGAAAACAACTACCACCGATGTTAAAGATTGCATTGGAGCAACAGGCTTTGACGGATACAATGGTCAGCTGACAGGAGATGTATCCTCGACAATCGGTGTGAACTGCGGAATGTCCACAGGCAGAAACGGTATAGTTCTCAACGACCAGGGCGGCAACAGAATGGATATTACCGAAGATGTGACCTGCACACTCCGTGCCGAGGCACACCACCTACCTTGTGTGTTGGAGTCGGCAGGCTTTTGCACGGAACATTCTGCAAAGAGCCGCGGCATAGGTTATGAGGAAGAAACCTCACCTACGATTCGTGCCGGTACAGTTCCGGCAGCTGTGATGTTTGAAAACCACAGTCAGGATACAAGATACACAGGACCCGTTGAGAAAGCTCCCACAGTTCTTTCAACCTACGGCACTGGTGGGAACAATCAGCCGTTTGTAATTGAAACACCAAAGACACTTAAAATCAGAAGTGGATGTGACGGTGGCGGCAAGGGTGCTTTAGTTCAGGACAATAAGTCGGCAACTCTGTCCTGCAATAATGACCAGACTATATTTGTACCGCAAGCCTACGGTATTTGCTCAAAGGACAGCAATTCAATGAAGTCCGATAATCCGAACAGTGGATTTTACAAAACTGAAACTTCACGGACGATTGACACAAGTAATCAATCACCGTACAAAAATCAAGGCGGTATTGCTGTTGTATCTATTCAAGGTTCAATGATTGGACGAAAAGATGAGAACGGTCCACAGGGTGACGGCATAAACGAAGATGTCAGCTTTACCATTAATGCAACTGACAAACACGCAGTTGCCTACGGAATTGACCGTTCAGCTTTTAATCAAGGACAAAACGCAAAGTACGGCTTTGCTGTGGAAGCTGAAAAACAGCCGACAATGGTTGCAAAAGGACCAGGTGCTGTTGCTACCACGACATACAGTTCTAGCAAGGCATCTTTCTTTACGAAAGTTCAAGAAGAAAAAGCAAATACACTGGTGGCCACCGATTACAAAGACCCGCCAATCGTAAATGATAATTCAAGCTACGGCTTTTATCCGCAGATGAAAGCTGAGTGTGTAACTTTTACCAAAGAGAAAAGCGGATGTATTGTAAACGGAACAAATCCGGGATTTCAGAACGGAGTTCTTGAATCAAGCTATATCGTGAGAAGATTAACACCGACAGAATGTGCAAGACTTCAAGGCTTTCCGGATTGGTGGTGCAGTGATCTTGAAACTGAAAACCCGACCGATGAAGAAATTGATTTCTGGAGAAAAGTTTTTAACACATATGCTGAAATCAACGGCAAAAAGCCTAAAACCGACAAGCAGATAATCAAATGGCTGAAAAATCCTCATACTGATTCTGCTGAATACAAAATGTGGGGGAACGGTGTAGCTCTCCCCTGTGTTGTTTTTGTACTTTCAAGGATTGCAAGCCTTAACAAAACTATATCTACGGATTGATAACATAATCGTCAGAACCGTCAATATATTTTTCATAATCAATACGGATAGCTGTGTTACCGCCGTAGTGATAGCACATTCTGCCTGCCCAGCCGAGGAAACATATCGTTCCGTCAGCATTCAGAGCCATAATATCATCTGCATATCGTTCTGTGGGTTTCACCTTATCACCAAAGGTAATGCCCTCACGCTCGGTGTCACTCATAAAGCGAGATTGGATAGCTTTGTTTTTCAGAAAGATATACACCTTCTTTTCCGGATTGATGAGTTGTCTAATTGTACGCATAAAAAATACGCTCCTTTCATTAGTTTCCTAAAAAAGAGCGTAAAAAAATAATCCCATCGTTCCGACAGGATTGCAAAAATCTTTATAACCCTATCAGTCAAGCTTTAGCACCTTACCTTTTGGCAGGTTGCTGTGCGGTCAACGAGCTTGTCTCTCACGCACTCTTTATAGGTTATTTTCAAATTAACACAACAATACAGAATTGTCAAGCAAAAATTAATCCTTATCCACTTCAATCTCGCCGTGCTTTTCCTCGAAGGCTTTTACTCTCTGCTTAATATACTGCTCAATCTCACGATTGGCTGAACGGCCTTCGTAGTCTGCAATATATCTGAACTTCTGAAAAAGTGTCCGGTTTACTCTGAGTGTGTATCTTAAAATGTTATCGTCCATAATCAAATCTCCTCGATGTTATTATGACATCATTTTAACGCAATTATTGCACCATAACGAAAATGGTGGTATTATGATGTCATAGTGGTGTCATATTTTTAAAAGGAGATTGAAATTTATGAAGGTAGCAGTAGTAGGTTCAAGAAATCTAACAATCAACAATCTGGGTGACTATCTGCCCAAAGATACAACGGAAATAGTCAGCGGCGGTGCAAGAGGAATTGACAGGTGTGCAAGAATGTATGCGAAAACTCATAACATCAGGCTGACGGAATTTTTTCCCGAATATGAACGATATGGACGGTCAGCACCTTTAAAGAGAAATTTGGAAATAATCAGATATGCCGATATAGTTCTCGCCTTTTGGGACGGTAAATCCCACGGAACACGATTTGTAATTGAAAACTGCAAAAAGGAGAATGTTCCCATTAAGGTATTTACTACTGTTTAATACTCACACTTAAAACCGCTGGATTTTCGGCGGTTTGTTTATTTGGCAGAATTTCAAAATTACACTTGCAATTTCAGCTGTTCTGAGTGATATATGTTACTGATAAAATTCAGGAGGTCACTAAGATGAATTTTCCAAACAAAGAGATTGTTGAAAAAGTACGGGCAGAATACCCCATCGGAACAAGAGTTGAGCTTTTAAAAATGAACGATGTTCAGGCACCGCCCGTTGGTACGAAAGGAACTGTAAGAGGTGTTGACGATACAGCAAGTCTGCTCGTTGATTGGGATAACGGCTGTGGTCTGAATGTAATACATTGTGAGGACATTGTAATCAAAATATAGAAATATACAGCATAGATATACACAATATATTGTATTAAAGATTGTGTATATTACTTTTCAAAATTGCTTGATATATCCTCAAAAAAGAGCGAATATGTGTGTACCGAAAGGGAAATACACACAATTACGGAGGATAAAAATGAACGCAAAGACATTAAGACAAATCGAGGAAATGAAAAAGCAGACAATCGGTGTTGAGGTTGAGATGAACAACATCACAAGGAATAAAGCGGCAAAAATCGCAGCCGAATTTTTCGGCACAGGTAGATATGAAAACACAGCCGACAGAAACGGCTACTGCACTTGGTCAGCATATGACGAGCAAGGCAGAGAGTGGAAATTCCAAAAGGATGTCAGCATCGCAGGACCTGACAGTGAGAAATGCGAAATGGTCACACCAATTTTAAACTATTCAGACATTGAAACCTTGCAGGAGCTTATAAGAAGGCTGAGAAAAGCCGGAGCAAAGAGCGATTCAACAAGGGGATGCGGAGTTCACATTCACATCGGTGCAAAGGGACACACAGCACAGACTTTGAGAAACCTTGCAAACATTATGGCAAGCCACGAGAGCCTTTTATCCGAGGCTTTAAACCTTGACGGTGACAGAATCAGACGCTATTGCAGAACGGTTGACACAAGATTTTTAGAGCAGGTCAACAGAAGAAAGCCGAAAACAATGTCGGAGCTTGCCGATGTATGGTACAAGAGCCACGATGAAAACTACGGCAGAAGTCACCATTACAATGGAAGTAGATACCATATGCTCAACCTCCACGCAACCTTTACAAAGGGAACGGTTGAATTCAGACTTTTTCAATTTGACAAGCCATCAGACGGAAAGCAGAACGGACTTCACGCAGGACAACTTAAAAGCTACATTCAGCTTTGCCTTGCACTCAGCCAAATGGCAAAGGAAGTGAGAACAGCAAGTCCGAAACCACAGCAGAACGAAAACCCAAAATACGCAATGAGAACTTGGCTTTTAAGGCTTGGCTTTATCGGTGACGAGTTCAAGACAGCAAGAGAACTTCTCACAAAAAGGCTTTCAGGTGACGGAGCTTTCCGCAACGGCAGAGCCGCTTGAAGAATATAGGCACAGCCCCACCGACCGCTTCGGCGGTCTTAAGGTGGTAGAAGAACAATTCTTCGGAAAGGACTGATTTAATTGAAAAGATACTCTTTCGGGTTTAAAATCGAAGATAAATCCAAAACAAAAACTTGTCAAGGACTTGAGGGTGGAGATTTTGCAAAGCAAAATACTACCCGCTCCTTGACAAGGTTTTACATTGCGTATGGCAGTAACCTGAATGTAAGGCAAATGAAAATACGCTGTCCGAAAGCAAGGCTCGTAGGAACAGCGACTTTGGAAAATCACATACTCTATTTAAGAGGAAGTCTTGCGGGTTCGTACTTAACCATTGAGCCGAAAATCGGAGCAAGCGTTCCTGTTGCCGTATGGGAAGTTACACCCACTGATGAAAAGGCACTGGACCGCTACGAGGGTTATCCGAATTTTTACTACAAGCAGGACTACACCTTGCAAGTGACAAGTATGGATAAAACAAATGAAACCACGCTTGATTGCTTTGCATATGTTATGAGGTCGGACAGACCGATAGGCATACCGTCAGATTACTATGTTTACACTTGCCTTGAGGGGTATGAATATTTTGGCTTTGATAAAAGAATTTTAACTAATACGGTGAACAGAATGAGGAGGATACTATGCAGACGAATGAAATAAGGGTTCAGGTATGCCCGAAATGCGGAAAGCTATTCAGTGAACGAGGTGCAGTTTCAAGAGTTGATAACGAAACGATTATCTGCCCCGACTGCGGAACACGAGAGGCTCTGGAAAGTATAGGCGTTGATGAAACAGAGCAGGAGAAAATTCTTGATACTATTCATAGGTGTGAAACATAGTTTTTAATAATTACATTGATTTATCCATATAAGCATGTTATAATTATGCAATAATAATTTATTCACATTAAGGAGAAATGTATGATGGGTAATAGTTATTTTTTATTATATAAAAATCATTGTAAAGAACTTGAACAATTGATGAAACAAAATCTTGGTGATAGTAATGATGCAAAGAAACTTAGAGGCGCAATAGCAGTAGAGTTACTTAGACAAGAAATCAATAAATACTTAGTGAATAATCACATGCCATTTAAAACTTCAGCAGTAAATTCATATATTGCTGGATCGAAATTTGAATATGATTTACTAATTGTAAAAGAAGATGCTGTGCCATATTTAGGACTAGTATATCAGCCTAAAGAGGTTGTTGCTATTATAGAGAGTAAAGCCGGAGGACTTTTTGATGTAGATAAGAATACAAATAGTATTGCAAAAGCAGTCAATCGTGCATTAGAAATTAATTCAGCTATTAGATTTGGATACATCACAATGAGTGAAAATGTGCCAGTGAAAAACTATCATCAAGATGGAAGACCAACAGTAAAACATTGGGATTTGACAAAAAAATACTTAAAAGAAAAAATTAATGGAAAAGTAATTGTTTATGCTGTTACCTTACATCAAGGTAAAGCTTTAATTGACGAAGGTTCTGATGATGAGTTTTATAATTTCATAAATGCATTAATAGAATAGTGCATCGACATAATTCATAACATAATAAATATAAATTTATATATAGTACCTGTCAGCAATGGTAGGTGCTATTTTTATGCCCTATCGGAGGTGAGATTTTGAGAAAACTTAAAAATTACAAGCCGACAAAATTTAAAGCAAAGGACAGCTATTACGATAAGGAATACGCTGACTTTGCCGTTGCCTTTATCGAAAGTCTGTGCCACACCAAAGGCACTTGGGCGGGAAAACCTTTTGAGCTTATGGATTGGCAGGAGCAGATTATTCGTGACCTGTTCGGTATTTTAAAGCCAAACGGATACAGGCAGTTTAATACCGCATATATTGAGATACCGAAAAAGAACGGCAAATCGGAATTAGCCGCGGCTGTTGCACTTCTTCTCACCTGTGGTGACGGTGAACAGCGAGCCGAGGTTTACGGTGCGGCTGCCGACAGACAGCAGGCATCAATCGTTTTTGATGTTGCCGCCGATATGGTGCGTATGTGTCCGGCTCTGAACAAAAGAGTGAAGATACTCGCCTCACAGAAACGGCTCGTTTACGAACCCACCAACAGCTTTTATCAGGTTCTATCAGCAGAGGCATACAGCAAGCACGGCTTTAATGTTCACGGAGTTGTATTTGATGAACTGCACAGCCAACCGAACAGAAAACTTTATGATGTTCTTACAAAAGGCAGCGGTGATGCAAGAATGCAGCCGCTGTTTTTTCTGATCACAACCGCCGGCACAGATACACATTCAATCTGCTACGAGATTCATCAAAAGGCACAGGATATTATTGACGGGCGAAAAATCGACCCCACATTTTATCCCGTGATTTACGGTGCTGATGATACCGAGGACTGGACAAATCCAAAGGTCTGGAAAAAGTGCAATCCATCCCTTGGTGAAACTATCGGAATGGATAAAGTAAAAACAGCCTGTGAGAGTGCAAAGCAGAATCCGGGTGAAGAAAACTCATTCCGACAGCTAAGGCTTAACCAATGGGTAAAGCAGGCAGTCCGTTGGATGCCTATGGATAAATGGGATAAGTGTGCATTTGCAGTCAGAGAAGATGATTTGAAAGGCAGAGTATGCTACGGAGGTCTTGACCTTTCAAGTACAACGGATATTACGGCATTTGTACTCGTGTTCCCACCGCTTGATGAAGAAGATAAGTACATCATACTGCCATACTTCTGGATACCGGAGGACACACTTGACCTGCGTGTAAAGCGTGACCATGTGCCGTATGATATATGGGAACGACAAGGGTATTTGCAGACCACAGAGGGAAATGTCGTTCATTACGGCTACATTGAAAAGTTCATTGAAGAACTCGGTAAAAAATTCAATATTCGGGAAATCGCATTTGACCGTTGGGGTGCTGTTCAGATGGTGCAGAATCTTGAGAGTATGGGTTTCACTGTTGTTCCATTCGGACAAGGCTTTAAGGATATGTCACCACCCACAAAGGAACTTATGAAACTAACCCTTGAGCAGAAAATTGCACACGGTGAACACCCTGTCTTGCGTTGGAATATGGATAATATTTTCATTCGCACAGACCCTGCCGGAAACATCAAGGCAGATAAAGAAAAATCCACAGAGAAAATTGACGGTGCAGTAGCCACGATTATGGCACTGGACAGAGCAATTCGCTGTGGAAATGATACCTCGGAGTCAGTATATGACTCACGAGGGATTTTGTTTTTATAAAAAATATTTTCTTGTTGATAGCGTGTTATGCTATTGTTGTAAGCAAGGCGATTTCTTGTTTATTAATCGTTACTTTGCGTTCGGACGTTCAAAGCAAAACTAAAGTCAACAGGAGGAATAAACCATGAGAAAGTACAAAATCAGTATACAGTTTGCTGACCCTAGTGCCCCGGATTTTGATGATTCTATAATGCCGGTGTTTGAAAGTGCGATAAGAAATTATAATACAAAAAGCCTTATCGCAAAGAATCCCAAAAAAATAACGGAAAAATCTATTGTTGATCCACGTACTCTGCAGCTTACGTTAGAGAGCGACAGTGAGTTGCCGTTCCCAAGTAAAGCACTTCGTCTTTTTTCTGCTTATTTAGTTGAACCATTTAGTCAGTACATATACGGAAAGCAGCTTTTCAAAATGCAGTCCATAGAAATAAGCAACGGAGATGCTCAAGATATTAAAAATCTGAATTGGACATTAGATTCTTTGAAACTTCAAGCTATATCAATGATTATAACCGCATCTGAAGAATCATTGAATAACGTAATCAGGAATTTAAAGGAGGGTTAACTGATGCAACCAAACCATATAAAAAGGAGAATTGAGCAAAATATAGTAGATACGATGAAAAATTATCCTAACGGTCGAGATACAAGAAAACTTATATCAGAAGTATTGGGGAATCTCTAAAAAGTCTACCCATCCCTCAATCGCCATCATATTGCAGGTATGTTGGCCTGGATTCTAACGAAATACAACTTTTCATTAACTATGCGCTACCCTGGATTTATGGTTAGTGTGTAGTCTAAATGGTTTTAAGGTATATTAACCATTTTACTGTGCCTGTGGTAAGAATCATACTCAGGATGGTGAGTTCTTTTGACTGATAGCCTTTATAACTCTTATGGAAAGGGATGATAAAGTTTTGGGGGTTGGAAGATATGGTGATATTAAAAACTTTGACATATTTTGTGCTTGATAATCCTCCACCCAAAAAATAACAATTATGGATTAGCATCTGTCACTCACATAAAAGGCAGATGCTATTCTTTTACCTATTTTGAAAGGATAGTGATATATATGGGTATATTTTCAGTACTTTTCCATTCAAGAGATAAGCCTAAAAACAGAACATCAGGCAGTGCATATACCTTTTACACAGGCAGGACAACAGCTGGAAAAGCTGTTACACAGCGTTCTGCTATGCAGATGACTGCTGTGTATTCCTGCGTTCGTATTCTGTCAGAGGCAATTGCGAGTCTGCCCTTGCACTTGTACAGATACACAGACAGTGGCGGCAAGGAAAAAGCAACGGACAGTCCTCTGTACTTTTTACTCCACGATGAGCCGAACCCGGAAATGACATCATTTGTTTTCAGAGAAGCTATGATGACTCATCTTCTGCTTTGGGGTAATGCCTACGCACAGATCATACGCAACGGCAAAGGCGAAGTCACAGCCTTGTACCCGCTTATGCCAGACAGAATGACAGTTGACAGAGATGAAAACGGCAGACTGTATTATGAGTACATTGTAAGCTCTGATGATGCACCTATCAACAAAAAGTCAACAGTAAGACTGACGCCATTTGATGTCCTGCATATTCCCGGACTTGGCTTTGACGGACTTGTGGGTTACTCACCTATCGCTATGGCTAAAAATGCAATAGGTATGTCCATAGCCTGTGAGGAATACGGCTCAAAGTTCTTTGCAAACGGTGCCGCACCGAGCGGTGTGCTTGAACACCCCGGCACAATTAAAGACCCAAGCCGAGTTCGTGAGAGCTGGACTCAGACCTTTGGCGGCAGTTCAAACGCACACAAGGTTGCAGTGCTTGAGGAGGGTATGAAATACACCCCTATTTCAATCTCGCCCGAACAGGCACAGTTCCTTGAAACACGAAAATTTCAGATAGATGAAATAGCTCGAATTTTCCGAGTGCCGCCACATATGGTCGGTGATTTGGAAAAGTCGAGCTTTTCTAATATTGAGCAGCAGTCACTTGAATTTGTGAAGTACACACTTGACCCTTGGGTGTCAAGGTGGGAGCAAAATTTGGTGCGCTCTCTTTTGACCACCGATGAAAAGAAAAAGTATTTTATCAAATTCAATGTTGACGGACTGCTCCGAGGTGACTATCAAAGCCGAATGAATGGATATGCAACAGCAAGGCAGAACGGCTGGATGTCGGCAAACGACATCAGAGAGCTTGAAAACCTCGACCGCATAACAGCAGAGGAAGGCGGAGATTTGTACCTCGTAAACGGCAATATGCTGCCTCTCAAAAATGCAGGCGCATTTGCTGAAACTAATAACAAGGAGGAAGAAAATGAAGAAGTTTTGGAAGTGGAAGAATCAGACTCAGAACAGTCCGACCGAGAGAGTGCTGACTCTCAACGGCACAATCGCCGAGGAAAGCTGGTTTGACGATGATATCACTCCACAGCTTTTCAAAGACGAGTTAAACAGTGGCACGGGTGATATTACCGTATGGATAAATTCACCCGGCGGTGATTGTGTAGCCGCCGCACAGATTTACAATATGCTGATGGACTATAAGGGTAATGTCACAGTCAAGATTGACGGTATTGCAGCATCTGCCGCATCGGTAATCGCTATGGCAGGCACAGAGGTTTTGATGTCGCCTGTTTCAACAATGATGATTCATAACCCTGCTACCGTTGCTATGGGCGACCACAACGAAATGCAGAAGGCTATTGAGATGCTTAACGAGGTCAAGGAGAGTATCATCAATGCCTACGAAATTAAAACAGGCTTATCAAGAGCAAAGCTGTCACACTTAATGGATTCTGAAACCTGGATGAATGCAAACAAGGCTGTCGAGCTTGGCTTTGCCGATGGCATCATCGCAAGAGAAAATCCGAATACAGAGCCTGATGAAGATGAAGAGGACGAAGATGAAGAAGAAAAGGATAAAAATAACCCCTGTGAAAATTCAGTCCTGTTTTCTCGCAAGGCTGTAAATACGGCTCTTAAAAACAAGCTTGTAAAGCACTATTCAAAGAATGTTTCAAGAAATACAGGAACAGACATCACAGACCTTGAAAAAAGACTTAATTTATTAAAACCTTAAGGAGGAATTTTACTATGGCAAAAATTAACGAACTTCGTGAGAAGCGAGCAAAAATCTGGGAACAGGCAAAAGCCTTCCTTGATTCCCACAGAAACGAAACCGGTATTCTTTCGGCGGAAGATACCGCAGCTTATGAAAAGATGGAAAAGGATATTGTTGACCTCGGTCACGAGATTGAGCGTCAGCAAAGAGCAGACGAGCTTGAAAGAGAGTTAAATCTCCCGACAAGCACACCGCTTGTTTCAAAACCCGATAACGTCAATCGTGAGAGTAAAACAGGCACAGCTTCTGAAAAGTACAACAAAGCATTCTGGAATCAGATGAGAAACCGCTCAACGCAGGAGGTCAGAAACATTCTCAGTGAAGGTGTTGACAGCGAGGGCGGTTTTCTTGTGCCGGAAACCTTTGAAAACACACTTGTTCAGGCGCTTGATGAAGAGCTTGTAATTCGTCAGCTTGCACACACCTTTACAACTGCGTCAAACGCACACAAAATCCCTGTTGTTGCTACAAGAGGTAAGGCGATGTGGACTGAGGAAAACGCTGCAATTACCGACAGCGATACATCATTCGGTCAGAAAACAATCGGTGCGCATAAGCTGTGTGCTTTAATCAAGGTATCTGAAGAGCTTTTGAACGACTCTGCATTCGACCTTAAAAGCTACTTCAATCAGGAGTTTGCAAGAAGAATCGGTGAAGCCGAGGAGGAAGCCTTTGTTATCGGTGACGGCAGTGCAAAGCCTTACGGAATTTTTGATGACAGCGAGGGCGGTGAAGTCGGTGTGACAGCTGCATCAACGGTAACTATCACAGCCGATGAGCTTATCGACCTTTATTACAGTCTTAAAGCGCCATACCGTAAAAACGGTGTATGGCTCTTAAATGACAGTACGGTAAACAGTATCAGAAAACTAAAGGACAGCAACGGTCAGTATTTATGGCAGCCGTCAATCAAAGACGGTGAAACCGACACTCTTCTCGGCAAGCCTGTTTACACATCAGCGTCAATCGCAAATGCAGCGTCCGGCACAAAGCCGATTGCATTCGGCGACCTTTCGTATTACTGGATTGGCGACAGACAGGGTGTAACCTTTAAGCGACTTAATGAACTGTACGCAGCAAACGGACAGGTCGGTTTCCTTGCAACAAAGCGACTTGATGCAAGACTGATTTTACCGGAAGCTGTAAAGCTCTTAAAGATGAAAGGCACTGTAGCATCAACAGGCTGATAGGAGTGCATTAAATGACTGACGAGCTTTTACAAAAGGTAAAGCAGAACCTTATCCTTGAACACAATTCAGATGATGAGCTTCTGAAAATGTACATAACGGCCGCCGTTTCCTATGCCGAAAGCTATCAGCACATCAGCGAGGGATATTATTACGAAAATCCAATGCCGCCTACAACTGAACAGGCTGTAATAATGCTTGCAAGCCATTTCTACGAAAGCAGAGATGGCTCAACAGGCGGCTTTTTCGCTGACAGCACAAATGCATCTGCACAGGTCTGGAATACGGTTAATCTGCTGTTAAGGCTTGACAGGCGGTGGCAGGTATGAGCTTTGGCAAGATGAATTCATTCGTTGAAATCGTTCAGAAAAGCATAGATACCGATAACCAGGGTTTCAAAGCAGAAAACCTGAAAATCGTTGCAAAGGTAAGAGCATATCGTGAGGGTCGGCATGGAAGTGAAAAATGGGCAAACAGAGCCACTTTTTCTACTGCTACCGACCTTTTTCGGTTTCGTTGTATTCCAAATGTTGAGGTTACAACCGATATGCTGATACTTTGCGATAACAGAAAGTTTGAAATCACATCGGTTGAAAATGTAAAAGGCAGAAATATGTACATTGAAGTGCTTGCAAAGGAGGTAAAACCCAGTGGCTAAGGTTGATGTTAAGTTGCCCGAGGACTTTCTCTTAAAGCTATCCCGGCTCGGTGACAAAACAGATGAAATCTGTGAAAGGGCACTTAATGCCGGCGGCGGGGTTGTTCTTGCAAAGGTCAAGAGCAACCTCTCTGCCGTAATCGGAAAGGACACAAAAACAGATTCACGCTCCACAGGTGAGCTTGAACATTCCCTAGGACTTTCTCCCGTTCTTATAGATAAAGACGGAAATGCAAACATCAAAATAGGCTTTAAGGAATCTCGTTCGGACGGTGAAAGAAACGCAAAAATCGCGAGTGTTATTGAATACGGAAAGCACGGTCAGCCGCCTAAGCCTTTCTTAAAGCCTGCAAGAACATCATCAAAAAAAGCTTGTGTAAAAGCTATGGTTGAAACTCTTGAACAGGAGGTAAAGAGCCTATGAGCTTGCTGTCCGAGTTAAAGGACATCGTAGAAAATTGCGGAGTCAAGATTGAAACAGGTGTGTTTTCGGACACGCCGCCTGATGAATACATTGTGCTGACACCTCTTGCTGACAGCTTTGAAATGCACTGCGATAATCTGCCGGAATATGAAATTCAAGAGGTGCGAATCTCAATATTTTCAAAGGGTAATTACACAGCTTTAAAACGCAAGCTGGTTACGGCAATTCTAAAAGCTGACATTACAATCACAGACAGACGGTATATCGGACACGAGGACGATACCGGCTATCATCACTATGCCGTAGATACGGCAAAATCATATGAAATGGAGGAATTTTAATGGCAACAATCGGACTGGATAAGTTGTTTTATTCAAAGATTACAGAAGATGAAAACGGCGAAGAAACCTACGCAACACCCGTACCTCTTGCAAAGGCTATGACTGCGGAGCTTTCCATAGAGCTTGCCGAGGCAACACTTTATGCAGATGACGGTGCATCTGAAATTGTCAAGGAGTTTCAAAGCGGAACGCTGACACTCGGCATTGACGACATCGGAACTGCTGTCGCAGAGGACTTGACGGGTGCGAAAATCGACAACAACAAGGTTCTCATTTCTGCAGGCGAGGACGGTGGCTGTCCTGTCGCAGTAGGTTTCAGAGCGAAAAAGTCAAACGGAAAATATCGCTACTTCTGGCTTTACAGAGTTAAATTCGGTATTCCGGCAACGAACCTTACCACAAAGGGCGAAAGCATAGAATTTTCCACACCTTCAATCGAAGGTACTGTGACAAGGAGAAACAAGCCCGACACGCATGGTAAGCACCCTTGGAAAGCCGAGGTAAACGAGGACGATACGGAAGTTAAAACAACCACAATTTCAAACTGGTACAAACAGGTTTACGAGCCTGTTTACTCAGCCGGTTAATGACGGAGGTAAGCTATGGACAGCGAAAGAAGTACAAAAATAAAAATCGGTGAAAATGAATACAGCCTTGTACTCACAACAAAGGCAACAAAGGAAATTGCCGCAAGATACGGTGGTCTTGAGAACTTAGGCGACAAGCTGATGAAGAGTGAGAACTTTGAAATGGCTCTTGATGAGGTTATCTGGCTCATTACCTTGCTTGCCAATCAGAGTGTTCTCATTCATAACCTTAAAAATCCCGACGACAAAAAGCCGTTGCTTTCAGAAGATGAAGTCGAGCTTTTAACCTCACCTTTTGGTTTGGCAGAGTACAAGTCGGCAATTATGGAGTCTATGTATAAAGGCACAAAGCAAAATATCAAAAGTGAGGAAAGCTCAAAAAACACATCGGCCGGGTAAGTGACGAGGAGTTCTTTACCCGACTGCTTTATTACGGTGTTGTTCAGCTGAATTTGTCTATTGATGAAACTATGCTTATGCCCCTTGGACTGCTCCTTGATTTGCTTGAATGTCATAAGCAGTACAACGGTCTTGCTAAGCCTAAGAGAGATTTGACGATTGACGATATTATTCCGTATGGAATTTAGATGATTTATCTAAAATCTATTGTGCTGTTGCATATTTTATGATATAATGTCTGTATTCGAATAGATAACCAATAGTTATCTTGAAATTTGATACACTGAAAGTGGGTAAAGAAATGAGTTTAATACTCTGTCCCGAATGCGGCACTAAAATTTCAAGTAAAGCAACAATGTGTCCTCATTGTGGTTATATGAGTGCAAATGCAACTTTGCCTATAAGCGTACAGGATACATATAAAGTGCTTCCTAACTTTGAATACGATATTGTAGAATGGAACCCCAACAAAAATAAATTTAATCTTTTAAGCTTCGAGAATAATAAAACTCTTATTGAGCAACTTGGTAATTGGCAAAATATACAACTCAAGTTACCTGCAATTGCGAAAGTAATTAAGAGTATGGCTGATAAAGAGAAAGTTCTTGTAGCTAAAATGGATTCGTATATTAAAGGATTAATAGATAAAGGAATCTATCGTTTTACCATAGACAAAAATGGAGAGATATTACCAACGATTCGCAATTCTGAAGGAATCGTCAAACAAGTTAGACTTGAGGAAATGTTTCTTAATCCTGAACTTGCCAATTCCCTATCCAATCTTCAAACACACGCAGCTATGGCTCAAATACTAGATGAAATAGAATATGTTAGTGATGCAGTAAGGGGCATCCACATAGAACTTCAAAATGATCGTATCGCCTTAGCTGAAAGTACATGGGATAAATTGATTTTAGCTTCGAAGATTCAAGATACAAAACTTCGCGAGATAGCTTTATTAAATGCAGTTAGTTCCGCTACTGAAGCAAAGCGTATTCTTATGAGAAACTTCTCTGGAAATCTAACTTATATTACAGAACACTCTCAAAAGTCAGAATTTGAATTGATATTCAAAGATAAAAAACAAAGAGATATTCCACAAAAAGCAGCTGATGCATTTCAAGCTTTAGTATCACTTACCAATGCAGTACAAATTGAATGTGAGGGCTATGCTTTATTAGGAGAATACGAGGCCAGTAAGGAAAGTCTTATTCAATTTAAGGAATTTATAACTGAAAATAAACTTGATGATAGAGATACTCTTATTTTGTTAAATGAAAATACACCAATGAAAAAACTTCCTGTTGTGGAAGAGTTTATGATTATCTCTGATAAGATAACAAACTTTGATATTAGCAAACAACTAAGAGGACATAATATTTTAATGATCTCGGAGGGACTTTCAGATGAAAGTGAGTAGTAAAAAAATCATATCAGAAGAAAAGGTTTGTAAAAAATGTGGCGATCCGTTAACAAGCAACAGCAAATATAAGTATTGTGATAATTGCCGAAGAGAAAAGGCTAAAACTAAGAAAACAGTTTTGACTACTTTCGCTGCATTAGGAATTGCAGTTATATCGGTAGTTCCTGGTGTAAAGCATTTTAAAGGGAAATAACTGATATTATTATTAAACAACTGAATCAACATATATCAGCGTCTGTCAGAAATGGCAGGTGCTTTTCTTATACCTATGAGCCTTTATGGCTCTTTTTTTATGCCCAAAACAAGGAGGTGAACTTAAATGTCAGACAGCTTTGGTCTTAAAATCGGTGTCGAGGGCGAGAAAGAATTCAAGAAAGCACTTTCTGAAATTAATCAGAATTTCAAGGTTCTCGGCTCTGAAATGAAGCTTGTTTCCTCGCAGTTTGATAGGAACGATAAATCAGTAGATGCACTCACTGCACGAAATCAAGTCCTTAACAAGGAAATCAACGAACAGAAAAGCAAGATTGAGCTGTTGAAACAGGCTCTTGACAATGCATCATCTTCCTTTGGTGAGAATGACCGCAGAACTCATCAGTGGCAGATAAAGCTGAACAACGCACGGGCAACGCTCAACGACCTTGAAAAGGAATTAAAGGACAACAACGATACTCTTGATAAAACAGCTGACGAGTTTAACGATGCCGAAAAAGAGGCTGACGATTTTGGTGATGAAATTGATGATGCCGGAAAGCAAAGTGACAGTGCAGGCGGCAAGTTCAGCAAGGTCAAAGGAATTGTCGCAGGCTTTGGAAAGGCTCTTGCCGGTGCGACAGCAGCAATAGGTGCTGCCGCAGTTGCAACAGGCAAAAAGCTGAAGGATATGGCTGACGATACAGCAGCCGCGGGAGATGAAATCGACAAGAACTCTCAACGGCTTGGACTTTCCAAAAAAGCATATCAGGAGTGGGACTATGTTCTCTCACAGTCGGGTGTTGACATAAACAGCGTTCAGACCGGCTTTAAGTCAATGACAAATTCCATTGACGATGCGAAAAACGGCTCTGAAACAGCAACTAAAAAGTTCACAGCACTTGGAATTTCAATGTCCGATTTAAAGACGATGAGCCGTGAGGATATATTCAGCAAAGCGGTTGAGGGACTGCAGAACATCACTGACGATACAACAAAGGCTACACTTGCAAATGACCTCTTCGGCAAGAGCGGTCAGAACATTATGCCGCTTTTAAATGCTACAGCCGACAGTACGCAAAACCTCAAGGACAAGGCTCACGAGCTTGGTATGGTTATGTCAGATGAGGCGGTGCAGGCAGCTGTTGACTACACAGACAATATGGACACTCTGCAAAGAACTTTCACCAGTCTGAAAAATTCTATTATGGGAGATATTCTGCCCGGCTTTAATGACATTCTATTAGGTCTTACCGAACTTATGACAGGAGCAGACGGAGCAAAGGAACAGCTCCAGCTTGGCGCACAGGAGATTGTGACATCAATATCGGGAATATTCCCACAGCTGACTGAAATTCTTCTCACACTCGTTACTGCAATCGCAGGAGTAGCACCGTCAATCATTCAGGCACTCGTCACGGGAATTGCTGAAAATCTGCCAAGCCTAGTTGAATCGGCAACTAATATAATTATGACATTTGTTTCGAGTATTATCCTTGCATTACCGCAAATAACCGAGGGTGCGTTACAGCTTATAATGACTCTGACAAACGGAATAATTGAGAACTTGCCTTTACTGCTAACAGCAGCTATTCAGGTAATAGCAACACTTGTAACAGGTATAGCAGATTCACTGCCGCAGCTGATTCCGGCTATGGTAGAGTGCATTGTCACAATGGTGCAAGGTCTGATTGACAATCTTCCACTTTTACTTGATGCCGCACTGCAGTTAATCACAGGACTTGCACAGGGTTTGCTTGACGCTTTACCTGTCCTAATAGCCACTCTGCCGGATATTATCATCGGAATAGTAATATTTCTGCTTGACTCAATTCCACAGATTATTGATGCCGGGATAAAACTTCTTACTTCCCTCGTTGACGCTCTGCCACAGATTATTACGGCAATCGTGAACGCAATACCGAAAATCATAAACGGTATAATCAACGCAGTACTTAATGCAATTCCTCAGATTATTCAGGCAGGAATTGATTTACTTATTGCCTTAATCAGAGCCTTACCGCAGATTATCACAACTATTGTCAAGGCAATCCCACAGATAATTTTGGGAATTGTAAATGCACTCATCGGAAACATCGACAAAATCATTATGGCAGGTGTTGAGCTGTTCATAGCCCTTATTGAAAATTTGCCGACCATTATTGTTGAGATTGTAAAGGCTGTGCCGAAAATCATCGAGGGCATTGTAAAGGCATTCAGCTCACTGATGGGTAAAATCGTAGAAATCGGCGGCAACATTGTAAAGGGTTTGTGGGACGGTATCTGCGGTCTTGCATCGTGGCTATGGGATTCGGTCAGCGGTTGGATTTCGGGTATCTGGAACGGCATTTGCGACTTCTTTGGTATTCACTCTCCGTCAAAGGAAATGGCATGGGTCGGTGAAATGCTCGTTAAAGGTCTTGCAGGCTCTATTGACAAAAACGGTGATATGGCTGTAAAAGCTGCTGAGAGTATGAGCAGTGATGTTTCAGAGGTTATGAACTCACTTGCTGACGATATAAAAACTACTCTTCCTACTGATTTTTCGGTTGACGGTAATATCAAGAGTTCGCTTGATTCGGTTAATTCATCTATCGGTGGACAAGGCGGTTTATCTCTCATACTCAACATCACAAACTTCAATAACTATTCAAGCGAGGATATAAATCAGCTTACAAACGAAATTATGGAAACTGCAGGACAGTTTGCCAAAAGGAAAGGTATGGTGTTTGCGTGAATTATTTTGAATACAACGGTGTTAAATCATCTGATATGGGTTTGCGTATCAAGAGCAAGAATGTTTATTCTTCACCGAAATTTGATTCACAGTTCGTATCAGTTCCGGGCAGAAACGGTGATTTGATTGTTTCAAATAACAGGTTTGAAAACATACAGATAAGCTACAATGTTTTTCTGTCGGCTAAATCTGTTGATGAGCTTGCAGAAAAACTTCTGAAGGTCAAGGCTTGGCTCTATTCACAGCCGACAGGCTACCACACTCTTACCGACAGCTATGACAAGAAGTTCTTCCGCAAGGCGGTGTTTGCATCTTCTCTTGATATTGAGGACGAGCTTAACAAAATCGGAGTGTTTACAATCAGCTTTAACTGCAAGCCGTTCAAATACAGCTTTGATGGTGATATGCCACACTACATAAAAGGAGCAGTTTCTGATTTCAGCTTGATTTTCTGCAGAATGGACGGCTCAACCAGCGACAATAACTGGGATAACCGTTGGAATCAGACTGTGGATTTAAAGCTTAGCAGTGAGAACAATATGTATATAATTGCCGAAAACTCCTGGGATGACGGTAACTGGGATACATATTCACCCTCACAGTCAAACACCGTTTATCTTATGGTCAACGAAAACTGGAAAAAAGACAATGCACGATTTGCAGTTTTCATCTTCGGCAGTGGCGGTGAGTATTGGTATTCAATGACAAAGGTAACTGACAATATTTACTGCGCTGTTTTACCGATGCCCTCATACACAACACTCGAAAATCCATATGCTTTTGAAAGCAAGCCGTACATACGAGTGTTCGGAAACGGTGACGGAACTCTTGTGATTGAATCACAAAACGGCAGACAGCAGTGGAGTTTCAAAAACATTGATGAATACCTTGATGTTGACAGTGAACAGATGAACTTCTACAAGGATACCGTCCTTAAAAATGATACAGTGACAGGAAGTGGCTTTCCCACACTTGCTCCGGGTGAAAACAAATTCATTCTCGGCGGTGGGGTTACAAGTCTTTCTGTATTTCCAAGGTGGTGTACGATATGATTCCTATTCTTTACAAGGCAGATACAACAGAATTTGAAACCTACGGAATAGGCGCACTTTCCGAATGCACCTTGTGTGAAGTAACTGAGGAGCGAAACGGTGCATTTGAATGTACACTCAAATATCTCGTAACAGGCAGACTTTTTGCAGAACTGAAAAACGAAAGACTTATAAAGGCAAAGCCTAACGATACATCAGAAGAACAGCTTTTCAGAATTTACCGCATTACAACTCCGATAAATGGAATCGTCACAATCTATGCACAGCACATTTCCTATGACCTTTCAAATATAGCCGAGCTTATGTGGTCGAGTGCTATGATTTCTACCTCGCTTGCGATGAGCAGACTCTTTACAAAAACAGCATCAACACACAATTTCAAATGCAGTACGGACTTTTCCTCTGCAAAGCCTTTTTCGGTTTCAAAGCCAATGAGTGTAAGAGCCTGTCTTGGCGGCAGTGAGGGTTCAATGCTCGACCGTTGGGGCGGTGAGTATGAGTGGGATAATTTCAATGTGATACTTCATTCAAAGCGTGGTAAAGACAACGGTGTTGTAATTGAGTACGGTAAAAATCTCACAGATATGGAGCACAACAATGATTTTACCGATGTTTACACAGACCTTTTGCCCTATGCTGTTTTCTCTGATGAGAATACGGAAAAGGTTATTACTCTGTCCGAGATTACTCTGCCCATCATCGACAGGCCTACAAGGCAGAAAACGCTGATAAAGGACTTTACAGAGTTCTTTGAGGATAAATCAAGCATAAATGAAAACAGCCTGCGTAATAAAGCAAAGGAGTTCATAAAGGAAAATCCGCTCGGAGTAGAAACTCCGACATTGACAGTTGCTTTTGAGCCACTGTGGAAACAACCGGAATACTCTGCAATATTAGAGCGTGTTTCCCTCTGCGATACGGTGACAATCAGACATTCTGCATTAGGCATCACGGCAAAATCAAAGGTTATCAAAACTGTCTATGATTCTCTTGCAGAGAAGTATGTGTCAATAACCCTCGGAACAGCAAAGTCAAATTTTGTAAACACAGTCGGTGATATTAAAACAGAGCTTTCAGAGGTGAAGAACAAGACGGAACATTTTCCACTGCTCATAAATACCGCAGTGAAAAACGCAACCTCACTTATTACAGGTCAGAACGGCGGATATGTTGTAATCAACACAAACAGCGTGAGCGGTCAGCCGTATGAGCTTTTAATTCTTGATGAACCGACAATCGAAAGTGCAGTCAATGTATGGCGGTGGAATGTGGGCGGCTTAGGCTTTTCAAAGAACGGTTACAACGGCCCTTACGAAACTGCAATAACCTCTGACGGACAGATTGTAGCCGACTTCATAACAAGCGGTACTCTCACTGCAAACATCATAAAAGCCGGAGTGATAAGCTCCTTTGACAATTCATCCTGGTGGGATCTGGAAAGCGGAGAGGTTCATCTCAAAGCCTATGCAACTACCGATTCGCTTAACAAACTTGAAGAAAGCGTTTCCGATGTTACAAAGAAAACTGCTGAATTGCAAGTCAATGCCGACAAGCTGAGCAGTACAGTTTCTTCTCTTACTACAACCGTTGAAACGATTGACAGTACTCTTGAAACAGAACAGGAGCGAGTAACTGATGCCGAAAATAAAATATCCGTTCTTGAACAGACCGCAGACAATCTTTCCGTAAAAATCGAGGAGCAGTATGTAGGCGGTATAAACTACATTCAGAATTCCACAGGGCTTAACGGAATGAGTGATGACTGGGAATATACGGGAAAGGTCAGTACAGGAACATCAACCGACATCAGCAGTAACACAAGCTCAAATTCCTGTTTTATCCTCAGTAGCTCATCAACACTTAGTCAGACCGTGAATGAAATCGTTCCCGACAGGTCATACACAGTATCTATTCGTGCAAGGAAGCCGTATTCATCATATACCGCATATTTCTACATACAGTACAACGGTGTGAAAAAGGAGTATCTTTTCAATACCACAGATTCATTTGACTGGACGGATTTTTCCGTTGTACTGCCCGATGTTTCCGACTCGTCAATTACCATATGCGCATACAGCCGTTATGCACCTCTGTATATCTCCGACATTATGCTGACAGACGGAAGTATTGCTCGAAAGTGGACTCCTGCGCCAAATGAGATATACACCAACGAGGTTAAAATCGACCGCAAAGGAATTGAGGTTTCAAACAGCAAATCAAAGCAGAAAACTGTAATCACAAACACAGAGTTCTCCGGCTACTACAATAATGAAAAGATTTTCACTCTCAACAAGGACGAAACGCAAACGAAGAAAACCACTGTTGACGGAGAACTCACAATAGGCAAAACAAAGTTCATTCCTATGGCTGATATATCGCAGGGACTGAACATTGTAATACTTGATTAAGGAGGTTTTTAAATGGCGGCAAAAGCATCTGTTTTAAACAGGGTTGAAACGGTTTCTATTGACACCGATACTGTACAGGTTTCGCTTAATGCAACGGTTTACAGTTCTTCGTACAAGCATAAGCTGACCATACATATACGAGGAGTTCCGATTGCAAGTGAGGACGATATTTCATGCTCAACGGGAACTGCACAAAGGGCAGTAACCCTTTCAGCCGAAACGAAAGAGGCAGTTCAGAAATATATGTTTGATGACAAGTCTGTAACGGCAACCTTTGTGCTTGCAACCTATAACGATTCAACCCTTATCGACACTTCATCAAAGACTGCGACAATACGGACAAAGGCGGCAAACTCTGCACCTCTGTTTTCAGAATTCACCTGTACCGACAGCAACAGTACCACATCAGCCGTAACAGGCGGTAACCCTTATTACATTCAAAACTTCTCAACTCTGAAAATAACTCCGGGAACTGCCGCATCAAGAAACTGGTCGCAAATTACAAAATACACAGCCGTATGCAACGGAGTGACTGTTTCAAATACTGACGGCGGTGTTTTAAATCTCGGCACAATTTCAAAAAGTGGAAACATATCCGTAAGGGTGACTGTTACCGATTCAAGAGGATATACAAGAAGTGTTTACAAAACGATAAATGTAATCCCCTATGACAGACCGAATGTATATTCTATTACGCTCCGCAGAACAAATGAGATTGAGTCGGAAATTCAGCTTGTATTCAACGGCTCAATTTCGTCAATCACCATTGACGGTACAGACAAAAACAGTCTTAAATCAGTTCGTTACCGATACAAGAAAACAAACGCATCATCATACGGAAACTTCACAGAATTATTAAGCTCGGTCGCAGTAAGCGGCACGAGCTTTTCTTTTTCCAATCTTGAGCTTTGCGATTTTGATGTAAATTCGTCATACAATTTCCACCTTGAAATTTGTGATGTTTTCGACTCTATGACGGTTACGGATATGTATTTCACCGTACCGCAGGGAACTCCTCTTGTTGCCCTTCGCAAGAAAATGGTAGGCATAAACAATCCAAACCCAAAGGCGGCTCTTGATGTGACGGGCGAAATATATATGAACGGTTTCAGCGTTATGGGACTTCAACAGTCGGCTATTGCAGATGATGTCAGCCTTAACGAGCTGACCTCACCCGGCATCTATTTCAGACGTGCAGTACCGCAGGAAAACCTTAATTATCCGGCACTTGTGTTCGGTATGCTTGAGGTGTTTTCCTGTAGTGTTAATCTTGTAATTCAGCGTTACACCACAAGGGATTCACCCTTTGATATGTATATTCGTTCAAGGGTGAACTCCTCGTGGAGTGCGTGGGTTAAAAAATAAAGAATTTTTAAAACAGAATGGAGGAAATTTTATGAAACAAATCTGGAACACAATACAAATTGTTTTCTCCGCTTTTGGCGGCTTTCTCGGCTGGTTCTTAGGCGGAGCAGACGGCTTTTTGTATGCACTTATTGCCTTTGTAGTTACCGACTACATAACAGGACTTATGTGCGCTTTTGCAGACAGAAACCTGTCAAGCGAGATAGGCTTTAAGGGTATCTGTCGAAAGGTGCTGATTTTCGCACTTGTGGGAATCGCAAATCTGATTGATGTGTTCATTTTGCAAGAGGTAGGAGTGCTGCGAACGGCAGTAATCTTCTTCTACCTTTCAAACGAGGGAGTTTCAATTTTAGAGAACTCGGCACATCTCGGACTTCCGATTCCGCAAAAGCTGAAAGATGTACTTTCACAATTACACAAAAGGGAGGGAAAATGAATGACTGACGAAAAAGTAATTACAACCGAGCAGGATATTCCTGCAGAAACACTTGAAAATTTATCAAACAACAAAGGAGAGGAATAACTATGGCTTACACAAACAGCAAATTAGTAAACTACACAAGAATTTCACCAAACAGAAGCGTCAACAGAAATCACAAGATTGATACCATTTCCATTCACTGCGTGGTGGGTCAGTGTTCTGTTGAAACCCTCGGCTCAATCTTTGCATCAACCAGCAAGGAGGCAAGCTCAAACTATGGTATCGGCTATGACGGACAAATCGGAATGTATGTTAAGGAAAAGGACCGCAGCTGGTGTACTTCATCTGCGTCAAACGATAATCGAGCAATCACCATTGAGGTTGCGTCCGATACATATCACCCATACAGGGTAAACGATGCGGCATACAAGTCCTTGATTAAATTGCTCGTTGACATCTGCAAGCGAAACAACATCAAAGAGCTTAAGTGGAAAGCGGATAAGTCGCTCATCGGACAGGTTGACAAGCAGAATATGACCGTACACAGATGGTTTGCAAACAAAAGCTGTCCGGGCGATTATCTTTACAATCTTCACGGACAGATTGCAAAGGAAGTAAACGCACAGCTTAGTTCCGGCACAACTTCAACGGCAAATAAAACACTCTATCGTGTTCGAAAAACTTGGAATGACGCACAATCACAAAAGGGTGCATTTTACGATTTATCAAATGCAAAGAAGTGTGCTGACAAAAACAAGGACTATTCTGTATTTGATGAAAGCGGAAAAGCTGTTTACACATCAAAAGCTACGAACAGCACAAGCCCCTTCAAGGTGCAGATTTCAATTTCAGACTTAAACATTCGAAAAGGCCCCGGCACAAACTATGCCGCAACAGGCAAGTTCACAGGCAAGGGAGTTTTCACCATCGTTGAAACAAAACAAGGCACAGGCTCTGTCAAAGGTTGGGGTAAGCTGAAAAGCGGTGCAGGCTGGATTGCACTTGACTATGCAACAAGAATTTAACTGAATATATTTAAAGCACTTATGCCCGTTAGAGATTGATTTCTCTGACGGGCATTATTTTTTTGTTACCTCTTTATAAAAAACTACATATTATGAGTGTTAGATAAATTATTATAATGAGAATTATGGGTGAAATCACTATATTATATTGTTTATGGTGCATTTTTGTGGTAAAATAGATGCAGGAATTTGTTGTCATTCTTAAAAGGTGGTGTAAAAATGTCTATAACCGATTTGAGTCTTAATAACATTGAAGATAGTGAAGATATAGAAATATTAATAGATAATACAAAAAATATTTTATTAGACGACCAAAATCTTGGATTGAATCTTATTGATATGCTATCAAATTCAAATGTAGTGAAATGTGTATACCATAAAGCGGAAAATAGTCTTATATCTGCTTTATGCTCATATACAGGTAGTAATATTACGGATATAGATATTGTTTTTATCTCTCTTGTCCTAATAGCTTTAGAAAATTACGATGGAAACTTTTATGAAAATGTTGTGAGTGCTTTTCCGGATTTATACAAGAGGTTTTCCGAACAGAAAATCAATGGACTGATTAGAACAATTGCAGATAAGTATCGTAATGAAAACAGTAAACATAATAACGGAAGAAAAATCAATACGATACTAAAACATACTATAGTTCCAAAGCATTATTTGCCTGCCTTTTTTGAGTTTATTTATGATATTTATAAGTACAATTTTGAATACAATCTTCCTGAACGCATAGAAGATGAATTTCGCTTTGTTTATGAAGGATTGTATAACAATATGATGTCAGACGGCGACGAGATTAAAATAAATGTAACACGAAAAACCTATAAGCTAATAAAATCCACAAAGGAATTGATTGCCGAACAATCTAATTTGGATGCTATAATTACCTTGAGTGTTGAAATTGCTAAACTAATCGATAATCGGATTTGGCATCATCTTGATAGTGTTGAGAATCCCTATTATAACTATGGATTAACGCAATGGGAAAAATCTATAAGCGATAAAGAAGCAAAGCAAAAGAAACAGCGTCACAGCTCATCTAAATCAAGATGGAAACCAAGGCTATGTTTAATCGGCAATGATGTATACTTGGTACCTCCTATACATCGAATAAAATCGAATTATGATTACAAAGAAATTTCTATTAAGGTTTATAATAACAATAATCTTGTTTTTTGTGACAATAAAGTTGATGTGCGTGAGATTATCGGAGGTTATCAGATTATTCCGGACAAAATAAAAATATCCTGCTCTTTAGGAAATTTGTCATATCAGTTTTGTGTAGGTGATGAAATCTTATATGACAGTAAAGAATCATTATATCGAAAGTTTATTGTATTTGACTCAAATGGAAAAGAAATAAAAAATAATTCTGATTTTCAAGGAACTATTGTCGTATGTTATAATGAACAGATAGAGAATATATCTCCATATTATTGTAGTGAAAATTATTTCTTGTTTTCAAAAAACGTTAGTCAAGATGACACTCTTGTTTTATCAGATACCGTTTTTGGCTTTTCTTCAATCACCAAGCCTGGATTATTCGGAGATAAAATTGATAATTGCTACTTAGAACAAACTAATGCCGGAGAGTTTATACAAATCTATAAAAATATAAAGTTTCTTGTTTTTGAAACTAATATTGACACCCTCAATTATGTGATTATAATAAATAATCAACCCAACAAGATATCTGAGTTTGAGTATAATTATAGTGAAAATCAAGGAAAATATAGATTTGTTGTCAAGCTCGATATGAAATTCTCGGGAGTTTTTAAGATACAAGTCGCTTGTCTGTCAAGTGGAAAAAGCAATATTTTCTTTTCAAGTACAATTGCTATTGATGAAGGTTTTTCTTTGAATCTACAAAGTAATCATATGATTAAAGTTAATAGTAATTTGTTTGAAAGCAAAATTATTCCTTTCTCAGATTCAAACTATCAAATAGATAATTTGCGGTTTAGATATGATGGAATTGATTATAATTATATATTACCTTTAAATTATAATTTGTATTCTATTTCTGACGGCGTTTGGTGTGGCTTTAACAATAAAATTTGGATTGGTGATATTATTGATGTTAAGGAGATAAAAGTATATGGCTCAAAATATACTTTTGCCGGTGTTTACTCACCAAAAGGTGAAGTTTTACACGAAAAAATACCCACTCAATATGAGAATTATTACTGCCGATTTCCGTCAGATATTCTATTGCAGTATCGAATGATCTATGATTTTGTGATACTGATTTTCAAAGGGAATAACGATGAGACTGGAAGAATCATTTGCGCCAACAAATGCTTGATGGAAAACAATGGATTATCTTTTCATTTTGATCCAGCAAACAAAGAGTTATCATTACGCTTTCGCTATTTTGGTAAAGGAAATGTGTATTTAAGGGTTGTAGATGATAAGAAAAAACTTGTTTACACGAGTGATTATTTTCTATCAGGACAAATACTTAGCATACCGCAGATTAAGTCTTTCAAAACATATCAGTTTGAATTCTGTGAAAAAAGCTCAAGACTTTTTATGAATAAAGAAAGAATCCTTGAGAAAAGTAAAAAAACATTTTACGCTTGGGATGATTTTATAGGACGTGTATTCAAGATTAAAAAAGTGTATTATGACGATTACAGAAAAGGAATCTTTGTTAGAAATTCATTTGAATTTGATAAAATTTATATTCGCTTCATAAGTAAAATCAGCAGCGATGTATTTATGGGAGATTTGATTGCCAAAAACTATAGCGGAAAGAATTACTATTTTAATGGAATCAATCCCGTGACTATAGAAATATGCAGTGGTGTTGTTGAGAATAAAATAGAACTATCAATCACTAAAGATGGGGACGGACTGTTGCTTGATAAGGAACATCAAAGTATTATGGATTGCCTTGACAACAACAATGTACCGGATATTTTTTCTTATATAATGGATGTGAGTGAGGTAACAAAATGAGCAAGATGAACTCAATTGAACGTTCAAAGTATATTGATAAAAGGTATAAAGAGTATCTGCGCTCAACATTTCATTTTGGCAGTGCAAAGATACAAGGAATGTTTGAAGAGCAACTGGACAAAGAAAAACTATTTAAAGGACCTTATGTAGATCTAAGCCTGGAATTTCAAAGGGGAAAGAGTTTGAATCAGTTAATGGAAGAAGGCACAGTATCACGCTTGTTCAGAAACTTAGGAGATATCGATTTTGACCGTCCTTTGTATGCGCATCAGGAAGAATCAATAAGGCATATTTGCAGCGGACATAATGCTGTAATTACTACCGGAACAGGTTCAGGCAAAACTGAAAGTTTTTTGTTTCCAATTTTAAATGAGTTACTCTATGATTTGGAATCCAGAAATACTGCTGTAGGTGTCAGAGCTGTTTTTCTGTATCCAATGAATGCATTGGTTAATGATCAGGTAAGAAGATTAAGGGAAATTTTAAGAAGATTCCCAGATGTTACATATGGTTTTTTTACAGGCGATACACCTGAAACGGCTTCACAAAACTACAGAAACTCTTATGCCGCCGAAAACGAAACTGAAATTCCTGAAAATGAGATACTCTCGAGAAAAGAAATTCGTGAGAATCCACCGCATATTCTTTTTACTAACTATACAATGTTGGAGTATCTTTTAATCAGGCCTAACGATTATGCTATTCTATCAAAAGAAAGATTAAGTAACTGGAAATTTGTCGTTTTAGATGAAGCACATACATATCATGGTTCTTTGGGTATTGAGATTTCTATGCTAATGCGTAGATTAACAGGACTTACTCAACAAAAACCAAGATTTATTCTTACAAGTGCTACTTTGGGAGTTCAGGGCAAATCTGAAAACGATATTGTTGAATTTGCGTCTAATCTTACATCAGTTAAGTTTAATGTTTCTGATATAATTTTTTCAAAACGTATCCCTTTATCTAATTCCACGGCGAAGTATCGGATTGACGGTAATGATTATTTGACTATAAAGAAAGATTTATCTTTAGTGAAAATAATTGCTGATAAGTACAGCGTTGGATCCTGTGATGATAATCATACGTTATTATTCGATTTGCTTTCAAATGACATTAATTTAGAAACTATTTATAATGTACTTAAAGACGGAAGCAAAAGCTTTTATACACTTCTAAATCAATTTGAAGGGATAATTAACGAAGAGCAATTGATAGCCTTAATTGATTTAATCAATATAGCCGAGAAGAATCATATCGGTTTATTCTCCCTGAAATATCATTCTTTTGTTCGCCCAATCTCGGGTGCGTATATTACGTTGGGAAAGGATTACGCATTAACTCTTACCAAAACTAACACACTCAATGAGTCGAAAGCTTTCGAGGTAGGAAATTGTCGCTATTGTAATGCGCCTTATATCATCGGAAAAATACATCATAATCGCCATAACGACCTTGATTTCCTGTTTCAAAATAAAGAAATTGATATTTATGAAAACTATGGTGATAATGAACACGTTTCTTTGGATTATTTTCTTTTATCAAATGACAATGTTGATGAAGAAGACCAAGATTCTCTCGAAGAATATAAGATTTGCGTCAAATGTAGTTGCCTATATCCCTCAGGTAATTTAAACGCTGAGCATTGTGAATGCGGAAAAGAATACGAAACAACTATTTATAGAGTGGTAACCAATTCTGAAGGTGAAGATTATAGTGCACGCAATAATCTTAAAAAATGTCTCTGTTGCGGACATAAGCATAAAACAGGCTTGATTAAAACCCTTAACCTTGGTAAAGACGAGGGAACTGCATTGATTGCTCAGATTTTATTAGAAGCAATTGATGACGATGAAATTCAGCCGCAATTACCTGTCAAGCTATCATTGACGCAAAGACCTAAACAGTCAAATACAGAGCGCAAAGTAAAACAATTCCTATCTTTTTCGGATAGCAGACAACAAGCTGCTTTTTTTGCAACATTTTTAGACTCTAATCATACTCGTATGCTTCAAAAGCGACTAATTTGGGATGCAATTGAGCAATATGGATATAAAGAGCTTTCAGTTGATGAATTGGCTTCTGTGTTAGAATGTACAATAAAGAAATATCAACTATTTGATAATGGACTCTCTCCACATAAAAATGCATGGATTACACTGTTGACTGAATTGTTGCGAGTAGATGGCTCTTATGACGGAGAAGGCTTAGGATTGTATTTCTTTGATCTTAACATAGATGATGTTATGAGCCAATTGACAGAAACAGATGTTTACGAAGCTTTTGGCCGTTATAATATTACGAAAAAGGATCTAAAAGAAGTGATCCAGGTTATTTTTGGAGTGTTTAAAACAACGCCGGCGATTTCTTATACATTATCAACGCTTACTCCGGAAGAAAAAAGAGATTACTTAGACTACCGAGCCTTTGATAATTTAATCTCATTTAAGCTACCCAAAAACACCAGAAATGCAAATAAAGCAAAGAACATAAGGAGTTTCTTGCCTATCGATCGTTCAGATAATTATGTGGTAAGATATATAGAAAAAACATTCGGTTGTTCAGCAGAAGAAGCGGCTGATATTTTAGATATGCTTTTTAATAATATAGGTATTCCGAGCGGAATTTTAGAAAAAACAAGCTCTCAAAACGGATATAAGATTCAAGCAAGTAAATATGTTTTAAAGAATTACAAGACCTCAACATTCTATCGTTGCAATAAATGTGGAGGTCTGACTCCACACAATGTACACAATGTATGTGTCAACGATAAATGTGATGGTGTATTGAAGCCGGTAAATCCTGATGAAGCCTTAGAATCTAATTTTTACAGGCAACAATATAAAACAAAAAAGATTGAACGAATTGTAGTTAAGGAACACACCGCACAGTTG
>OLSM01000211.1_pt1 | contig 61141 bp, 38 predicted proteins | sample 1672721 | NCBI WGS metagenome assembly OLSM01 (sample SAMEA3136717, study PRJEB25190) | human gut metagenome
CCAAGATCATCCCGGTGACCGGCACCTATTGGGGCAACATCACCTTCCAGTTCGACATTGTTGAATAAGATCCCCTGTGTTTATTAAGCTAAAATCGTTTTCTATCGATTTGAAATCTTGCAAATATCTTCTTTCTTAGATCTTCAACTTCCCCCGAGCACCCGCTCCGGCAAACTGCCGGGGTGGGTGCTTTTTCTTACTGCTGTCTTCCTCAGCACAGGAAAGGCATGTTTCCCTGTGCTGGCGCATATTCATTAGAGATGAAAAAGCGGCGGCCGCCGCGGGGAGGGATCCGTTATGTTTGTATGTTCCATAAAAGCGGGAAAGAAGAAGTGGGTGATTGTTGCGCTGGCGGTGATTTTGGTGGCTGTAACGGTATTTTTGGCCTTTGGGAAATGGAATGCTGCCGCGGAATCCGGAAACGCCAAGGGGTACAGCTGCCTGGCCTTCAGCAATGACGAGCGCGTCGCTTTCTTGGCACAATTCGGCTGGCAGGTGGAGACGGAACCTTTGGAGATCCGGGATGTGGCCATCCCAGATCCATTCGACGAGGTGTACACCCAATACAACACCCTGCAAAAGCAACAGGGCTTTGACCTGGAACCATTGGCGGGAAAGGTCTGCCGTCAATGGGTTTACGAGGTGACCAATTATCCAGCCGAAACCCCGGTTCATGCCAATTTGTTGGTCTTTGAGGACCGTGTGGTCGGCGGCGACATCTGTTCCACGGAATTGGATGGTTTTATGCTCCCATTTGACGCGCTGGGCAGTGGGAATGCGGGCACGGCTTCCTCTGCCGGGAACTCCGCCCTTCCGGAGAGCGCGGTCTCTTCCGGGGCCCCGGTTTCGTCCCAGGCGCCGGTTTCGTCCGAGGGAGCTCCTGTCTCCTCTTCGGAGATCCCCGCGAACGCCTGGCCGACGGACTGAGGAAAAGGCATGGCACGATGCCGCAAAACGTTCGCGGCATCGTGCCATGTTCGTGCGTTTGGCCAGCGGGAGGATTTTGCTCTTTGCGGAAAGAACGATTGTATTCGCGGGGGAAAACCGATATAATAGAGGAATCAAATTTGGATGGATGTGAAAACATGCCAAAGGAACGGTTGGACAAGGTATTGGCTTCGCAGAATGTCGGGAGCCGGAAGGAATCCGGCATGCTGATCCGGCGCGGTGCGGTAACCGTCAATGGGCAGGTGGTGCGCCAAGCGGACAGCAAGGTGGACCCGGAGCAGGACGCCATCGCGGTGGAAGGACAGGCGCTCCATTTCCAGCGGTATTCCTATATTATGATGAATAAGCCCGCAGGGGTGCTCTCGGCGGCGCGGGACGCACGCCAGGAGACCGTGTTGGATCTTTTGCCCCCGGAGTTGAAACGCCGTGGTCTTTTCCCGGCAGGGCGGTTGGACCGCGATACAGAAGGGCTGCTATTGATTACGGACGACGGGGATTTTGCCCATCGGATGCTGGCGCCAAAGAGCCACGTCTATAAGCTTTACGAGGCGGAACTGGACCTTCCGGCCACCCAGGAAGACGTCAAAGCCTTTGCCGCTGGAATCGAATTGGGCGACCGCATATGCCTGCCCGCGGAGCTCCGGCTGTTGGATGCTACGCGGGTGCAGGTGCAGATCTGCGAGGGCAAGTTCCATCAGGTCAAGCGCATGTTCCACGCGGTTGGAAAGACCGTGTTGCACCTCAAACGCCTGCGTATCGGCGCGCTGGAACTGGACCCTGCGTTGGCCCCCGGGCAGGCGCGTCCGCTCCGCCCGGAAGAACGGGACAAGATCTTTCGTGCGAAAGATTCTGTAGCGCTTTAAGAAAGCATTTGTCTTTTAGCGGATTTTCATAAAGGTGTTGTTGCATTTTTGGGTAAAAATCGCCTGTTCAAATAGGGGGGCATCTGATATGATAAGGACTAGCCCCGTTTTTTGACATAGGGACGGGACGCTTGCTTTTCATCGTTGCAGAGGGAAACAGGTTTCTTGACGGAATACAAGGAAAAGACTCGCTTTTTGGAGGATTTGTAATATGGCGAACATATCATTGAGGCATGTTTGTAAGACGTTCCACAATGGAGTGGTAGCGGTGCGGGATTGCACATTGGAAGCGGCCGAAGGGGAATTCCTGGTTGTGGCGGGTCCGGAAGGCTCCGGAAAGTCCACTTTGTTTCGGCTCATTGCCGGCCTGGAAACGCCAACCGAAGGGGATATCTATATCGGCGGCGTGGTGGTGAATCAGCTTTTTCCGCAGCAACGGGACATCGCGATGGTCCTGCCGAACCACGTTCTCTATCCGGAGTTAACGGTCAAGGAGAACTTAGCGTTCCGCCTAAAAATGCACCGGATGCCGGAGGCAGAGGTGGAACGGCATGTGCAGGAGGTTGCCGGCTTGTTGCAGATCGATCCGTTGCTGGACCGGAAGCCGGGCGCGCTTACTTCCATGCAACAGCAGATGGTAATGCTGGCCCGGGCCATGGTGCAAGGGCATAAGGTCCTCCTTTTGGATGAGCCATTTGTCCATTTGGACGAAAAACTGCGCGCGCAAATGGGGAAGGAGCTTCGCGAACTTCATAAGCGGTTGGGGATCACCATCCTTTATGCAACGAAGGATCAAGCCGAAGCGGTGGCTTTAGGGGACCGGATTGCCGTAATGAAGGAAGGCTTTATCCAGCAGGCAGGTGCGCCGGAAGAACTCTATGCGTCCCCGGCCAACCAGTTTGTGGCGGGCTTCCTTGGCAATCCTCCGATGAATTTCCTCAATGTCAAGGTGGGCGCGGACGGTTCGGATTATACGTTCACGTTCGGAAAGAGTGCCGTGCGTATGCCGCAAGGCTGGGATGAAACCGGCGTTTTGAAGAGCTATGTGGGCAAGAACGTTGTCCTGGGGGTGCGCCCGAAGGATGTCCATGACGATCCCGCCTTTGTGGAAAAAATGGAAAAGGGCGTTGTAAATGCAGAAGTCGAGGTTATGGAGTCCGTTGGCGGGGAATCCTATCTCTATCTGACGTGCAGCGGACATTCCATCACAGCAGGGGTTGACGCAGATGCGATGCGGCAGAGCGGCGAACAGATCCAAATCGCCTTTGATATGGAGAAAATAAAGCTTTTCGACAGCGATACAGAGCATACGATTTGGCGTTGAACAGGCTTTCTGTGGCTTGGGAAAGCTCAGCTAGAAAAATAGCCCTCTGAAATATGAACAAATTGTAAATTACGCGGCAATTTCCACAAAAAAATTTTTTATTTTGTGATATATAGTTGAAATGTGTGCTGCTTTTATGTAAAATATATGTAGCCTTTTTATAGAATCCACCATCAAGATTAGCAAATATAGATAAAGTGAGGGAGCAGCATGTCAAACAGACTATTTCAAGGGGTTATTCACCAGATGAGGGACGCTATTGACCGCACAATCGGTGTGATCGACGAGACGTCCGTCATTATTGCCTGCAGCGAGCTGGGGCGGATCGGCGAGGTCAACGACAGCATTACCGCCGATGTCTTGGCAGCTCCGGGAACCTTTGTGGTGAATGGTTACACCTACAAATCCTTTGGCAGCAGGCCGCGGCCGGAATATGCGGTGTTTGTCTCCGGTTCAGACCCGGAAGCCAGCCGGTATGCATCGCTGCTTGCCATCTCTTTGAGCAGCATCAAACAATACTACGATGAAAAGTATGACCGCAGCAACTTTATTAAAAACGTGATCTTGGACAATATCCTTCCCGGCGATATTTATCTGAAAGCGCGGGAACTGCGCTTTAATTCCGACGTCAGCCGGGTCTGCATGTTGATTAAGATTACAAACAAGTCCGATATTTCCGCTTACGATGTGATCCAGAACCTCTTCCCGGATAAGAGCAAGGATTTTATCATCAACATCAACGAGACGGACATTGCGTTGGTCAAGGAGATCCGGGCGGGCATTGAACCGAAGGACTTGGAAAAGCTGGCCGGTTCCATTGTGGATACCCTCTCCAGCGAATTTTATACGCATTGCGTGGTCGGCATCGGCACCATTGTAGTTGGCATCAAGGATTTGGCCCGTTCCTTTAAAGAGGCGCAGGTTGCTTTGGAGGTCGGCAAGGTGTTCGATACGGAGCGCGCCATCGTCAGCTATGACAATCTGGGCATTGCGCGTCTGATCTATCAGTTGCCGACGACCCTGTGCGAAATGTTCCTCAAAGAGGTCTTTAAGCGCGGCTCGATCGAGTCCCTGGACCACGAGACGTTGTTTACCATCCAGCGCTTCTTTGAGAACAACCTGAATGTCTCGGAGACATCCCGTAAGCTGTTTGTACACCGCAATACGCTGGTGTACCGCTTGGAGAAGATCAAGAAGATCACCGGTCTGGACCTGCGCGAGTTCGAGGACGCAATCGTCTTTAAAGTGGCGCTGATGGTCAAAAAGTACCTTTCTTCGAATCCGGTCAAGTTCTAATAGAGGGATTTTTGCCGGAGGTTGTCGGAAGCTTAAAAAATTACAAAAATATTACAAATTATTTCTTTTTGAAAACAATAAATACAGCACCCATTGGTATTATGTAAACATGCCGGTGGGTGCTGTTCTGTGTATAGAAAACGGCCTGTTGAAACGGCTTACAGCCGCACCAGCTGGGCAAATATGGCAATTACGCGGGGATGGAACATCCCGTTTCGAGATAGAAACCATCGTGTGCTTTGAAAACCGCACGGCGTTTTGATAACCGGTCTTTTATGGTCCAAGGGGGATCTGCGCCCTTGGCGCGGTTTTTATGCACCGCAGGGCTTTGGGAGAGAGAAAATGATTGAATTTAAAAATGTGAGCAAGACATATAGCAACGGGACACATGCACTGCAAAATGTGAATTTGACCGTTGCAGACGGGGAGTTTGTATTTATCGTAGGCTCTTCCGGCGCCGGAAAGAGTACGTTCTTGAAATTGATTATGTGTGAGGAAACGCCCAATGAGGGCGATATTATCGTCAACGGCACCCATATTACCAGCCTAAAAAAGCGGGAGATCCCGTATCTCCGGCGCATGATGGGCATCGTTTTCCAGGATTTCCGTTTGATCGATAACATGACGGTCTATGAAAACGTGGCCTTCGCTATGCATGTGATCGGGGCCACACAGAGCGAAATCAAAAAGCGCGTGCCCTACATATTGAGCCTGCTAAATTTGCAGGATAAGCAGAAATGCCGCCCGAACGAACTCTCTGGCGGCGAGCAGCAGCGTGTTGGGCTTGCGCGTGCGCTGGTCAACAACCCGAAGCTCATCATCGCAGACGAGCCCACCGGGAATATCGACCCGGCGCTCTCGTTTGAAATTGTCGACCTGCTCAGCGAGATCAACCGGAGGGGGACCACCATCCTCATGGTGACGCATGAGCACTCTTTGGTCAAGCACTTCCATAAGCGTGTGGTAGAGATTCATGACGGCCGGATCGTGGCCGATACAGCTTCGATGGAGGTGGAACCAGATGCGCAAGATTAAAACGGTACGTACCCAAAAGAAACGGTCCGGTTCCCGGCTTTCCAGCTTGGGGTACTTGCTGAAAGAGGGCGTTAAGAATATTTGGAGCAACCGGACCATGAGTTTCGCCTCCGTTGGCGTGCTGGTTTCCTGCCTGCTGTTGACGGGCGCGGCGGTGCTCTTTTCCATGAACGTGGATGTGGCGATGAAGTCGCTGGAGGGGAACAACTCCACGACGGTCTACCTTCAAGAAGGGCTGCCCACCTTGACCAGCCTCCGGGTGGGGCAGGAGATCAAGCAGCTGGACAATATTGAAGAATGTGAATTTGTCTCAAAGCAAGACGCTGTGCAAAATATGTTGGATATGCTGGGCGACGACGGCACCGTATTGGAGGGCCTTTTGGGGGATGAAAATTTCCTGCCGGATGCGTTCCGCATCTCGATGAAGGACCTGAATCTGTATGATGAGACGGCGGCGCAGATTGAAGCGATCAATGGCGTGGACGAGATCATCGATTATTCCGACATCGCGGAGCAGCTCACCAGCTTGGACAACCTAGTGACCTCCGTAGGCTTTTGGATTGTCCTGATTTTGAGCCTTGTTTCCCTGTTTATCATTTCCAATACGATCCGTGTGACGATGTTCTCACGGCGGTTGGAAATCAGCATTATGAAATCCGTGGGTGCGACAAACTGGTTTGTCCGGGTCCCCTTTATCGTGGAAGGCGTGATTATCGGCCTCCTGTCCGGCGGGGTGGCCAGCGGGTTGCTGGTGCTCGTCTATAACAAGCTGGTGTCCTCCATTGCGTCGATCCCCTTGTTTTCGCCGGTGGACATCGGGCCCATCACTTGGCGCATTACTCTGATCTTTATGTTGGCCGGCGCCTTGTTTGGCGCCCTGGGCGGCCTGATTACGCTCGGTAAATACCTGAAGAAAGAAGGAGGAGATTTAGGTGGCCTGTAAGAAGAGATGGCTCAAGGGGTTTGTGGCATTGGTATTGGCGTTTTCCGTATTCTGCGCGCCGGGCGCGATCCAGCTGCATGTGGATGCAGCCTCGTCCGACCAGCTTTCCGATCTGCAACAGAAGCAAAAGGACTTGCAGCAGCAGAAGCAGGAGTTGGCCAAGCAGCAGGCGGCAACCGACCAGAAGCTGGCCAGTTTGAAGGCGGATAAAGAAAAACAGCTGGAATACAAAAATACACTGGATCAGCAGATGGAAAACCTCCAGAGCCAGATCACGGTGCTGAACGAGCAAATTTCCACACTGGATCAAAACATTACGGAAAAAACAGAGCAGATTGCCGACAAGCAGGCCGACATTGACTTTAACTATGAGCAGCTAAAGGAACGCCTCTGTGCCCTGTATAAGACGGGCGAAGCGAGCAACTTACAGATCCTTTTGAATTCCGAGAATGTGATGGATCTTGCCAATAAGACCCATCTCTTGCAGGTAATCACCGAGCATGACACAGAATTGATCAATACGCTCAAAGAAGAGTTGCAGTCCATTGCAGACGAAAAGGCGGAGATCGAGCAGAACCGCCAAGAGGTCGCCGCAGCGAAGACGGAGCTCGATAACAAGCGCAACGAATTAGGTACGTTGGAAAGCGAGGCCCAGCGCGTGCTGGATGAGCTGACCGCAAACGAGCAGTCGATGCAGTCGGAGAGCGACAGCCTTGCTGCGGAACAGAGAAGGATTGAGCAGGAAGAGGCACAGGCTGCCGCGGAAATCGACCAATGGTGGGCGGATTATTATGCCTCCCAGAACAGTGGAAGCAGCGGTGGGAATAGCGGCGGAAGCAGCAACACCACGGCGCCAGAGAGCTATGTAGGCGGGCAGTTCACCTGGCCGGTACCGGGCTATACGCACATTTCCTGCGGTTACAGCAGCGGCCATAAGGCCATCGACATCAACCGGACCAACGGAAAGAGCATTTCCGGCGCGCCGATCGTGGCGGCAAACGGCGGTACAGTGGTTGTGGCAGGCTGGCATTACAGCTATGGCAACTATGTGATGATCGACCACGGCGGTGGATATTCGACCTTATACGCCCATGCGAGCAGCCTGGCGGTCAGCAAAGGGCAAACCGTGAGCCGCGGGCAGACCATCGCCTATGTTGGCAGCACCGGGAATTCGACGGGGCCGCATCTGCATTTTGAGATTCGTGTCAACGGCGTGCGGAAGAACCCGTTCAATTGGTTCTCTTAATTAGAAGCGCATTTTAGACAGGCATGTCCTTTTGGGAAGGGGCGCCCGCAGCGGCGTCCGCAGATCCGTCGTTGCTTGCGGGTGGCAGGCCCTGCGGCGGATGGGATTTCCGGCGGGACATGCCTGTTTCAAATCGGATAAAAGGGGTTGTGCAAAGGAGGGAATCCATGAAGCAGTCAAAAAAAATCCGGCGCGTGGCCGCGGTTCTGGCGGCGGTAGCTGTGCTGTGCTCCTCTACCACGTCGCTTCGGTGCGCTGACGCGGCCGTTTCCGAGGGGGATCTGGATGCACTCCAGCAGGAACAGCAGGAGCTGGAGCAGCAGCGTGAGAAATTGGAGCAACAGCAGGAAGCGACGAAAGCAAAGCTGGACCAACTGCGCGCGGATAAGTCAAAGCAGCAGGAATATAAGGCAACCCTGGACAGCCAGATGCAGAATGTCCAGAGCCAGATCAATGTTTTAAACCAGCAAGTTTCAACACTGGACACCAGCATCCAGGAGAAGACAGCACAACTTTCCGGCAAGCAGCAGGAAGTCAATACGACCTTTGATGAATTGAAAAAGCGCTTGTGCGCAATCTATAAGACAGGGGAAGCCAGTACCCTACAGATCCTCCTAAGTTCCCAAAATGTAATGGATCTGGCCAATAAGACCTATTTGCTCCGCAGCATTACGGAGCATGACATCGCATTGATCAATGGCCTCAAGGAAGAGATGCAGGGGATTGCGGCGGAGAAAGCGGAGATTGAGCAGAACCGGGCCGATCTCACCGAAGCGAAGAGCACCTTGGATCAAAAGCGCACCGAATTGGGGGCGTTGCAGAGCGAAGCGCAGAATGTTTTGGACGGCATTGCCAATCAGGAACAGGGTATCCTGGCGGAGAGTGACGCGCTCTCCATGGAGGAAGAGGAGATCCGCCGGAGAGAAAATGAGGCCGGCGACCGGATCGACCAGTGGTGGGCCGATTATTATGCGGAGCAGAAGCGCCAACAGGAGGAGCTCAAACGCCAGCAGGAGGAAGAGCAGCGGAAACAGCAGGAACAGGCGCAGCAAAACCAAGAGGAAAGCGAAAGTTCCACACAGCCGGTGGAAGAACCCGAGCAGGAATCCTCCGCGCCACCGGTTGTGAACGACGCCCCTCTGGAATACGTGGGCGGGCAGTTTACTTGGCCAGTGCCGGGATATACCCACATTTCCTGCGGCTACAGCAGCGACCACAAGGCGATCGACATCAACCGCACCAATGGAAACAGCATTGATGGGGCGCCGATTGTGGCGGCGAACAGCGGAAAGGTAGTAAAAGCGGGCTGGGACAACAGCTATGGCAACTTTGTGATGATCGACCACGGCGGCGGCTACTCCACCCTATATGCACACGCCAGCAGCTTGGCAGTGAGCACGGGCCAGCAGGTGGAACGGGGCCAGACCATCGCCTATGTGGGCAGTACAGGCGATTCTACAGGCCCGCATCTGCATTTTGAAGTGCGCGTCGACGGCGTCCGGCAGAACCCATTCAATTGGTTTTCCGCAGGTTGACCAGCAATGGTTAACAGCGGATGGGACCGTTGGAGCGGGCAATATATGGCTGGAAAGGGCCAAAAACGGGTAGGATTGACAGAAAATTTACATTTGGCCGTATAAAAAGAAAACGAAATCCGGTATGATAGTAAAAAAGGCCGGGGACACATGAACAGGCTCCGCCGGAATCTTTTTCAGGGATGAAAGGGTTCTTGGAATATGGATGCGGGGCGGAAAGATGGAAATACCTGCATAGTAAGGAATGATATGTGATGGGTAAGAAAATATCTCTGGGGGCGGCAGTTGCTGTTGCTGGGATCACAGCGGCGGTCACCGTATCCCTGACATACGTATACGCGATGAACAGCTTCAATGAAAAGGTGGCCGACGTCAACGAGCGGCAGGCGATGTACACAAAGCTCAGTGAGATCGACCAAAAGGCGCGGCAGGACTACGTCGGTGAGATTAACGAAACGCAGTTGACCGATGGCATTTGCGCGGGATATATTGCGGGGTTGGGCGATTTACAGGCCCAGTACATGTCCGCGGAACGGTATAAGACCTATCAGACCGGCACGGCAGGGAAAAACACCGGCGTTGGGATTAAAACAGTCATGGACGAGGACGGCAACATGGAAGTCATCCAGGTGATGCCGAATTCCCCCGCGGAGCAGAGCGGCATCCGAAAGGGCGATACCATCGTCTCGATGGACGGCCGCGAGATTGTCCGGATTACGTATGGCGACGCGCTCAACCGCCTGGACGGGACAGCCGGAACGACCGTCACCCTGGGGATTTACCGCGCAGCCCAGCCTACAGAAGCCGCTGCGGAGAGCGAGAATACTGTTGCGGACGGCACAGACTCGTCTGGGACGGAACCGCAGGGGGAGTATCTGGAAATCACCGTTACCAGGGCGGAATACACCAAGCAGAGCATTACTTCGTCCGTGATCAACGGGAATGTGGGATACATCAAAATCTCTGAATTCAACGACAGCAGCGTCGAGCAATTCAATTCCGCCCTTTCCTCGCTCAATAAGCAGAAAGTAGCGGGTTTGGTAATTGACTTGCGGAACAATTCCGGTGGCAGCGTGGAGGCGATGGCGTCCATGCTGGACACCCTGTTGCCGGCGGGCAACCTGGTGACCACGCAGGATAAGAATGGGCAGACGACGGTGGAATATACATCGAAATCCAACGAGATTGCGCTTCCGATCAGCGTCATTGCAAATGAGACCACCTTTGGCGCAGCAGAAATTTTTGCTGCGGATATAAAGGAATTCAAAAAGGGCCTGGTTGTCGGACAACCGACGGCGGGATATGGCACAAAGGACGAGGTCATCCCCCTTTCGGACGGTTCTGCGATTACGCTTTCCGTGGCGAATTATTTGACGCCGGGAGGGACCGTGTTCAACGGCGTAGGGATTGCCGCAGACATATCCGCCACCTTGACCGAGGAGCAGATGGACTTGCTGGCGCGCGATGAACTAGCCCATACCGATGATGCGCAGCTGCAAGCCGCCGTCAGCGCATTGGTACGCCAAGGGGCGGCAGTTGCAGAAATCCCCGGGACGCAGAGCGCGCAGGGGACGGACGCCATCCCGGAGGAGGCCGGGGAAGGTTCGGCAACCGGTGAGGACGCCGCCTCTTCGGAAGGGACCCAGCCGACGGAAGAAAGCAGTACGTCCAGCAGCACGGCAGGATAAACGTTTTTCCTGGGAAGCACAAGGGGTTGCCAGAAAACCAGAAGATGTAAGAAGGTATCCCCAGCCGTGTGCGGGTTTGGTGAATTTTGCAGAGAGAGGTTTTTCTCTCTTATGGCTGCCTTTTGGAAAACCGCCCTATAAAGAAGATAAGGGGTCTGCTTGGAAGCAGAGTAGCCTTATGGCCGTAAAAAGAGCGAAAAGCCCGTGCAGGGAGATAGAAAAAATGGAACGAAAAGAGGAATATCTCTTTTTAAGGGAAGAAATCATGAAAAATAACAGCGCTGCGGAGAGTTACCGGAATGTCATGTACACGGTGACGATCGCTTTGCTGACGATTGCATTTAGTCAAAAGGAACCATTGCTGTTCCTTTTGCCGCTTTGCATTATCCTCCCGGCCTATAAAATCATTATAGATAAATTATTGGGAATGTGTAGGATTGCAGCCTATTTGATCGTATTCTTAGAGGGCAAGGACTTTCAATGGGAGACGAATTTATACCACTATGACAAGCTGTTTTCCAAGGGAAAGGCATCTATTGACGCATACTTATATTATGGGATTACGGCTTGCTGTTCTCTATTGGCAATGATACGAATCGATTTTTCGAAGATGCTGGATGCCGCAAATTTGTTCCGTATGGCTGTCATTGTGATCACAACAATCCTTTGCTTTGTAATCATTCGAAAATTGGATATTCGTTACCTTCAAGCGAAAGAAAAGTACATAGATGGATGGAAGAAGGTAAAAGAAGCCAAAGCCTCTGGACAAAATGGAAGCTTTTAGAGGTGAGCGGCATGAGCGCTGTTGCTTATCCGTTTGGAAAACCGTTCACTTTATAAAAAACCTCCAGATCTGATAGAAAAAGGATACCCCCTCTTCACAGCCTTAGCTGTGAAGAGGGGGTTCTTTGGACAGCATCTGAAAAGTATGAAAGCAAAAATCTGCCTTGCAAGCCGGCGGATAGAATGATAAACTATAAACATACGAAAAGGATGGGATTCATGTGGAAAAGCTGAAAAAAATTTGGCGGTTCTTGACTGCCCCAGAGATGCTTCTGTACATTTTGTTCGGCATCCTGACCACGGCGGTCAATATCCTTTCCTTTGGGCTGCTGCGGGATGTCCTGCAATGGCAGTTGCTGACGGCCAATACGCTCGCGTGGGTGCTCTCCGTCGCGTTCGCCTTCCTCACCAATAAGGTCTTTGTGTTCCGAAGCAAAAGTTTTGCGGCCAAGTTGGTGCTGCGGGAGCTGGTCTCCTTTGTGGGTGCGCGCCTGTTTTCCCTCGCGGTGGATACCGCAGGCATGTGGCTGCTGGTGGACGTTCTCACCTGGAACGACTGGCTGGCAAAAGTCCTCATGAATGTCATTGTAATTGTTCTCAATTATGTGTTCAGCAAACTGTTTATTTTCAAACGCCCGCAGTAGAGCGCATTTCCCCAATATCATCAACGGAGCGCAGCCAGCGCCCCGGCCAATGGAGGATTTTACATGTTAGCAACGGAAAAGACCATGGAAAAAATTGTAGCGCTTTGCAAAAGCCGCGGCTTTGTCTACCCGGGTTCTGAAATCTACGGTGGCCTATCCAATTCCTGGGATTACGGCCCGCTCGGTGTGGAGTTTAAGAACAATGTGAAAAGGGCTTGGTGGAAGAAGTTCGTCCAGGAAAGCCCCACCAACGTCGGTTTGGACGCCGCAATCCTGATGAACCCGGAGGTCTGGGTGGCTTCCGGCCATGTGGGCGGCTTCTCCGACCCGCTGATGGACTGCCGCGATTGCAAAACGCGCCATCGTGCCGATAAATTGATCGAGGATTTCACCGGGGAGCCGGCGGACGGCTGGAGCAACCAGCAGATGATGGATTTCATCAAAGAGCACGACATCAAATGCCCGAACTGCGGTTCCTCCAACTTTACGGACATCCGCCAGTTCAACCTGATGTTTAAGACGTTCCAGGGTGTGACGGAGGATGCGAAAAATGAACTCTATCTCCGCCCGGAAACTGCCCAGGGCATCTTCGTAAACTTCAACAACATCCAGCGCACCACGCGTAAAAAGGTCCCCTTCGGTGTATGCCAGGTGGGAAAGAGCTTCCGCAATGAGATCACGCCGGGCAACTTTATCTTCCGTATCCGTGAATTTGAGCAGATGGAATGCGAATTCTTCTGCAAGCCGGGCACCGATCTGGAATGGTTCGAATACTGGCGCGGCTTCTGCCGCGACTGGCTGCTGTCCCTCGGCATGACGGAGGAGAACATGCGCCTGCGCGACCACGCCAAAGAGGAGCTTTCCTTCTATTCCAAAGCCACCACGGACATCGAGTACCTGTTCCCGTTCGGCTGGGGCGAGCTCTGGGGCATTGCAGACCGCACGGACTACGACCTCAAGCAGCATCAGGAGCACTCCGGCAAGAGCCTGGAATATTTCGACCAGGAGGCCAACGAGCGCTACATCCCCTATGTGGTGGAGCCGTCCCTCGGCGCGGACCGTGTGACTTTGGCCTTCCTCTGCGACGCATACGACGAAGAGGTGGTCGATGCAGAAAAGAAGGACACCCGCGTGGTCATGCACCTGCATCCGGCGCTCGCGCCGTTCAAGGCTGCTGTGTTGCCCCTCTCCAAAAAGCTGAACGATAAGGCGCAGGAGGTCTACAACCGCCTGACCAAGCACTTTATGGTGGATTACGACGACGCCGGTTCCATTGGCAAGCGGTATCGCCGGCAGGATGAGATTGGCACACCATACTGCATCACCTATGACTTTGACAGCGAGACCGACGGCTGCGTTACCGTCCGTGACCGCGACAGCATGGAGCAGGAGCGTGTGAAGATCGACGACCTGGTGCATTACATTTTGAAAAAGATCCAATTCTAAAAATCGGAAGAGGCCGGAACCCATGCGGTTCCGGCCTCTTCTTTTATAGAAACGTTACGTTTCGGCTGTATAAATGCGCAGGACATCGTCCGATCCGTAGGCAACCAGATGGTTGGAATCGTCCGGCGCGATGGCGAGAAAATCCGATAAGGTCATAAAAGCGCCCCCGTTGGCGTAGGTGACCGGGTATTCCTTTCCACCAATCTGGCAGGCTTGGTTCTTTACCGTGGCTTGGAGCCCACAGAGGCGCGCCGTTTCTGGGACGGGAAGGAGCACCGCTGTATCGCCTCCGGAACCCATCATCATGTTGCGGTTCAAGCTGGTGTCCCGCCCATTTACCCGGATGGTCCTGCGCGCCGATGCCGCACGGAGGGCCACCGTCATATCGGGCAGGGAAGAGAGGGCAACCGGCACACGGACGATCCCAAGGGCATAGGGGGCCACGTCGTATGGCTGAAAATAGACGACCAGATTTTCGCCGTCGAGGTAGTACGAATAATTGCCATCCAACGCCCGCACGGCCTCTGAGGCGGTTTCATAGAGCGATTCATCCGTTAAGATGTTCTTCAAATGGGAAAGGATTTTATCCGTGATTTCCGGGATCGCTTCTTCCGGATTCCGGAAGAGATCGCGGAACTCGTAGAATTCGCCGGTCTCCGGGTTTACATTATAAGAACTAACCCAGCTCATCCCATGCGCGCCGCCGGTGTAGGTTTCATTGGTCAGCCAGACCGATAGCAGCCCGCTGTCCTGGTAGTCGAATACACTCTGGTAGAACAGTGTGGACGCCTGTCCCGCGCTGCCGTTTCCCGCTGCGGTTTCCTGCAGGTCTGCCATGGCATCCTGTTGCTCCGCCACAATTTTTGCGTTGAGCTCGTCCGCACCGGGAAATCCGGAGAAGTGTGGTGTGACGATTTTCCGCTGGATGTTCCCCTCGGTTTGGTTCTCAATGGAGATCGTTGGCGCGGATATGGTCGGTTGCGCCTCCGGAAGCGGTGCCTGCGAAGACCCAACGAGATCGGGTTGGGAGCCTGAATTGGAGGAGGAGTTCTGGGAAGAGGAGATGGTACCAGAAGAAGGAGCCTCCTGATTGGTGCATCCGCCTGCGGACAAACAGAGGCATACCGCTAACATCATTGCGCATACGCGTATCAACATATATTTCATAGGAATTCTCCCTTTTGTTTCTTGAAAAAATGCATACCGTTTCAAAAAAGTTGTCTGCATTCATTATAAGGAATTTTAAAAAAATCGCAATAGAAATGACACAATTGTAAGCTGGGGTTTCAATCCGTAATGTCTTTGAAAAAGCCTATAACAAATATGTGTATTTTCAAGAACGCTTCTGAGCGTGAAGCAGTCCGGAGACGTTTTCAAAGAGGCTGATGCATTTTATTGATACGTCTACGCCGCTTTTCCTTTTAAATAACCATGCCACCGTTCACGCCCAGGACCTGGCCAGTGATGAATAATGCGCGGTCGGAGACGAGAAACCGGACGGCGTCCGCAATGTGGATCGGGGAGCCGAGTATTTCTAAAGGCGTTTCCTCCCGAAGGGCTTCCAGGGTTTCTGCGCCCAACAGGGCGTTCATCTCCGTGTCGATCACGCCCGGAGCGATGCAATTGACCCGGATGTGGGACGGCCCCAGTTCCTTTGCAAGAGCCTTCGTGAAGCCGATCACAGCAGCTTTGGCGGCGGAATAATGCACCTCGCAGGATGCGCCCACCTGCCCCCACATCGAAGAGAGATTCACAATCGCCCCGCTCTTCTGATGGATCATATGCGGGAGCGCCAACTGGCAGCAATGGAAAACGCCTTTGACATCCACATCAAACATGCGGTCCCAATCCGCCTCCGTCAGGTCGGTGAACAGTTTTTGCTGTGCAATCCCTGCGTTATTGACAAGCACATCCACTTCACCAATGGTGTGGAACATGGATTCTACCTGGGAGCGGTCCGAGACGTCCGCGCGCACAAGGATGTGCGGAAGGCCGGCAATTTGCTGTAATTCCCGGCAAAGCGCCTTGGCATCGGACTCGCGGCTATGATAGTTGACGGCAATGCGGTAGCCGTCCGCAGCCAACCCGCGCGCAATAGCTGCACCGATCCCGCGCGAAGCGCCGGTCACAAGAGCTGTCCTCATAGTATGTGCCCCTTTCCTTATAGATTATCCGTGGCGAGCATGATCGCCGCCAACGCTGCGATGGGGGCGGTTTCCGTGCGCAAAATGCGGGGGCCAAGCGTTGCGATTTTTGCGCCGTGCTCCTGGGCAAAACGGACCTCTGCCTCAGCAAATCCGCCCTCCGGGCCGATGAAGAGGGAGAGCTTCTGCGTCTTCGGCCCAACAAGTGCAGAGATATGCTCGCCGCCCCCCTCATAAAAGAATAGGATTTCCCCCGCTTTTTCGGCTTCTTGGATGGCGGCGCGGAAAGGCAGGGACGGAGCGACCTGCGGAATCACGCCGCGCCCGCTTTGTTTGGCCGCTTCCTCGGCGATCTTTTGCCAGCGGTCGGCTTTCTTTTTGACGGCCTTCTCGTCCGGCCGGGAGACGCAGCGCTCCGACAGCATGGGGACAATGCGCGATACGCCCAATTCGACGGACTTCTGGACGACCGCATCCATTTTATCCGCTTTGGGAAAAGCCTGATAAAGCGTGACAAAGACAGAGGGTTCGCTGACACTGCGGCAGAAATTCAGCACTTTTACGGTCACGGTTTCCCCGTCGATCTGCTCGATTTCGCAGTTGTAATCCGTGCCGATGCTGTCGCAGAGGATGAGCGGTTCGCCCGGCCGCATCCGCAGGGATTTGGCGATGTGATGGGCGTCCGGCCCGGTCAGAATGGCGCGCTCCTCTGGAATATAATCGATAAAAAATCTTGGCATGATGGTCACCTCAATGGTTTGATTGCTTTATTATACCATATCAGGAGGTTGCTAGGTCGTTTACCGCCATAAAAATCATAGACCATTTGCGCTTAGTAACGGTAAGATGGCGTATTGTTGGAAAGTGGCATATGTGATGTTCGCCCCTCTAAACGCACACAGCAGGTTATAGAACATTCGGCAAACGGGTAGCAATGTGCAAATAGGGAATTCTTGAAGAAATGGCTTGACAAATCCTGTGATGTACATATAATAATACTTAGTAATACTAAGTAATTTAAATAGGAGAAGGGAAATGGATACAAGGTATGAACGGCAGCTCAAACGCGGCGTGCTGGAAATCGTTGTCCTCAAGCTCTTGAGCCAGGGGCGCGCCTATGGCTACCAGCTTTTGCAGCGTCTTGACCAGGAAAGCGGGGGCCTATTCCGCATTAAGGAAGGGACCCTATACCCGATTTTATACCGCCTGGAGGACGATGGCCTGGTTGTCTCGGAGTGGAGTATCCCCGAAGACAAGAGCGTTGCAAAAAAATATTACCGCTGTACGCCGAAAGGGGAGGAGGCCCTTGTAGAGCTGCTGGAGCTTTGGCGCAAATTTGACAGGGTAGCCAACCATTTTTTACAAGGGGAGGATGGGAAAACATGACAAAGGAAGCTTATATCCGCGCGGTGATGCGAAACTTGCGGCTGCCGCGCAAAATTAAAAAACGGATCAAAAACGATTTGCTGAGCGATTTTACAGCGCGTATGGAGGCGGGTGAAACGCAGGAGCAGATTATAAAAGATATGGGGACTCCGGACAAAGTAGCCGCGGAGTTCCACGAGAATTTTGCCGGTCAATTGCTTCCCCAAAGGACGCCGTTGGATTGGTTCCTTCTGATCGCGGGGATTTTGTTTGGTGCAATTGCCCTCTTGAAGGTTTTGGGCGAAGTGTTGCTTCCAGCCGTTTTATCGGCACTTTTTGCAGGCGGACCAGCATTCCCAGAGGATGTCGCTATCATCGGAGGGGCGGATGGGCCGACCGCGGTTTTTGTCACAGGGAGTTTGGCCATAGGTTCCATCCAGTGGATCGGGATCTTGCTTCCGCTTCTGCTGTGTGCGCTTTTTGTGGGGGCTTATCTTTGGCATCGAAGAAAGAGGAAATCTTCCATATCGTAAAAACAAGCGGCAGGAATCCTGCCGCTTGTTTTTGCATGGATTTACCACTTGACAGGGTGCGAGAAATATGTAATACTCTTAACTGTACTATTTAAAATAATACAGATATTACATATAAAGGAGGAGATTCCCAATGTTTCTTGGCGTGCTGATCACGGGCATTCCCTTTTCACTGGTGTTGGGAGCCCTGTTGTATTTCCCCTTCTTCCTGTGGAAGAGAAAACTCCATCTTTCCGCCCTGCGCCACCTGACGGTGTATGCACTGATTTGTTTTTCTATTCTAGTGTTTGACGCAACCCTGCTGATCGGTGGAATCAATTTCATGCCGCCCTATTATTTCTTAAACCTGGCGCCCTTTGAATGGCTGCGCCATCCCTATGAGATGGGCATGGAACGGATGGCCAGCCAGTTGGTGCTGAATATCCTGATGTTCGTCCCATTTGGCCTGCTGTTGCCGATGGTCTTTCCGCGTTTGCGCGCCTGTTGGAAAACGCTTCTGGCGGCTCTCGGCATCACGGTGTTGATCGAGGTGCTGCAATATTTCACCGGACGTTCCGCGGACATCGACGATGTGATCATGAACGTGCTGGGTGCTGTCATGGGGTACGGCCCGTTTGCCCTGCTGAACAAAGCGCTGCAATCCAGAAAGTGGTGGCAAAATATGTTGGGGGCTCAGTTGCCTGCATCCCTTAGAAAATAAATCAAATGATTTGATGGAACTAGGCTTGTTGAGAACCAGCTCGATGGGAAAGGAAAAGGACCTGTTCATTTTGAACAGGTCCTTTTCCTTTGTTTATGATGGAATCCTCCGTTAGGGACGTGGAAAAGGCACAATGAAATAAGAAAGCAATCGATTTCCCGCTTGCGGAGTCCTGCGAATGCTCCGGACATCTAGACTTCTTATACATATTTTTACATCTTTTATTAAGACTATTATACCATATTAATATGTTTTTATATACACTTAAACCACGCTTTATATACCTATAAAATTAGATACAAGAGTATTGAGCAATGAAAGAGTGGAAATATGGGATATTTTGACGAGAAGTTTCATAAGCGCGAAAAGAAGTACCGGCGGAATTATGAAATAGACGACAGCCTCTATGTACGCTTGGAACAACTCTCCACTGTATACGATGCCACCATTACCGACTTAGTAAATGCTTCTTTAGAGCACTTGATCGAAAGCGAAAAGATTTCCCTCTATAAAAAGGCAGACAACGATTTTTCTGTGACGCATACGCTTCTGATTCGTGAGAGCAATCTCGCCGGGCTCGAGGAACTGAAAGCAAAATACGGCGTGAGCATCTACAAACTCGTGAATATCGCCATCAGGAATGCGCTCGATGAATCGTAAAGCAAAAAGCGGTTGAACGAGAAATTTATTCCTCAAATGCATGGATTTGTGAGGTGGCATAGGAAGTGTCAGACAAAAAAGTGATCGTACCGTTTACTGCCTTGACCTTTTGTATTGCCTATGGTGTGTCAAGCGTGTTGATTGTGCTTGGCCAATTCGGATATAGAGTTTACGGCTTGGTTGGCTCATTACAACAATTTGCAATGAATATCCCTTTTGCTATTTATATTTTGTCTCCCGCGATTGCTTCATTTGTCGTTTTAAGAAAGAATGGCGAAGTGGCAAGTTTGCGGGAATGGATAAAAACGGTCTTTTATTGGAAAACGAATGTTTTTGTCTATCTGGTTGTAGTTGCAGGCGTTGCACTGTATTTTGGTATACATATGGCAGTAGCAGCAGGCACAGATAAGATGCTTCCGTTTTATATGTTTTTCCTTTCTTTGCCTGGGAATTTTTTTATCGGCGGCCTGGAAGAAACTGGCTGGATGTATGTATTGCAGCCCGGACTGGATAAAAGATATGGGTTCCTTGTTTCCTCCATTTTCGTTGGGGTTATTTGGATTTTTTGGCACATCCCCCTCTTTTTTATTCCTGGAACAAATCACTGTGACGGGCTGATTGACTTTTGGATGTTCAATATACAGGTTATGTCATTAAGTTTTTTTAGAGGGGCAATCTATAAAATAGCAGGAAAAGGGTATGTGTTTGTGTATGTGCTATTTCATACCATGTTTAATGCCATGTCCTCCTTGTTTGTTTCCAGGATGACATGGGCGGGGACAATTGTTGCAAATATTGCAATGATTCTTTTTTCGATCGCAATTGTTACGATGCATCGCAAATCTAAAACGAAAGATGGATAATCTTTATCTTTTAAGCGGTTCGTCCCGCACGGGTAACCGCTTTTGCGGAAAAATTCTAAAAGGGCTGCATCATCGAACGATGCAGCCCTTTTCCTTTTGTCTGTCTATAAATTTAAAATGTCAGAGCCGCTTCCAGAGGAGAAAACAAGGGGACTCTTTTGAGGCCTTTCGTATAGCGCCAAGTGTTTTCAGTCCATTTCAGCTTTAAGATTCCGTTTCGCGGACCAACTGGTAGGTCTTCATGCCGCCGCTGAGATTATAGGCGTCAAAGCCGTGTTGCTTTAGGATACGCGTAGCAAGGTAGCCGCGAAGCCCCACACGGCACGTAACATAGACCGGCTTATTCGGATCCAGTTCCGATAGGCGGCCGCGCAGTTCGTCCAGCGGGATGTTTTGATAACCGGGGATGGTGCTTATATCGAATTCCGCCGGGGTGCTCACATCCAGGCGAGTGGTGCCTTCGGGAGAGAGGCCCGGGATATCCTCCGCATAATAGACGGGCATATCGCCCTTGAGGATATTAGCCGCGGTAAAACCCAGCATATTGACCGGGTCCTTGGCGGAAGAAAACGGCGGTGCATAGCAGAGCTCCAATTCTTCCAGGTCGTAGACAGTCCCATGGAGACGTATAGCGGTTGCCAGCACATCGATCCGCTTTTCTACGCCCTCGTATCCTATCGCCTGCGCACCGAGAATGGCACCGTTGCCGTCAAACAACATCTTCATAGAGATTGGTGTTGCGCCGGGATAGTATGAAGCGTGGGACTGCGGATGGATATAGGTCTTGCGATAGGGAAGGCCCAGCGCCTTGGCCTGCTTTTCGTTTAGACCTGTCGAGGCAGCCGTCAAATCAAACGCTTTCAACACCGAGCTTCCCTGCACCGGCTGTGCAGCTTGATGGCCGCCCAACGCATTTTCTGCAGCGAGCCGCCCCTGTTTGTTGGCCGGACCTGCCAGCGGGACCAGCGTTTCCTTTCCGCTGACCAGATGCGTCACGCCGATGGCGTCCCCAACTGCATAAATGTCCGGGTCGGACGTCTGGTAGGAAGCGCTTACAGCGATGCTGTTGCCCACGCCGAGATGCAATCCGGCCTCTTTTGCTAGCTTGTTTTCCGGAGAAACCCCGATCGAGAGAAGCACGAGGTCGCTTTCGATCGCGCTTCCGTTCGATAACTCCACCTGCAGGCCGGTATCCACCTGTGCGATTCCTGCCAGGCCGGTTTTCAGTCGTAGAGCAACGCCATGTTCTGTCAAATGCCTATGTAATATTTGTGCCATTTCGGGATCGAGGGAAGCCACCACTTGGTCTGCAAATTCAACGATGGTCACATCCAGACCGCGCCTCTGAAGGTTTTCCGCCATCTCCACACCGATGAATCCCCCTCCGACCACAACGGCGCGTGAAGCGGAGCGGCCTTTTAGATAGGCATCGATCCGTTCCATATCGGTTACGGTGCGCAGGGTAAAGACACCGTCGAGATCGATCCCCGGCAAAGGCGGACGTTTCGGTTCGGCCCCTGGGGAGAGGATCAACTTATCATAAGATTCGGTATAGACCTCTCCGGTCCGCAAATTTTTGACTTGCAGCTCTTTCTCTGCACGATGGATCGCAAGCACTTCATTTTCGGTCCGGACGTCTATGCGGAAGCGGTTGCGGAGCAGATCCGGTTTTGTAACCAGAAGGGCATCCTTTTCTTGGATGGCGCCGCCAATATAATAGGGAAGCCCACAGTTTGCGTAGGAAATATAATCTCCCTTTTCGAACAACACGATGTCGGCATCTTCACTTAGTCTTCGTAAACGCGTCGCGGCGCTTGCACCGCCGGCCACACCGCCTACAATACAAATCTTCATTTTAAAACCTCCTGCTGCTCGTAATGATATCTCTATTTTAATACCAAAAGTTGCGAAAAGGATGTGACTAAGTTACAGTAGACGGCTGACTGAACAAAGAAAAGCCATTGCCAATTTCAACCCACACCACCCTCGCGGGTGGCGACTGGCTGACGCTGTTGGTTGTGGGATCGTCCCCGCATTTCAATCCACACCACCCTCGCGGGTGGCGACTTCCGGACGTCTTGACAACAACAGGCCGGCAAGCGATTTCAATCCACACCACCCTCGCGGGTGGCGACGGAAGGGTATACAGTCCTGGTGAGAACTATATATATTTCAATCCACACCACCCTCGCGGGTGGCGACGCTGTCGCTAACCTCTGGGCTAGAGATAATCGCGATTTCAATCCACACCACCCTCGCGGGTGGCGACGCTTTCGGGAACGGTACTTCAACCCCGACAAGCATTTCAATCCACACTACCCTCGCGGGTGGCGACATGGATACTTACCTTGCGCAAACCATTTTTATCGCAATTTCAATCCACACCACCCTCGCGGGTGGCGACAGCAGAGCTGGAGCGCGTGTTCGACGCACAGTATATTTCAATCCACACCACCCTCGCGGGTGGCGACGTTGTTTGTCAACACATTAAATCGTAAATTTGTATTTCAATCCACACCACCCTCGCGGGTGGCGACTTTTCTTGATAAGGTTACGGGAGTAAATCCGATGATTTCAATCCACACCACCCTCGCGGGTGGCGACCCGGGAGGGAAAATACAACCGTTTATATCAAAAAATTTCAATCCACACCACCCTCGCGGGTGGCGACGTGAGACTCAATAAAAAATCTCCCGTCCTCGAGAGATTTCAATCCACACCACCCTCGCGGGTGGCGACAGCAAAAATGGACGAGAAATTCATCCATTTTCTATTCCTATTAAAGCATAATATCCAATAAAACACAAGATTCGTTCAGCCTGTACGGGTATTTTAAGAAGAATTTGTGTGTTGATTGGACATAAATAGGTGCGAACCGGCCAGTGAATTTTTGTGCGCTTCTGGTTCGCACCTACATTCCCTTTTCTATGAACATTCCTGAATCGGATTCCTCACTGTTCGAAGAGTTCGGATTCGATCGCGGCGCAAAGGTAGTGGTAGATGGCAAGGTGATATTCTTGGACACGGAATGTACGTGTGTCCGGCGCCATAAGTGCCCGGTCCGCCAGCTTGGCCAGTTGGCCGCCGCCTTGGCCGGTCAAGGCGATCACTTTTGCCCCGCAGACACGGGCTGTCATTGCGGCAGCGCACACGTTTTTGGAATTGCCCGATGTGCTGATTCCCAAGAGAACGTCCCCACGCTGCGCATATCCCAGTACCTGCTGTGCAAAGATCAAGCTGGGCTCTACATCATTCGCAAAAGCGGTGTTTAATGCGGTATGCGTTGAAAGGGAAATGGTAGGGAGCGCCCCTTGTAAAGCATCTGCGATCGCTGCACCTTCCGCTCCAAATAATTCGGAAAAGGCCGCCTTTTTCCCAATCGAAAGCGGGCGCTTGAGCAGGAATCCCTTCATTAGCTCTCCAACAATATGTTCACTGTCGGCGCTGCTGCCGCCGTTTCCGCAGATCAGCAATTTCCCGCCTGCACGAAACGTGTCGGAGAGCAGTTGGAAGGTTTTCAGAAGTTCTTCCTGCAAGAAGCTCAAGTCGGGATGAAGCGAATAGAATTCTTGGGTGATTTGTTGCGTGCGTGTATTCATAGACGGTTCTCCTTTTCTTGGTAATAGAGGGCGACGGTCAGCGCGGCAATATCCCCCACCGATTCCGAAAGCGCGCAGGGGACCACCGTACAGGCGGCGCGCGCAGCGGGGAGCGTCTCAGCTGCAATCACACGCGCAGCGGCGGGCCAAAGCTGTTCCCGGCAGCGGGCGAAGATGCTTCCGATCACAATCCGTTCCGGGTTTAGCAGGTCGATCACCATGGAAAGCCCTTTCCCGAGCTGCTCGCCGGCAGCCTGAAGGATGGACACGGCAAGCGGGTCGCCAACCTGTGCAGCCCGGCCCACGTCCGCAGCCGTGATGGAACCCAATTGGTCCATACTTGGGCACAAGGCAGGCTTTTTCCCCTGTTGTAGCTCCTGCATTACAAACAGCCGGGCCAGCTGTGCGATCCCGCCGCCGCTGCAAAATCCCTCGAAGGAACCCGTTTTTCCGTATCCGACGGGGCCATACTGCGCAAGGCGGATGTGGCCGAGTTCTCCCGCCATGTCGCAAGCCCCCGTATAGAGGCGCCCGTTGAGGATCAATCCCGCGCCGAGGCCGGTTCCGAACGTGAGAAACAACAGATTGGAGCAGCCGCGCCCAGCACCGAATCGCCATTCCGCCAGCGCACAGGCGTTGGCGTCGTTGCAAAGCCAGGCGGGGAGCCCGGTGCGCCCTTGGAGCTCGTCCACAATGGGCAGGTCGTCCCAGCCCGGCAGATTGGGTGGGGAGAGGATGCGTCCCGTACGGCTATCCAACGGGCCGCCGCAGCTGATGCCGATCCCAACTGGCCGTTCCGGGGAAAGGGCGATGCATGTACGGACATCCGAGGCTAATAGGCGAACCATCTCCTGTGGGGAGACAGAGGCAGTCGCATGTGGGAGGCATTTGTGGACAATTTCTACATGGTTTTCCGACGGCCGGCCGAGGCATACGGCACATTTCGTGCCGCCGATATCCACACCAATGGCAAACATAACATCCCTCCTGTTTGGATTGGAACAAAAGGCGGCCTCCGCCTGCGGAAGCCGCCTTCTAAAGAAAGTTAAAAGAGGATTAGAGAAGAAGATATATAGGGTAAAGAAGAGAATTAAAGGGTGTCTTTGTTGATGACGGAAACGCCGGTGTCGATGAACTCTTCGCCGACATCCTCGCCCTCCAGTGCCTTAACAGCGCTCTGGATGCCTTCATAGCCCATCACGTCCGGGTTCTGCGCCATGGTGCAGAGGATGTAACCGTTCTTGATGAGGTTGAGGATTGTGTCGGACTTGTCGAAGCCAACGCCGATAACGGTCTGGCCAGCTTCCTGAATGGCATTTCCGGTGCCGACGGTGGAGCCTTCGTTCGCGCCGAAGATACCCACGCAGCCCTGCGTGATGTAGTTTGCAGCGATGTCCTTGGACTTTGCTGCGTCGCCGTCGCCGTACTGGGTTTCGAGGAGTTCAAAATTCGTGCCTTCGAATGCTGCACGGAAGCCTTCTTCACGCGCAACAGTGGAAGCGGTTGCTGCGTTTACATTGACAATGCCGATTTTGCCTTCGGTGATGCCATTGGCCTCAAGAGCCTTAATCATTTCTTCGCCTGCGATGGTGCCAGCGGCCTTGTTGTCGGTTGCGAGGGTCTGGACACCCGGGAAATCTGCCGCGGAGTCAACATAGACGATCTTCACGCCAGCGGCGTCTGCTTCTTCCAGAGCGGCGGTCACCGCGTCCGGTCCGTTTGCCGCCAGCAGGATGGCCTCAGCGCCGCCTGCAACGGCATTGTTGATGCATTCAATCTGCTTTGCGTCGTCCTTGACGTCCGGAGCAAGCCAGGTGTAATCGACGTTGCCGAGCTCTTCAACGGCCTTCTTGCAGCCTGCGTCCACATTCACCCAATGCTGGTCCATCTGGTCCATTGTAATCAGATAGATCTTGTGGTTGCCGCCCGCCGTGGTGTCATCGCCGGTTGCGGCTTCGGATACCTGTCCGTCGGTTGCCGGTGCGCTGCTGGTCCCTGTGTCACCTGCGCAGCCGGCCATCATGCCAGCCATGAGCGCGCAAGACAGGAAAATGGATACGAGTTTCTTGAATTTCATGATTCTTTCCTCCTGATGATTGATTTTGATATTGTTTAAAGCGCCTACAGTTTGAAAACGTTACGCCTTAACGCCTACATTTTTGGATTTTACTTCGGAAGAGCTTTTTTCCTTCTTTCTTCTCGGCTTGCCGCTGCGGACTACGACATCCAACAGGACGGAGATCACAACGATGATGCCGATGACGATGTTGCGGATAGCGACCGGTGCGCCGGCAAACTGCAAGCCGTTCTGGAGTACGCCCCAGATGGAAGCACCGATGACCGTGCCGAGCAGGATGCCCTGGCCGCCGAGGGTGGATACGCCGCCGATTACGGAAGCGGCAACCGCATACATTTCATACATATTGCCGGCGTCCATGGTGCCCATGCCGCTGGTTGCGCAGATGATCAGGCCGACCACACAGGCGCAGATGGAGCTGACCACATAGGCTTTTGTCGTGCTGGCGACTACGTTGACGCCGGAGAGACGGGCGGCTTCCACGTTGCTGCCGATGGCATAGATGTGGCGGCCCGTGCGGGTTTTGCTTAACAGGAAGTTGAACAGGATCCAAAGGACAACGGCGATCCAAATGGTGTTGTATACGCCCAGGAATTTGCCATAGTAGAAGAAATCACGGAATGCCTGCGCGCCGTCGCCGATGGAATCGGTGTTGTAGTTGTTGTTGACGATCTGTGCGATGCCGCGGGCGATGGTCATGGTGCCCAGTGTGGCGATGAAGGGGGGCAGTTTGCATTTGGCGACCAGCTGGCCGTTGAGCACACCCACCAGGATGCAGCAGACAAAGGTGATTCCCACCGCAACCCAGGGGTTGATCCCCTTGGTCATCAATGTGGCGGAGATCATACAGCTCATACCCACTACAGAACCGATGGACAGGTCGATGTTGCCGGTGATCAGAACATAGGACTGGCCGATGCCGATGAGAAGGATCGGCGCGATCTGACGAAGCAGGTTGGCGACGTTTTGCCCGGAGAAAAAGATCGGGTTCAGCACGCCAAACACAATGCAGAGGATAATCAGGCCGCATGTTACGGTGATTACCTGCCCCATCCCACGAATGGCAAGGAGCCGCTTAAACGGGTTTTGTTTTGCTTTGTTTTCCATAGTTGTCTCTCCCCAATTTCAGAATCTTGTGATCGTCAGGCGTTACGCGCCGACTTTCTGATCGAGTTTGTTTTCAAACCGGGTGGCGCATTCCAGAATTTGGTTCTGGGTGACTTCCCCGGCCAGGAATTCGCCTGTGATGCGCCCGTCGCACATGACCAGGATGCGGTCGCTGATGCCGAGGATCTCCGGCATTTCGGAGGATACGAACATCACGCCGATCCCCTGCTGCTTCAGCTGGTTCATCAGGTTGTAGATTTCCACCTTTGCGGCGACGTCGATGCCGCGGGTCGGTTCATCGAAGATGACCACACGGGAATTCCGCGCCAGCCATTTGGCCACAACGACCTTCTGTTGGTTGCCGCCCGAAAGGCTGCCTGCGTCCGATTCAGAGCTTGCCAGCTTGATGGTCAGCTCCTTGACAGAGCGTTCCACGATTTCCGCTTCCTTTTTGCGGTTGACCACGCCGAACTTATTGCACAGGATATCGAGGTTGGGCAACGCGATGTTGTCGCGGATGCTCAGCTTGGTACACAAGCCGTCCTTTTTGCGGTCCTCCGGCGCAAGCACGATGCCGGCCTTGATGGCGTCCATCGGTTTGCGGATGTGGATTTCCTTGCCGTCGAGAAGGATCTCGCCGCTTTCCTTAGGGTCGATGCCGAAGATCGCCCGCGTGGTTTCCGTACGCCCTGCGCCCATCAGACCGGCCACGCCGACGATTTCGCCCGCGTAAAGGTCGAGGTTGATGTCGCGCACGAGGCGGCCTGCGTTCAGGTTACGGACTTCCAGGATCTTTTTGCCGCGCGCACAGGTGACGCGGGGGAATTTTTCCTTGATCTCACGGCCGACCATGTAGGCGATAATCTCCGACATGTTGGTGTCCTTGAAATTCATGGTAGTGATAAACCGTCCATCGCGCATGATCGTCACGCGGTCGACGATGTGCTGCAATTCCTCCAAGCGGTGCGATATGTACACAATGCCGTGTCCCGCCGCGCGCAGCTTGCGGATGATGACGAACAGGTCGTCGATCTCTTTGGAGGTCAACGCCGACGTCGGTTCGTCCATAATCAGGATTTTGGCGTTGGTGGAGAGGGCCTTGGCGATTTCCACCATCTGCTGTTTGGATACCGGCAGGTCGCCGACAATGGTATCCGGGTCAATATCGATGTTGAGGTTGCCCAGAATCGCGGCAGCTTCCTTGCGCATTTCGCGCTCATTGAGAATGCCCGAGTGCAGCTTTTCACGGCCGAGGAAGATGTTCTCCGCAACGGTCAGATGGCCGCACATGTTCAGTTCCTGGTGAATGATCGCTACACCGAGCGCCTGGGCCTTCTTGGGGGTGAGCTCGTCGATCCGCTCCCCAAAGAGGGTGATGTCCCCGCTGTCGCGGGTATACACGCCGCTGAGGATTTTCATCAGGGTCGATTTGCCTGCGCCGTTCTCACCCAAGAGGGCGAGAACCTCGCCGGACTTCAGGTTAAAGGATACGTCGTCCAGCGCCTTTACACCGGGAAAAGATTTGTTGATGTGCTCGAGTTCCACTATGTATTCCTGCATCAAATCCACCTATCTTCTCGTGGAACGACCCGGTCCCAAAGGATCCCGTTCCGTTCTGTTAGTCAATTGTGTTTACGATGGATTTATTATAGCATTCCCCCTTTTGGAACATAAGGGGGTTGCGTTTGGTCTTAGGGGGGGTTTCTTTTGGAAATTTTGTGCGTTATGGATTCTTTTTTTTGAATAGTTTGACAATATTTAGATAGAATATGATGAAACCGACGGGGAGAAGCATGGATACACATGGAAAAAGGGCGCCGGGGGGCGCCCCTCTTTTTCAATTGGGTTTTGTTATTAGATGGATGGGTTGGTTTATGGATAAAATGACTGCATATCAAAGAAGGGCTCTGAGAGCGGTTTGAGGTCCGCCTGCTTTTCGGATGGGGGAAGCAGCGACCGGCACGGCGCATAGGAGAGCAAATGGAATTCATCCCGCAGGTACTCTTTGCGCAGATGCCCGTCCTCAAACATGAGCAGGCGGTCTGCGACCAGCAGGCTGTCGGAAAGGCTGACCGCCAAAATTACGACGGTAATCTTCCGCTCACGCAGCTGGTTGATCAAATGGATCAAATGCCGGCGCAGGTACATATCGGCCCCGGCAAAGGGCTGCATGAGGAAGACCACCTTGGGGTGGTATAGATGGATGCGGTAATACACCAGGTTATAAAGGGAATAGGGGGAGAGGTGCGTGATATCCTGCGCGTGGATGTCCGCGCCGATCAGCGGCTCATACTCCCGGAGGATGCTCCGTTTGATGCGCCGGCTCATCCAAAGCGTGGGAAACCTCCAATCCAAGCTGAAACAAAGGTTGTCCAGATACGACATCTCGCTGAACAACATGCTCTCAATCGGGTTCTCCCGGACAAAGGAAACCGCATGTTTGAGGCGCTTGTGGTTGGAGCACCAGTCCCTGGCGGACAGAAGAATCTTTCCCGCCTGTGGGAACAGGTCGCCGGTCATTAGGGCCGCCAGATCGTTCAGCACAAGGCTGTTGCTGTCCAATAGGACGGCGCATTCCCCCTCTTCAATGGTGCAGTTCATGTCGTGAATATGGTCGGTGAAGAGGCGGCGGAATTTCAACATGCCGGTGCGCGGATCGGAGCCAGCAGGGGGCGCCAACGAATGCCGGAAATCCAACGCATAGTGGAGCACAATTTCATCGCGGAAGTCTTCCTTGAACAACAGCTTCCGAACACGGCCGTTTTCCATAAGGGCCACACGGTCGCAGATGCGGAAGGTCTCTTCGTGATGGTTGCAGATATATAAGAAAGAAAGCCCTTCTTTCGAATAATGGCGGAGCAGTTTTAGGAAATGGTTCAGATCCGCCGGGCCGAGGAAATTGCTGATGTCCCGCAGCACCACCAGCTTTACGCCGTTGATAACCGCCTTTAAAAGCTCCGCTACGCAGCGTTGGAAATGGGTGAGTTTGCCGGCCGCTTCGTCGGCGTCGATTGCGACGTCCAGCTCCTGCGTAAACAGGGAGAGCTGCGCCCGCAAGATGCGGGGGGAAATCAAATACTTTTTAAAGCCCCGACGCAGGACAAAAATGTTGTCCGCTACGCTCAGCGCCTCCGCCATATGGCTCTTTTCTTCGATCACAGAGACGCGGTTTGGCTCCATGGAGCTGTGCCGGTAGCTGTTGACCAGCTTCTCATCAAAATAAATGTAGCCGTAGTGGATGGGGATATTTTGGCAGATCAAATTTACCAAGGCGTCCTGCCCATCGGAATTGATGCAGACAAGGCCCATAATCTCGCCTTGGAAGATGTGCAGGTTAAAATCGTCCAGAAGAGTCACTTCGTCCTCGATCAATGTAACGCGGTCCATCCGCATGATTTCGTTCTTCATGTTGTATAGTCCTTCGCCTTCCCGGTGATTAACGGGAGCGTGACCTCCACATCTGTGCCTACCCCTTCGGTGCTGTAGATCGTGACGCCATATTGCTCCCCAAAGAGCAGCCGGATGCGGCTGTTGACATTGATAATGGCGATCCCCCCGCGCTTTTCGCGGTCGGGGTTGACAAAATCAAGCGAGGGCGTTTCCAATTCGCGGTTGAGCTGTTGCAGGCGGTCTTCATCCATCCCGACGCCGTCGTCGGACACAGTGATCATCAGGCGTTTGGACGTGGCCTCCAGTTTGATGCGGATATTGCCGCGCCCAATTTTGCGCTCAATCCCGTGGATGATCGCATTCTCAACAATCGGCTGTAGGGTCAATTTGGGCATGCGGTATTTCCCCAGCTCGTCGCGGTCATCCTCGTCGTCGTATTCAATGCTGAGGTTGATCCGCTCGCCAAACCGGTAGCGCTGGATCACATAATAATTCTCAATATTGCGCAGTTCGTCCTCCAGGGAAACCAGCTGTTCCACGTTGGAGATGGTATAGCGGAAAAAGGTGGAGAGGGCTTCCGTCATCTTTGCCACATTGTCCAAACCCGCAGTGAGCGCTTCGCCGCGGATTCCTTCCAGGGTGTTGTACAAAAAGTGGGGGTTGATTTGGTTCTGTAAGGCAAGATACTGCGCCTGTTTCTTGCTGGCGTTGATTAATTCCCGGGTGTTCAGCATGCTGTGCAGCTTTTCGAGTGCGTGTTTCATCCCAGGGCTCATAGGGTAGCGGAGTTCGTAGGGGCTGTTCATGGAATACCCGTCCACGAAGAGCTCCAGCATCTTTTCGGTTTCACGGAAGGGAAGATAGACCCACCGGTAGCCAAAATAGATTGCGCCGCCCAAAAGTGCGGCGCCTCCCAGTACAGCCCAAATTGCCCAGGGTTCCTCGGCGATGTAGACCGTCAGCGCCACCAGCAGAAGCAAGGCGAGAATGCCCAGGGCCAGGATCAGAAGGACGCAGCGGTCAAATAGGTAGCGGGATTGCAACTTTTTCATTTCAGCCACCCGCCTCCCATCAGGAATAAAGCTTCCGGAATTCGTTCGGCTTGAGCCCGGTTGCTTTTTTAAAGCTCTGGGTGAAATGCTTCAAATCGCTGTAACCGACTTGGCTACAGATATTTGCCACGGTAAAATTGGTCTGCTTGAGGAGTTCTTTGGCGCGGTTCATACGCACTTCGGAGAGGTATTCCAGGAAGTTCTTCCCGCTCTCCTTCTTAAACAGGGTGCTGAAATAAGAGGCATTGAAACCGACAAAATCCGCAACCTCCTCCAGGCTGACCGACTCCATATAGTGTTCCTGTATGTATTGTTTGGCAGCGCGCACCGGCCGTTTTTCCGCTTGGCGGCGGTCCTGGAGAATGGCGTCCAAGGACTCGCAGAGGATGCCGGAGAGATGCCGGAAGAGTTCCGGCGCGCTGCCGCAGGCCTCACTTTTCTGGGAAAAGCGCTGGTAGATCTCATCCAAATTTTCCACATGGATCTGGTGTTTGCGCAACACCATGATATAGATCCGGCAGGCTTTTTGGGCCAGGGACAACAAGTGCTGCCCGTTGATCCCCGGCGCGGCCAACGCATCTTTTTGGAAACGCTTTAACGCCGCGGAGAGCGCATCGCGGTCCAGCACTTCGACCGCCGATTCGATCTCGCGGGTTACTGTGGAGAGAAGCCGGTCCTCATCAAAGGCCCCCTCCTGCGGGACTTTTTCGATCACCTTGCCCGTACCGTCCAGGAGACGCTGCACAACCGCCGCTTCTGCGCTTTGCAGGGAGTCCTCCAAACGCCCAGGGTGGTCCACTGCCGTCCCAAGGCCGATGGTGAGTTGTGTGTTCTCAAAAAGGCCGGTCTGTACCAAGAGCTCATCCATTGCGGACAGCACCCGCTTGCGCACAGTTGCACGGCATTCCTCCGGGTAGTTCAGGATGCCATAGGCGCGGCTGCCAGTAAAGCAGGCCTCCATATCGGTGCATACGGGGCGCAAGGTGCCGCACAACGTGTGTAGGACTTTTTCTTCCAGGACTTTGACGCTGTCCCTGGAAAGCGGGCAGTCGACCTTTGCAATGAAGATTTGAAACAGGCCCGGCGCAAATTGGAAATGATAGTCCCGGTTGACTTGTTCCAGGCTGAGGGGGCTGTTCGCGTCGGCGCTCAAAAGGTGGTTGAAGAGCCCGCAGCGCAGCTTGTCAATGTCGCTTTGCAGGCGCATCCGGAGCCGTTCCTCATTGCTGAGCTGTTCGGTGCGCATCTGGTACCGGCGGCGCATTTTTTCCAGGGTGGAGCAGAGTTCCTCCTTCTGGATGGGCTTGAGGAGATAATCCGAAACGCCGTATTTGATGGCGCTTTGGGCGTATTCAAAGTGGCGGTAGCCACTGATGATGACAAAGTCAAGGTCCTCCCGGAGCTGTTTGGCCCTGGCGATCATTTCCAGGCCGTCGCATCCGGGCATCCGGATGTCGGTGACCAGCAGGTCAGGCTCGTGCTGCCGCACCATTTCCAGGGCTTCTTCCCCATTGTGCGCCACCGCGACAATCTCCATGTCGAAGGTGCTCCAATCGACCAGATTGCAAATCAGTTGGCAAACTTTGACTTCGTCGTCCGCAACGACAACTTTTATCATCTTGTATCTCCCTCTCCCCTCCGCCAGCGTGTAGCGACACATCGAAAAGCAACAAAGCCCTGAAACAGCCGGCTACAGCGCGCTGAACACGCACTGGCTTCTCACAAATCCATAAAAACAAACAAAAATAGAATGTTTCGATAAAAACATTTGATTTTTATTAAATTATTATATAATATGTATATTAGTAAAGTCAATATACGAGAATGTAGGAAAGAAGTCTCAAAAAGGGGATTCTATAGAAATGATAGCAATGGATGGGCATTGGCTCTCATGTTTCATTGTAGAAAAATTTTATAAAAAGAGCGGAAAAGGGCTGCTCCAGAGCGGAGGGATACGCTTGACAAAAAAGACGGGGATGAACAATCAAAACTTAAAATACCGGAACCGGGGGTTGCTGCTGCGCCTGCTTTGTACGCACGATGGGATTTCCCGTATCCAATTGGCCCAGCGGACCGGCCTGACGAAGATGACCGTCAGCAACATCATTGCCGGGCTGATGGAACAGGGCTATGTAATCGAGTGCGCGCCGGAGCGCAATGCGGGCGTTGGCAGGAACCCGATCACACTGGACATTGCGCCGAATGCGCCGAAGATCTTAGGCGTCCAACTGGGACGCGAGGGGGTTACCGCGGTGCTCTTCGACCTGAAGCTCCGCATTTTAAAAAAAGAGGAGGAGGCGTTCGGGCAGGAGGATACACCGTCCATTCTGCAAAAATTGTTCCGTGCGGTGGATCGCATCCGGTCGCAGGAGGAGCGTATTTTGGGCTGTGGCGTCTCCGTAGTGGGGCCGTTGGATGTAGAAAGCGGTATGGTGCTGAACCCCCCCAACTTTTTTGGGGTCTCCAATCTTCCGCTGCGCCATTTGCTGGCCGAACATACCGGACTGCCGGTGGAGTTGAACAACGACATGAATTGCGCGGCTTTGGGCGAAAAGTTGTTTGGAGCCGGAAGGGAGTTCCACAATTTCCTCTATGTGGGCCTTTCCACGGGCATTGGCTCCGGCATCATTGAGAACGATGGCCTTTATCAGAACAGCAGCGGGTTTGCCGGGGAACTGGGACACACGAGCATTGACTGCAACGGCCCGGCGTGCAGCTGCGGAAACCGGGGATGCCTGGAGGAATATGTCGGGATGCCGGTGATCGAGGCGCGCCTGCGTGAGGCGACGGGCGTGGCCGATAACTTCGCCGGTTACTGCGGCCGTGCGGATGACCCGCGCGTGGACGCTGTTTTATCGGACGTCATTGAGAAAATCACGCGGGCGCTTGTCAACGCGGTCAACCTGCTCAATCCGCAAGCAATCCTGATCGGGCATAACGGCACGCATCTGCCGGCGCGCTATTTGGAGCAGATGGAGCGAGAGCTCAACCGGAGGAAATTTTCCCAGGATTATTTGAAGATTAAGGTGAAGAAATCGCGCTTTGGCATGGATTCTTCGTTATACGGGAGCGGGTGCCTTTCCCTCCGGCGGCTTTTTGAGGATGGCCGGGTGGAAGGGCACGAAGAGGCGGCTTTTGCCCAGAGTACCGCTTCTCAGGCGTAGCGCAAAGAAGGCCCCTGCTTTATTTGGCAAGAGCCAATGTATACAATCGGACATACAGAAAACAGCAGACGGTTGGAAGACCATCGTTTCTTGGATTCGGTGGCACTCCCAGCCGCCTGCTGTTTTCTGCCAAAGGGAACTTCTTCAAAGGGGTATGAATAGTATCCAGGAGGCTTTTTAAAATAATTTCTAATTGGAACAAAAACAGCGGGTTCCCTGTGAATGCTTCATAAGATTTTAAAACAAGTTGATAAAACCTAAAAATGCACCTCCCTTTTCAAAAGAATGCCCCTTTGACCTGCCTGGGAAAGGTTGTTAGAATGTAGCTGAATTACTTATATTTGCGCTGTGGGTTTATTTTTATTGTTAAATTTGATTGATAAACCGGCAGGCAGGAACACCAAAAAAGGAGGGGAAGAACGCGCATCCGGCAATTTCGCTGTATAGCATAAGAAAAGGAGGAACACAATGAAAAGGTTTCAGAAGATTGTGGCAATGGCTCTGGCAGCGACCTTGGCAGTGCCTGGGTCGGTGCTCTCGACCTTTGCCTCGGCGCGGGTAGAAGAAGCGGGAAGCTTCTTTACATCCTTTGAGGACGGCGAGGAATGGTCGGACAGTTTTAAAGCCAACACCTTGGAAACCGTGGATGGCGTCGGAAAAACCGAAAATGTGTCATCGACCACGGCGGACCGGTTGGTTGGCAATGTCGTAAGATTTGTGGATCTGGACAGCGTCCAGGGCTCGAAGGATTTTAACAACAACGAGGCAAAGGTAAAGCTCTTTGACAACAATTCGAGCACGAAGTTCCTGACAAACCAGGGTGTATCCGCAGACAACCCGGTGTGGGTATCGTTCCAGCTAAAAGAGCCAAAGGCGATCAAAGCGTATTCGGTCGTCTCTGCGAACGACGCGGAAGGGCGCGATCCAGTGGACTGGACGTTCTCCGGCTCCAACGACGGCTCGACCTGGACGGAATTGGACAGCCAAAGCGGGATCGAGTTTGGCAGCCGTTTTGAGAGCAAAACGTTTACGTTTGAGAACGACACGGCTTATGCGTATTACAAGATCAATATCACAAAGAACAAAGACGGCGGCAGCATGGTCCAGTTTGCAGACCTGAACATTGCCACCCTGGACGAGACGGACGACGAGCTCTATGAGGTCGCCATGGCGACCACGATTGAAAGCGGCCCGGCTTCCGTACACGACGCAGCTTCCAACAAAGGCTGGACGGGCGATCGGGCCCTGAAGGTCAGCGGCTATCACCAGGGCGAAGGCGAGGCGTATGCCTACAACGTGATCTATGACGGGCTGAATATCCCGGTTACGGAGAACACACAGCTCAGCTACACGATCTTCCCCGAGTGGACCACAGGCTCCTACGATTTTGAGTATACCTCCACCTATATCGCGGTGGACCTTGGGTTCAGCGACGGCACCTATCTGAGCGACCTGAATGCGGTGGATCAGAACGGGAACATCGTCTCCCCCATGGAGCAGGGCCTCTCCAAGACCTTGACCACCAAGCAGTGGAATAAGATTTCCACCTATGTTGCGTCGGGCGAAGGTACGCTCGGCAAAACCATTACCAAGGTGTTGGTCGGCTATCATAAGCCCTCCAACCCGACCGGCGCAGACGACGCCTTCACAGCGGACATCGACGACATCCGCATTGAAGAGGTCCCGCAGGTTGAGCACGAGCACCTTTCCGATTATGTGTATACCCTGCGCGGCACCAACGACGGCACGGGGTATTCCCGCGGCCTGGTCTGCCCCGGCACCACAATGCCGCACGGCTTTAATTTCTGGGCCCCTGTCACCCGTGCCGGCGACAATAAGATGTACAACTATCAGCTGAGCCGCGATGGGAATACGCTCAAGCATCTGACCATCAGCCACCAGGCCTCCTTCTGGACTGGGGAGCGCGGCACGTACCAGTTCATGGCGAACAGCAGCTTTGACCCGGCCACGGTTTCCGATATTGGGACCGGCGTACGCGGCGCAGAATTTACCCATGAAAATGAGATCGCAAAAGCGCACCACTACAGCGTCACCTTCAACGCGGATGACGAGAAGGCCGGCGGCGTGACCATGGAAGTTACCCCGACGGACCATGCGGCGGTCATGCGCTTTACCTTCCCGGAGAATGCCCCGTATTGCAACATCCTGCTGGACAGCGACCGCGCCAATGGTGCGACCACGTTCGGCGAAGATGGGAAGAGCTTCACCGGGTATTCCGACCACAACAGCAACGGCATGCAGCGCATGTATGTCTATGGCGAGTTCAGCCAGCCGTTTACCACGGGCCGTTCGATCGGCAAGGGCGGCATCGCCAGCTTTGAAAAGGCTGCTTCCGGCGAGACGGTCGTGGAGATGAAAGTCGCCACCTCCTTCATCAGCATCGAGCAGGCCAAGAAGAACCTCCAGCAGGAGATCGCAGAAGACGAGGGTTTCGACGAGATCTTTGCAAAGGCCCAGAAGACCTGGGACGACCAGCTGGGGATCATCGAAATCGAAGGCGCAACGCCGGACCAGATGACCAGCTTCTATTCCGGCATGTACCGCCTGTTTATGTATCCGAACCTGCTCTCCGAGCAGACCGGCGAAGGCTCTGACGGCGGTTGGCAGTACCGCAGCCCGTATGGATCGCACGAAGTCGAAGACGGCGTGATGTATTACAACAACGGTTTCTGGGATACCTACCGCACCACTTGGGCCGCGTATTCGCTGCTGACCCCCTCCAAAGACATTGAGATGCTCAACGGCCTTGTGGAGCACTACCAAGACCAGGGCTGGGTACCGCGCTGGATTGCACCGGGCGGCACAAACAGCATGGTCGGCACCAGCTCCGACGTGATCTTTGGCGACGCGGCGAAGAAGGGCCTGGATTTTGAGGTGGAGGATGCGTTCTGGTCCTCGATCAAAAACGCCTCCGTTGTCTCCAGCAACCTGACCAACGGCGGCCGCAACGATCTGGCCCGCTCCATCTTCAACGGCTACACCAGCCTGGACATCGGCGAAGGCTTCTCCTGGTCGATGGAGGGCTATATCAACGACTTCGGCATCTATCAGATGGCCAAGGCGCTTGGTTATACCGATGAAGAGCAGTATTTCCGCAACCGTGCGCAGAATTATGTCAATCTGTTCAACGACGAGATCGGCTGGTTCATGGGCCGCAATGTCAACGGCGCATTCCGCACCAGCAGCGACGATTTCAACCCCGGCATCTGGTGGGGCGATTACACGGAGACCAATGCATTTAACATGGCGTTCTCGGTGCCGCAGGACGGCCAGGGCCTTGCGAACCTCTATGGCGGCCGCGAAGCATTGGCGGAGCGTTTGGACGGCCTGTTCAACGCTTCCCCGGGCCTGATCCAGGACGGCACCATCCACGAGATGGTGGAAGCGCGCGACCTGAAGATGGGCCTGTATGGGCACAGCAACCAGCCGTCGCACCACATCCCCTACATGTACAATTATGCGGGACGTCCGGACCGCACCCAGGAAGTCGTCCGTGAAGTGTTGGCGCGCGCCTACGTCGGCAGCGACTTCGGCCAGGGCTATATCGGCGACGAGGACAACGGCGAGATGTCCGCATGGTATGTCTTGAGCGCATTGGGCATTTACCCGGTGAACATGGGCAGCGGCGAGTATGCCATCGGTTCCCCGCTCTTCAAAAAGGCGACCGTGCATCTCGAATGCGGCGAAGATTTGGTCATCAACGCGCCGGACAACAGCAAGGAAAACATCTATGTCCAGGGCGTCAAGCTCAATGGCGAGGACTACAATAAGACCTATTTCAACTACAGCGACCTCATCAACGGCGCTGTGATCGACTTCGACATGGGCAATACGCCGTCCGATTGGGGAACCTCTGAGGACGCTCTGCCGACCTCCCTCACAGAAGGCGACCAGGTTGCAGAGCCGAGCCAGGATATGACCATCACGGCTCCGGTGATTGGAGACAGCATCCCCTCCGGCGGCCTGATACAGGATACTGCCTACAGCGCCGAGACTGACAGCGTCGGAAACCTGTTTGACAATACGTCCGGCACAACGGCAAGCCTGAACGGGAATACCGCTTCCGTCTATTACAGCTTTGCAAGCCCGGTCTATGTGGATATGGTCACCTTGACCTCCACCGCTAACCAGGACAAAGCGCCGGCCAGCTTTGAGCTGTTTGCCTCCAATGATGGCCAGGAGTGGGTCTCTTTGGAGAAGCGCGATGGCTTGACCTTCGAGTGGGCCAAGTACACCCGCCCGTTTGCCGTCAACGCTGAGGAAAAATATGCGAATTACCGCATCGACTTCACGGGTTCTGCGGATGCCATCGAGCTGGCAGAAGTCGAATTGATGGGCAACATCAAGGCGTCCATCGACCGTGGCACGCTGGAAAACCTGGTGAAAACAGCGGAGAGCAAGGACCTGAGCGGTTATCCGGCCGCAAAGGTGGAGGAATTCCAGGCGGTGCTGGATGCAGCGAAGGCCGTCCTGGAAAAGGAGGACGCAACCATCGAGGAGATCCGCGAAGCAGTGGAAAACCTGCAGAAGGCCTCCAATAAGCTGGGAACGGTCCGCGACCCGTATGTGCGTCTGGAAGCCGAGGATTACGACGGCGGCGACGTGGTAAAAGACGTCGACAGCAACCGCAGCGGCGGCGGAAACATCGGCGGCGGCAAGAACGGCTGTTATGCAGTGTACAACAACGTAAACTTCGGCGAAAACGGTGCGGTCCATGTTGTGATGAGCTATTCCAGCCAGGGCAGCGATGCCTCTGACGACGGACGCATCCAGTTCTTCCTGGATTCCATGGACGGCGAGCCGGTGGCCGAGCTGGAGACCCACAACACTGCGCAGAGCGGTTGGAGCACCTATGTGCTCACGGAGACGGACATCGAACCGCCGATCACCGGTTCGCACGACCTCTATATTAAGTTGGTCGGCACGCCGGATAAAGCGTATGTTGCAAACATCGACTACTTTGATTTCACAGAGGGCCAGGGCGGCGTCAGCGGCACCTATGACCTCGCCGTGCAGTACAGCGGCCGCGACGCCAGCTTGTGCGTAGACGGCGAACCGCAGACCATCGCCGACAAGATCGGCCAGTACCGCGGCGAAGCCGAGACGGATACGGAAGTGGAATTGACCTTTACCCCGGCCGTGGAGGGCAGGGCCTTTGCAGGCGTTACCCTGAATGGGGAGGCTTTGGAACTCACCGATCCCGAATCCTTCACGTACACCTATACGATGGGCACAAAAGATGCCAACTTGAACTTTGTATTTACCGTTGTTGACAAGTCCCTCTTGCAAAAGGTCATTGATACGGCCCAGGCCCTGGTGGACAATGGCGAGCTGGAAGGCGTAGTGCCGTCCGTCCAGGAGAAGTTTGAGGACGCTTTGGCAGCGGCCGAGGAAGTCAACGGCAAGTTGGATGCCACGCAGGAAGAGATCGACAATGCTTGGAGCGAACTGTTGGATGCCATACATCTGTTGAGCTTTGAGCTGGGCGACACCACCGTACTGGAATCGCTTCTCGAAGTTGCAGGCAGCCTCGCGGAAGAGGACTTCACAGCGGACAGCTGGGCGGCGCTGGAAGAGGCGGTTGCAGCGGCGGAAGCTGTGGTAAGCGAAGAAGAGCCGCTCAAGGCGGATGTGGAAGAGGCCGAAAAGGATCTGTATGAGGCGCTCACCAACCTCGTACAGGTTGCAGATTTCAGCCAGCTGCAACTCCTGATTGAGAAGGCAGAGGAGATCGCCCCCGTATTGGAGGAAAAATATGTGCCGGACGAGGCTGCTTTTGCAGCATTCGAGGAGGCGCTGGAAAACGCCAAGGCTTTGACGAAGGATTCCGCACAGGCGGACATCGACGCAGCGGCCCAGGCGCTGGTCAAGGCGATGGCGGACCTCCGCAAGAAGGCGGATAAGAGCGAGCTGGAAGAACTGCTCAAGGAACTCCAGGCGCTCGACCCGGCGGATTACACCGCGCAGAGTTATGCGCTTGTCGCAACCGCCATCAAGAACATGGAACTGCTCCTTGCAGATGAGACCCTGGACGAGAGCCAGCAGGCCGTGGTGGACAATGCGGTGAACAATGCCCGCGTTGCACAGGCAAAGCTTGTTGAAGCAGGCGGCTCCACAGAGGACCGTCCATCCAAGGGCGGCTCCGGCAGTACGGCAACTGTCCCGGATCGTTCCTATGGCAATTCCGGTATTGTGGTGGCTGGCCAGAAGGTCGCCGCAGCGAGCGCCTATGTGCGCAGCGATACCACGGTGAATTTCACGCTGAAACACGGCCAGGCGTACTGCTTCAAGATGACTGTGGTCAACGGGAATGGCGCGGCTCCGAACTTTACGGTCGGAAACGGCGACGTCCTCAAGACCCAGTTTGTGGCGCAGGTCGGAAACGACTACTACTACAGAGTCTATGCGACCGGCACGCCGGGCCAGAGCACGGGCGTTTACACAGCATTGGCGGGCAATGCCCCGGTGAAACACTGTGCGGTAACAGTTGCATAAACGGTCTGTCTGGAGGGGAATGTCCCCGGACAGAAGAGGTATCGGAAAGGATAAAGCAATCCTTTCATTGTAGGATCAAATATCGGAAAAAGGCAGCCGGTCGCATGGCACGGATGTGCGTGCGGCCGGTTGGCGTTCCAGCAAGGCTGGATGTACGGCGAAATGTCCAATCCCGGCGTGGCCGCGGAAACATGTTTTATCAACGCGGGGGGCTGGGAACAGTCCGCCGCGTTCATGTGTAAAGGGCAAATTATCTATCCGACAGGGGGAATCCAACATGCTCGGCAATATCAACAGCGAAACCATGCGGGCCACAAACCTACAGGTCATTTTCGATTATATCCGGCGCAACGAGCCGGCATCCCGGCGGGATATTGCAGAATTCGGCGGATTGACCGTGGCGGCGGTTTCCAATATTACCTCAAAGCTCTTGGCCAATGGGTTGGTCGTCGAGGTGGGGGCCGGGGAATCGGTCGGCGGCCGGCGGCCCACGCTGTTGGGGATCAACGCGGATTGCCGGTATGCGGTGGGGATTGATTTGACAACGAAGCAGATGAAGCTGGTCATCACCAATTTCAAGGCCCAGATCATCTATGAATGCGCCCGGGAAACGCCGTTGGACCGGGGGCCGGACGTTGTGCTGGCAGAGATGGCCCACATGATTAAAACCTCCATTCAGGCCATTGGGATTGACCCGCAGAAGGTTATCGGGGTGGGGATTGTGTCCGCAGGGCCCTGCGACCCGGAGCGCGGGATCATGCAAAGCCCGCCCAATTTCCCGGATTGGGGGGATGTTCCCATCCGCGATTCCATACAGGAGCAAACCGGCTACCCGGCCATCTTCGATAAAGATTCCGTCGGGGCGGCTATGGCGGAATATTGGTTTGGGAAGGCGGACGGGTGCAGGAGCGCCTTTGGCTTCCTGATTAACCGGGCCGGTGTAGGCGGGGCGCTCTTGGTGGACGGCGAAGTGTTCCGCGGCTTTCGTGGCGGCGCGGGAGAGGTCGGCCATACGATTGTGGATATACACGGTGCGAAATGTTCCTGTGGGAATTATGGATGCCTAGAAACGCTGGTGAACGAGCAGCGCTTGATCCGGGAGGTTTCCACCGGCCTAAAGATGGGCCAAAAATCCACGCTGTCTGTGGTAGAAGATTATGACGCGATCACCTTGAAACAGATCATGCAGGCGGCCGGGGAGGGGGATACCCTCTGCCGGGACGCTCTGGACCGCATGGCGGATTATTTGGTGGTCGGGATCCGCAACATTGCCACCCTCTTCTCCCCGGAAATGATCGTACTGTCGGGCGGGATGATCTCGAAATATGCCTACTTTGCCAAAATCGTGGTGGAGAAGGCAAAGCAGCGGCAGCGTGAAAAATTTGTCAAATGCATGAACGTTGTGGAATGCAGTTTTCATGAAAACCAGTGTGCGCTTGGCGCGATCGCGTTGGTTTTGGAAAAATTTTATCGAAGTATCCAATTGGATTGAGGAGAGTACATATGAATCGTTATCCGTTGCGGCTCCGTCCTGCCTTTAAAGACAACCTTTGGGGTGGGGACCGCTTAAAAAAGGACTATCATAAGCAGACGGACATGACCCCGTTGGCGGAAAGTTGGGAACTGAGTTGCCATAAGGACGGCAGTTCCTTCATCGAAAACGGCCCCTATGCGGGGATGTCCCTAGCAGATTATGTAAAAACATTCCCGGAAGCGGCTGGGACGCGCGCGCAGGCATTTCCAGCATTTCCCATCTTATTCAAATTGATCGACGCGAAGGATAACCTGTCCGTGCAGGTCCATCCGGACGATGCATATGCATTGCGCGTCGAAGGGGAATATGGAAAGACCGAGATGTGGGTGGTTTTGGACTGTCAGCCCGGCGCAAAACTGGTGTATGGATTTCGAAAGCCGGTCACCAAGGAGGAGTTCCGGGCCCATATTCAAGAGAATACCCTTATGGAACTGGTAAACGAAGTCGAGGTACATAAAGGCGACGTCTTTTTCATCCAGTCCGGTACGCTCCATGCGATTGGAAAGGGCATTGTCATTGCGGAGATCCAGCAGAATTCCAATACCACCTACCGGGTTTACGATTATGGCCGGAAGGACGCCAACGGGAACCCGCGTGCGCTGCATATCGACAAGGCCCTGGACGTGACCAACCTGGAGCCATATCACCCAGAGGAGTCCCAATATCCGATCCGTGAAGAGGGCGGGGCGGAGGTGCAAACATTGGCGGACTGCCCGTATTTTTACACGGACCGGATTTCCCTCTCGGGGGAGACACAGCGAATGGTGGGCGACGGTTCCTTTGAAGGGATTTTCTGCGCGGAGGGAACGCTTGCCCTGCACGCTGGGGAAACCGAGCTGTCCCTGAAAAAAGGGGATACGGTTTTTCTTCCGGCAGGCTTGGGGGCCTATACGCTGAATGGCCAGGCCCAATGTCTTTCGATGCGCGTATAGAGTGAGAGAACTTAGTTTAGAAAAGAGGCGATCGTATGAAATATTACGCAGGAATTGATCTTGGTGGGACCAACATTGTAGCAGGAATCGTGGACGAACATTTTGTTATCGTCGCTTCTGCAAAGCGGAAGACCGCTTTGCCACGTCCGTGTGACGCGATTGTAGAGGACATGGCGGCCGCCTTGAAGGAAGCAGCGGCACAAGCAGGGATTTCGTTGAAGGAATTGGAGTATGTCGGTTTGGGGTGCCCAGGTATGATCGACTACCATCACGGCGTGGTCGTCTACTCCAATAATTTGGAGTTTTACCACGAGCCGTTGGGAGAAAAACTTTCCCAACAGTTGGAGGGGTTGCCGGTTTGGATGGCCAACGATGCGGACGCAGCCGCATTTGGGGAATTTAAAGCGGGCGCTGGGCGCGGCAGCGAGCACATGATTGCTATTACCCTGGGGACCGGCCTTGGATCGGGCATTATTATTCATTCCAAACTATACACAGGGTTTGCATACGGCGGCGCAGAGTTCGGCCATAGCCTGCTGGTGAAAGATGGCGAGCTTTGCACCTGCGGGCGCCGTGGATGCTTGGAAGCCTATGCGTCTGCAACCGGCCTGATCCGCATGACCAAGCGGCACATGGAGAGCAATCGAGACAGTATGATGTGGAAGCTGGTGGACGGCGACCTCAATCGGGTAAGCGGCCGTACGGCGTTTGACGCGATGCGCCAGGGGGATGCCGAGGGGAGCCGCGTGGTGGAAATTTATACGGAGTACCTTGCGGAAGGGATTGTGAATATCGTCAACATCTTCCAGCCGGAGATCATTTGTATCGGCGGCGGGCTTTCCAAGGAGGGGGATACGCTGCTGAAGCCGATCAACCGCTATATCGAGCAGTATGCATTTTCCCGTTTTGCGGATAAAAACACCGTCGTCCGCATTGCAGAGCTTGGCAACGATGCGGGGCTGATTGGTGCAGCGTTCCTCAAGGACGCGTTCCATTGCAGGTAGTAAAAATACGAATAGAACAAAAATCCCATCTTTCAGAGCGTGTTTTCAGAAAGATGGGATTTTTTATGGGAAAATTTTTGAAGATGTCCACCTGTGAATGATTCTTTCGTTGTTAATTAATGAAGACTATGTGCGAATTTTTTCAAACCATTCGAAAGGGATCACCACCCTATGAAAGGATGAGGGGATAGAAATGAAAAAAGGGATCAAACTCTTAGGGGAAAGCCCTACAAGAGCAAACAACAATCTCCATAATCAATAGAGGCAAAAATCACGACCCACTACATGTGAGAACTAGAAGAATAGCATACAGAAGGGCCCCATCCTGGAGATTCCCAGGACGGGGCCCTTCTGTTATCGGGAAGGAGCCTTCCCTTTCGTTTCCATGTCTAGTTCACGATTACGTAATCGTTACCGCACAATGCTTCATTGGACGTGCAACGTCTTACGCGGACGCATGGCGTCTTTTCGCGGACCTCCGGTCAGGACACGCCTACGGCGGTAACCACGGAAGCAAACCGCAATTGGTTTGTTTTGTGCTCCACGTAGGAAGTCCTACGAAAGCTCTTACGCAATCGTCACGGCACAATGTTTCACCGCGTTCTGGCCCGGCAGGGTGGTGTAAACACCCGTGCTCTGGCCCGGCGTGCCGATCGCATAGACTCTGAAGTAGTAGTCGTTGCCAACCTTTGCCACAAACTGGGTCTTGAGCACATCGCCGTTGCCGACCGTGAAGCTCGGAACAGCCTCAGTGCCCACAGCCGTCATCTTGAAGCAGTAGGCCTGGCCGTGCTTCAGGGTAAACGGCAGCGTGGTGTCGCTGCGGACATATGCCTGCTGTGCGGCAACGCCCTGCGCTGCTGCAACAACTGCGGAAGGTACGGCCACTGCAGTGCCTTCACCGGAGGTCTTGCCGGAGGAGCTGGAGGAACCAGAACCCTTGTGGCTGCCGCCGGAGGAGCTGTTGGAAACTGTCTCAAGGCCAGCCTGCGCCTTCTTGAGCGTCTTCACCACAGAATCCACTTCTTCCTGGCCGATGTTATCGTTCGCCATGGCCTTGTTGCCCAGCGTGATGGCAGCGTCCAGAACCGCGAGGCTTGCACGCGTGTACTTGCTGCGGTCAATACTGGTCGCCTGATAGAGGAGTTCTTTCAGGACGTCCTTGTTGGGGATTTTGCGCAATGCGGACATCGCTTCGACCAATGCGGATTCTGCGTCGTCCACAGCCTGCTGGCTCGCGTCGCGGTTGTCCATGACCGTCTGTGCGTTGGCCAGGGCTTCCAGGAATTCTGCCTTGCCAGCTTCGATATACTGGTCGAGTACCTCTTCGATAGACCGCGCCTTCGCAATGGCAGCGCTCAGGGATTCCTTGCTTGCCAAGCGCACGAGCTGTTCAACAGCCTCGTTCAGTTCGTCCGTCGCCTTGATGACATCGACTTCCAGCGGGTTGCTGTCGTTCACCACATCTACGGCGTTCTGATACTTCTCGGAGAAGTTGGCCCAGCTGTCGGTGGTATAGTCGTCTGCATTCAAGCCGGCGAGCAGGTCGATCAGAGCCTGGAGTGCGGAAACATCGCCCTCCTTGAAGCTCAACATCTGAATCGCCTTGAGCAATTCGGCCCAAGCTTCGTCGATTTCGTCCTGCGTTGCTGTCTTGTCGGCTTCTACTGCCTGCGCGGTTTCGAGCGCTTTGTCAAACTTCTTCTGGACGGCTCCTACCGCGTCGTTGTATTCGTCGCTGCCGACGAGATCGTTTGCAGCTTCGATGGTGGAGCGGAGGACGAGCTTATCCACGACGGTGAAGGAGAATTCCATCTCCGTGTCGAAGCGGCTCATCGTCCCTTCAAAGGTATAGGAGTAGGTGTCGGTATCCTCGTCAAACGGGATTTCCTCGCCATTCGCCGTAATCGAAGCGAATTCCCTGCCATCCGCAACCGGGGTGAAAGTCAGCTGGAACGGGGAATCGGAGAGCACCTCTGCCTTGAGCAGGCCGGTGAGGTTTGCAAAGCCGATGTCGATGCCGTCCGCGCTGATTTCAACGTCGCCAGCCGGGAAGCTCACGGTGAGTGTCCGCTCAACAGAGCTTGTGCTGTCGGAAATTTCAACCGGGCTGCTGTAGATGGTCACGCCCTTGTCGATGCGCACGGAGACGCGGACCCACTTGCCAGCGAAGTCTTCCGTTACCAGCATGTTGGAGGAATAGGAGTCCTCGATCGGAGAGAACGGGCCGTCCTCGGAATCCGCGACCAGCCAGCGGAAGCGGGCGTAATCTTTGTATTCCTCAGCCACATCGAAGGATGCCTCGATCGTATCGCCGACCACCGGAACGCGGTCCGCAGTCGCATTGACAACCTTCACATTTTCTGGCACGACGTCTGTGATGTCGCTGTCGCCATCGTCAATGGTGGTATCCTTATCGCCGAAGTCTATGAGCGTTCCTTGGCCGATCACTTCATACAAACGGACGCAGCTGTTGCCGTCGTATGGGCTGCCGTCGTCCTTCTTTGAGACGCCCTGGGTTACTTCGACCTTGAGATAGCGGCCAACGGCCTCGCCGCTGTTATACGTATGCTCGGTGATGTTAAGTCCATCCGGGTTTTCCCCAGCAGTGATCTGCGTCCACTCTTTGCCGTCGGTGCTGACATAGAGATTGTACTTGCGCGTGTTGTACTCCTTGAAGCGGTCTCTTGAGTCTGCGCCCGGAAGCTTTTCATCATAAGCGGCGGTTGCATGGCGCAGCGTAATCTTGCTCAGGTCGTACACGCCGTTCATGTCGATAATGGCCACGCGCGGGTCCTCTTCGGAGACGCCGTCTGCGCACCACTTGGTCAGGAAGTCGCCGTCGGTCAGCATGGAACCAGCTTCGTTATCGCTAAACTGCTTGTCGGCTTCCACAGGCTTTCCGACCAGGATATTGCTGTCGCTGTTGATGACGACGGAGCTGCTGACTGCTTCGCCTGCCACCCCGTCCTTGTCGACCGGGATGACTTCGAACTTGATGGCCGCCAATGCCAAAGCGTCTGCCTTGTCCATGGTATACTTCTGGCTATTCGCGCCTTCGATTGGAGTGAAGGTCTCGCCATCTGTGCTCTGATACCACTGGAACTTGGATTCGCCCTCTGTGCCAGACAAGATGGCGTTTACATAGGTATAAGAGCCATCCATAACAACCTTCGAAGCGTCGTCCGGGTCTTTATAAAGGCTGATGCCGACATTCTGCGCGGAGGGAGCCAATACTTCGCTCGAATGGCCCCATGCCTGGAATTCATAGATTCTCGGGCAGTTTGCGTCAGAACTGGTCTGGCCGGCATAATCCGGGATCAGCTTGTAATAGCGGGCGGTGACGGGTTCGTCCAGCACGATCTCCACCACGTTTTCCGTATTCCCGGTGACTTTGACCTGCTCGGTCCAGTCGGTGCCGTTGTCGCTGGTCAAGATGCGGAAGTCGCGGGTGATATAGCTAGGTCTTTCGCTACCAGCATTGATGAGCGTGAACTTGTCGATGGTCCAGCTGTTGCCTTCGCCGAGGTCGACCTGCAGGTAAATACCATCCTGGCGGTAGCACCACTTGGTGGAGGGGTTTCCGTCGCAGGCTTTGTAAGGCTCCTCGTTGTTGTATCCGCCGGGAGCGGTGATCTTATCCTGCGGAACAGAGAGGAATGCGTTGTCCAGGCCGCCCTTAACAATATTGGATGGGGCGGAGAGCTCGGTCAAATTGTGGTCGTTATCAGTCGCGACGACCTTGTACACATACTCGCCGCTAGCAGGAAGGGTATCGGTGAAGGAGGTCTTGCGGCCGTCCACGGTCCCGGCCAGGGTGCCGGTCTCTATGGTGAAGTCTTCACTGGTACCGCGGTAAATGCGGTAGGTAGCGATGTTGTCGGCGGCATCCCATGTGACGGTCGCCTTGTCGCCCAACGCGCCCTCGCCGGTGACGAGCTCTGCGCGCACATTCTCAATGGCGGGCAGCGTGACCGTCTCCTGTGTGGTGGGTTCCTGTGCAACGCGCAGATAGTCGCTGTCTGCAACGGAGATTGCCGCGATCTTGATGCCAGGGGCGTCCGGAAGCTGGATGGATTCCAGGCCTTTTTCCGGATCGACCGGGATGGCATAGATAAACTGGTAATTGTCAACCGTCATGCGGTCCTTCGTGCCGTTGTGGAAGTGGGTGAAGAAGTAACCCACCTGGTCGCGCACATAGGGACGGATGTCCATGTTGCTGAAGCGGTCCCAACCGGAGAGTTCGGAATCCCAATCCGCGAACTTGATTTCCTTGTTGGTCTGTTCGCCGTCCGCATAGTTGACGGTGAACACGCCGCTCTTTTCGCCGTCGCCTGCAGCAGCGCCCAGCAGGTAGACATATTTGTAGTTGCCTTCGGGCAGCGCGATGGTCTGGCCTTTTGCTTCGACCACGTTGTCATAGCCGTCGACCGTCGGGCCAAGATCGAAGGCGACTCCCTCAAAGGTGATGGAATCTTTCCAGAGCTCTGCCGGGATCGTGTTGCCTTCGCCGTCATAGTCGCCGTCCTTGCGGTCCTCGTTGAAGCTGACCGCATCGACATTGTAATAATCGAACAGGTCCACCGGGGCGGACTTCAGTTCCACGTCTTCGCCGCCATACGGCTCGACTTCCAGGGCGATCGTGGTGATCTCATATTTGCCCATGGAGAAGTGGATCTGGTTGCCGTCGACGGTGATTTCCTTATTCAGGTCCTCGTCGTCCTTCTCCAACAGGTTGACTTCCTTGGCGGATTTCACATTGGAGGGGAGCGTCAGGGTCACGTCGGTGTTTTCCTGGCCGTCGGATTCATAGACACGGACGATCAATTTGTCCTTCGCATCCGGGTCGTCGGCCGGCGTCTTGATCACGCTGATCGGCACGTTGTCCGCGCTGGAGGTGGCGAAGGAATATGCCGTGCCCAGGTCGCCGTCGTGGCGTTCGGACTGGACGGCTTCCGCCTTATAGTTCAGCTCGGCGGCCTTCTGCACGGAGTTTGCCTCCTGCCAAGTGCCGGCATGCGGATAGATGGAATACGTAAAGTCGTGCGTGGTCTTGTCAATGTAGTAGGCTGCCGGATCCCAACCGCTGCAGCGGACGCTGGCGCCCATCGGGGAGCGCAGGGCGGTCAGGCGCAGGCGGGTGGCCTCCACATTGCCTTCTTCGTCCTTGAGCTGGATAGCGTCCCAGCCATACTTCGAGTCGTTCAAGATGCTGGCGCCGAATTCGCCGCTGTCGTCGGTGACGTCGGCCCACTTGTGGCCGGAGACCTCGAACTTTGCGTTGTCGATGCTGTTGTCGCGCGTGGTCGGACGTTCCAGGGCGCCATAGGCGATCTCATAGGTCGCGTGGTCGGATTCCGCCGCGAACGGGAAGGAAATCTTCATCAGGCGCTGGTCTTCGTTCCAGTTGACATGCATCTTGACGTCCACGCGGTCGCTGTCCGGATACAACGTAATATCCTGGTACATCGAGGAGTTCGACCAGCTTCTGGAGACGCGCACAACCACACGTTCCGGGTTGTTTTCGATGATCTCGATCGCTTCCGGCGTATCATCCAGGATGGCGACCGGGTCGGCGTTCATTTCATCCATGACCAGGTCCCATGCGGGATAGGAACTGCCGCCGGTATCCTTATAAATGTGGATCTCGTTGCCCTGGTAGCCGTCGGCAAAGACCGGGCGGTTGTTGTCCTTCTTATTATAGACCTGTGCGATGTTGCCGGTTTCCTTGTCGATTTCGACCTTCAGGAACTCGTTTTCCATCACAAAGAGGCTGTCGTTTTCTTCGACGCTGAGGTTGGTTTCCACCGCGCCGTCGCCGGCCTTGACCGTGAAGATCTTAAAGCCTACGGACGGCAGCGCATTCGCCTGGAAGCGGATGGTGGCGGTCTTCTTCTCTTCGTCGCGGGCGGTCACGGTCGAGGGAACCAGGGTGTCCCCGTCATAGACGGCGATCTGCTCCGGAACGGCGTCCGTGAAGCGCACAGTGGTCTCGACCATATCGCTGCGCTCCCAAGAGAGCGGGTTGAACACCAGGACCGGCGTGCCGTCGACATTGGTGTCCGCCTTATAAGCGATGGCCTGCAGGCCGTCGTTCTGGACATTGTTGAGCAGGTTCTTGGCCAATTCCTGGTTGTTGTAGGTGACCTCATACTGATACGGGATGGAGGAACCCGGAAGCACGTCGTGGAACTGGTTGATGAGGATCTTGTCCCACGCTTTGCTGATGTCCTCGCTGCCCGCGTTCGGCAGGACGCCCAGCCAATTGCCCAGGGTGCCGGCCTTCTCTGCTTTTTCGGCAAGGATCTCGTTTTTGCGGTTGTACTCTTTGACGCGCGCCCAGGAGGTGTAGGTGCCGCGGTGGTTTTCAAAGTACATTTCGCCTTCCACCGTGCGGACGTTGCTCAGGTCTTCCGTCTCGCGGACGCTGTTGAAATACTCTGTGATGGTTGCCATCTCGACATTTGCGCCCTGCACAGCGTCCGAGCCGTCCTGCTGGAGAACCCTGGCATACTGGCCGGAATTGGGGCCGCCGCCATGGTCGCCGCTGCCCATCATGCCGAGCGCTTTTTTCACGCCGGTCTCTTTGCCGGTCTGCTCGTTGCGCTTGAGGGCGTTGACGATCTGGCTGTCGCTGTAGATGTTGACATAGTCCTTCATCGGTGCATAGGCCAGGACTTCGCTGCCGTCGATGGCTTTCCACTTGAAGATGTCGGAATCGCGCTCGGTGTTCTGCTGCTGCCAGTTGAGCTTCGTGGTGACGAAGTTGTCCATGCCGGCCTTCTTCAGAATCTGGGGGAACTGCCCGTTAAAGCCGAATGTATCCGGCACATAGCCGACCGTACTCATCTGGTTGAATTCCTGTTCGAAGAAGCGCTGGCCTTCCAAGCTCTGGCGGACCAATGCCTCGCCGCTGGGGAGGTTCAGGTCCGGCTCGACCACCTGGCCGCCGGGGTTGTCCCACTGCCCGTTGGCGATGAGCTCCTTGACGTCCTCATACATCTCCGGATAGTATTCCTTGGTCCACTCATAGTGCTTCGAAGCGGACATGGTGAACTTGTAGTTCTCATTGCTCTTCAGGTTTGTGATTGCGCGGCTGAACGTATCACTGATGACATCGCGCGCGGTGTCCTCATAGGGCCACTGCCATGCGGTATCGATGTGTGCGTTCGGGACCAGGTACATGGTCCAGCTGCTGTCGATATGGGCATTAGAAGGCGGATTTTCACGGACAGCCAATGCCTGGGTCATGGCCGAAGCTGCCATGAGCGTCGCCAGCATAAACGAGACTGCTTTTTTCAAATTTTTCCTTTTCATACTTCTCTCCTTTTTTTGCATGCCCGTCCAAGCGGGGTGCAAAAGTATTTAAAGATGCTGGATACATTCCCGATAGGTTATGCACGCTCCTTTCCGTTTCATGTTATTGTGCCCCAAGGAGAAACTTGAGGGCTTCATTTGTAACTATCTGCAAACATCGGATGGCGATGTTTTGTCAGCTCAAACCAATTCCTCCATGCCGACGGAGGCTACATAATCAGCCCAGATCTGGCCGTTTTCCTGGGAATTGAGTTCGGTTTTCACGCCTGCCGCGCCCGGGTCGTCGATGCCGCAGAGGTCGGCGCGCAGGGCGTTCTGCATCAGGAGCAGGTACAGGGTTTCGGAGTAATCCTTGACCAGCTGCTCCACTTCCGGCGTGGCGAACGACAGATCGCGCTCTTCGATCTCCTGGTTCAACCGGTCGGTCTTGATGAGGAACACCGGGTCATAGGGGTAAAGGACATACTGCTGATCGAACAGGGTGGAGAGGGTATCTTCATAGCCGGCCAGAAGGTTGACCGTGTCTTCTGCGCTCCAGTTCTGTGCGGATAGGTTCCAGTAATTGGGGATAAAGGAGGTCCCGGAGAAGTAGGCGCGCACCATCTCCTCGTTGTCGCCCAGCAGGTCCTGCATCAGGCGGGAGATGTTCACATCCTGCCGCTGGGGCTGTTCCATCAGGTAGTGGAGCAGTGCGTTTTCCTGCTTTTGGCTGGTGAAGCTCTCAATGGTCTCCAGAATCAGCGGAACCTTCACATTGAAATAGAAGTCCTCCTGACCGGCCGCCATGGACCCCTCCATATCGGAGGAAAGGGAGGCCATGACGGGGTCTTTCAAGGAGATAAACAGATATTTCATGTAGCGGGTATTGAGATCGTCCTGCACCTGGATGCCGTAGAGGTCCTTCAGCTCCTGGGGGAGCGCCTCTGCGGAGGCGTTTACATACCGGTCGCCCAGGCCGCGATACAGCCATTCGTTCGGTTGGTAATGCAGGTTGCGCGCATGGACCTTGCTGTCGAAGAAGGCATGGTATAGGGTGCGGGACATGGTCTGGCATGCATCCGGCGTGTACATCGAGAGGGAGATCGCCGCGCTTTGCCCGCCGACGCCGGAGAGGATGATGCTCTCGCCGTCCTCGTTGGTGCGGAGCAGGACCACCGGCTTGTCCAGATTGCTGCCAAATACGCCGGTATAATAATTGTAGAAGGAAATGACCATACTCAGGTCGCTGAGCTCGGCGCTTTCCCGGATGGCGCTGTCCAGGTAGAATACGGCGTTTTCCCCGCCGGAGGACAGGTTCAGCGGTTCAAAACTGCCGAAGCAATAGCTGGAATTGATCAGGTCGTAATAGTCGTACCAGGTGGGGCGTTCCAGCTGGAAGGATTTTTCCGGGCTGTTCGCCGGTGCAAAGGGGATGATGGCGTTCCAGTCGGAGCCCCCTGCAAGCTGGAAGGAAACGCTGCTGATGTACTTTTCCATATGCGTCAGGTTGTTGGAGTCAAACAGCGGCATCATCAGGACCTTTTTCCCTTGGAAGGCCAACAGATCCTCATAGAGGTCGCCATCCACCTGGAAATCCACGCCGGTATTTTCCCCGAGCTTGACGTCGTATTGGAATACGACAGATTCGCAATCCTCCGACACAGGCCCGATCTCCCAGGCGCTTCCCAAATTGTTCAGGGCGATTTCTGTGCCGTCCGCATCGGTGCAAACCGGCTCCGACGCTTCCACATCGCCGATATCCAGATAAAACATCCGGTCGGGGGAAAGCTTGTCCGGCGTCAGTTCTATGGAAACACTCACAATCTTGCTTTCGATGTCCGTAGGCTCCACGGTGTAGGAAACGCCGAACTGTGCAAGGTCGGGGTCCATATGATAGGATGCATCCCCCTGCGTATGCCACAGGCCAAACGCGGACAGCGCCACCAAAACCAATGCGGCGCAGCCGCCGATCAAAAGATTCTTTTTCATAAAAGTTACACCTCCAAAAAGTTGCCGCGCAAAAAATCTATGCAGTTTGATAAAAAACACGTGATAGCGGTACACATTTGAAAGAATTGGTAAATTCCTCTTATCAATATTATACAAGCAACCTCCTTGGAAAAAGTAGGGGAACATTTTTTGAATACAGGGGGGTTCCTTTGGGAAAATGGATAATTTACTTGAAAGAAGTAGATAAAAATTAATAAAATATCCCATATCATCCACTTATAAACAGCAAATGGACAGGGGAACGACACCCTGTTGAGGAGGAACTATGAAACATCGAGGAAGATGGATTGCGCTTGGGGGCATTTTGGCAATCTTGGCGGCGGCAATCGTGGCCGTTTGCGTGGTAGATCCAAAGTATGATCTCCACTATACGGTATCGGCCCCGGAGGTAAAGGCCAATACGCTGGAGGTTGTGTTGGAAGTACATAATTCTCCCCTATCGCGAGGGAAAACCGTTTCCTTATATATAGGGGATAAGGATGTGACCGTACAATCGTGCATGGGGGCGGATGGAGTGAGCCTGCCGGCCCATCAGACGGAGGACTTCCTGACATTTGAGTTGGGGCGTGGGGCCGACGTTTCGCTGGTCTATCAGGTGCCGTTGGGTGCATCCGGGAAGCACGGCCAAAGGGGGATGGTGCAGGAGGAATACTGTGTGTTCGACGGCGGCCAAGCGCTGCTCCTGCCGATGGAATTCTATCAGGACGGGTTCCCGCAGGATGAGGCGGTGGTGCGCTCACTGCGTGTCTCGCTCAAGGCGCGGGAGGGCTGGACGGCCATCCTGCCCTTTGAAGAGCTTCAGGATGTGACCTGGGCGGACGCCTACAACCTCAACAACGACGCCTTTGCCATGGGGAACTTTGCGCAATACTTTCCCGCAGAGCAGACCGGCGGTGCGGCGGTCTATGGGGTCGCGGGGGAAGAGGGGCAATTCCCGCAGGAGGTCGCCTCCGGCATCGCCGCCCTGCGCGCCTACTATGCGGAGCGGTTTGGCAAAGAAGAGCAGCCGTATCAGATCATCCTCTTGCCAGCAGAGGAAGGGGACGTGATCGGCGGAGCGGGGGTGCACAGTGTATGCGCAACCTTTGACGCGGCGGACCGGCGGGACTGGGAATTGCTCAGCCATCGCATGTTCCACGCCTATTTCGACCATGCGGTCCCGACACAGACCTTCCATGCCGCGCCAAACCTCTGGTTTTACGAGGGATTGGCGACCTATTATGAGAATGCCTCCATGGGAGCGCTGCCGGAGGCACAGCGGGAAGTGCTGGATATTCGCCCTGAATGGCAGTTCAACTCCCTGTTTAACCGGTATTTGACGATCAAAATAAAGGACCCGGCCCTTTTCTCATTTGCGCCCATGGACGAGGCGGATCTTTCGGAATCCGCAGGACGGACGGAATTCCTGCATTATATCCAGGCGCCACTGGTGGTCAAGCTGGTGGAGGATCGCGCGGAAGAGCGATCTGGGGGGAAGGACGCGGTGCTGCGTGCGGTTTTGGAAAAGGGCGGGGAGGACTTCTCGCCTGCGGCGCTCTTGGCGGAACTGCTGGGGGAGGACGGCGGAGAGGTCTACAACCGCTGGTTCCAGTCGGAGGAATTGCTGCCCATGTGGGAAGATGCAGACCCCGCTTACCCAGAGGAGCGCGCCCTGGAGGATGTCGCCGATGTGGAAGTGATGCTGGCCAGTTGGATGACCAGCCAATTGGGGCAATACCCCTGCGACCTGCCCGATTGGGAGACGGCCTGCCAACTGGAGGACATCCCTGCGTTCCAGGAGGCCTCTTTTGCGGATGCGGAGACCGAACGCTTGGTGGAAGAGCATTGCCCGGTGGTTTGGAAGCTGTTGAAGCAGTATGCGCTGCGCGCGCAGGTATGCGGCGTGCCGTTTGAGGAACCCATGCTGCGGTATCAGCTCTTGGCCGACGAGGACAATCTTCAGAAGTGGGAGGATTGGCTCCATGCACAGGGGATTTCCGCCGCCGTTTCGGATGGGGGAGTATAACGGAATTTCGATTCCATTGAAAAATATCACCAAACAACCGGCTGTCACATGACGAACCATGTGGCAGCCGGTTGTTTTTTTGCGATGCATGGAACGCGTCGGGAGGCACGCAGGCCATGGTGCAGTTGTTGGCCTGTTTTCCCCGTTCGTGTTTTGAGAGATTTGGTTATTAATTGTTTTATATAAATATTCTGAACTAGTTGACAATTGTTTATGAAAATGATTTAATAGTTTCGGAAGACATTGGAAAAATAAGGAATTCCGGTAATGTTATTTATCGGATGAAAGGAGGGTAGGGGATCTTTTTTGGAATAGGAAAGAATTTCATGTGGAGAGGAGTGCAAGAATGAAAAAGAGAACTTTCGGACAAAAGCCATGGAGACGGACGCTGGCCATTTTGTGCAGCGCATGTATGATTACCTCTTGTCTGCCGTTTGCAACGGCCTCGGCCAAAACGGTGGACGGTTTGGCCGATCTATCCCGGCAGACGGCTGCGGAGGGCGCGGTCCTGCTGAAGAACGAGGACCAAACCCTGCCGGTGAAGCCAGATGAAACGGTTTCGGTGTTCGGACGCATTCAGATCAACTATTTCAAGAGCGGCACCGGTTCCGGCGGCAAGGTAAACGTCGATCATGTGACGAACATTCTCGATGGTTTCCGCAAAAATCCGAAGATCCATGTCAACGAGGACCTGGCGAAAGTCTATGAGGACTGGGTTGCGGAGAACCCGCCGGTGGGAATCGGGGACTGGACCGAGCCATGGAGCCAGGCGGAAATGCCCGTGAGCGAAGAACTGGTCGCAGATGCAGCTTCCAAGTCCGATAAGGCGATCATCGTGCTCGGCCGCACCGCGGGCGAGAGCAAAGACGCCAGCAACACGGAAGGAAGCTTCCTCCTGACCAGCGACGAACGCGACTTGATTCAAAAGGTCACCGGCCAGTTTGACCATGTGGCGGTTCTGCTGAATGTCGGCAACATCATCGACATGAGCTGGGTGGAAGAGTACGGCGTCGAGTCCGTCATGTACGTTTGGCACGGCGGCATGGAGGGCGGCAAGGCGGCCGCAGACGTTGTCAGCGGCGATGTCCCGGCCTCCGGCAAGCTGAGCGATACCATTGCCATGTCGTACGAGGATTATCCTTCCGCCGGGAACTTCGGCAAAAATGAGTACAACAACTATGTTGAGGACATCTATGTGGGATACCGCTACTTTGAGACGTTTGCGCCGGATAAGGTGCTGTATCCCTTCGGTTTTGGCCTCACCTATACCGACTTCGCCGTGGAAACCACCTCCGTGGAAGAAGTGGACGGCAAGATTGAAGTCACCGTAAATGTGACGAATACGGGCGATTATAAGGGCAAGCAGGTTGTCCAGGTCTACTACGGCGCGCCGCAGGGAGAGCTGGGCAAGGCGGCGAAGTCCCTGGCGGGCTTTGCAAAGACCGGCCTCCTGCAGCCAGGCGATTCCCAGGAGATGACCATCTCCTATGACGTCGATCAAATGGCCTCCTACGACGACGCCGGAAAGACGGGCCACAAGTCCGCCTATGTGCTGGAAGCGGGCGACTATCCGGTCTATGTGGGCACATCCGTGCGCGATTGCGACGTGGTGTACACCCATACGGAGCCGGGGTTGCGCGTAGTCGAACAGCTCCAAGAAGTCATGGCGGTCGATCCCGACAACGCATTCGAGCGCATGACAGCGACGGAAGATGCAGAGGGCAACATCGTCATGGAGATGGAGCCAGTGCCCACCCGCACGGTGGACGTCAACGAACGCATCCAGGCAAACCTGCCGGAAGCGATCGGACTGACGGGCGACCAGGGCTACACGCTCCTGGACGTCTATAACGGCGATGTCAGCATGGAAGAATTTGTGGCGCAGCTCCCGCTGGAGGACGTCGCCTATCTGTGCCGCGGTGAGGGCATGAACAGCCCGAAGGTCACCCCGGGCACAGCTTCCGCGTTTGGCGGCTTGACGGACAGCCTCAAGGCGTTCGGTATCCCGATCGGCTGCTGTGCGGACGGACCGTCCGGTATCCGCATGGACGACGGCGAGCTGGCGACGGCGCTGCCCATCGGCACGCTGATGGCCTGCACGTGGAACACCGAGCTGGTGGAAAAGCTGCACACCCTGCACGGACAGGAACTGGTTCTCAACAATGTGGAATGCATGTTGGGGCCTGGCATCAACATCCATCGCGACCCGCTCTGCGGCCGCAACTTTGAATACTTCTCTGAAGACCCTGTGCTCACCGGCGTGATCGCTTCTGCGGCAACCCGCGGCGTGCAGAAGAGCGGCGCTGTGGTTACACCGAAGCACTTTGCGGCCAACAACCAGGAGCAGAACCGGAATAATAACGACTCCCGCGTTTCGGAGCGTGCCTTGCGTGAAATTTACCTCAAGGGCTTTGAAATTGTGGTGCGCGACGGGAACACCGGCACCATCATGACCTCCTACAACAAGATCAACGGCATTTGGGCCGCTTCCAACTATGACCTGTGCACCACGACCCTGCGCAACGAGTGGGGCTTTGACGGCATGGTCATGACCGACTGGTGGGCCAACGAAAACGAGGACGGCCTGCTCCGCCAGGAGGCCGCCATGGTCCGCGCACAGAACGACATTGCGATGCCTGTGGCGGACGAAGCGGATTCCATTGTCAATGCGGTCAACGCCGGTGTGCTGACCCTTGGCGAAGTGCAGCGCAGTGCGATCAATGTGCTGAACTGCCTGATCAAGTCCCCAGCGTTCGCACGCATGTATGATTTGGACTATGTAAGCCCCTATGAGCCGGGCGAGCATTGGTTCAGCGTCGAAAAGAGCGAGCCGGGCGACCCGATGATCAGCAGCCTGACGGTCGGCGGACGCGCCATCCGCATCTTCAATCCGCTGGTGCTGGACTATGAAGTCTACACCAAGCTGAGCGAAGGCGTGGAAATCCCTGAAGTGGCCGTGGAAGCGCCGGACGGCGTGAAGGTCCAGGTGGTTCAGGCAACCCAGGAGAACCCCATTGCGGTCATCTATGCCAACGAGGGTATGGAGGAGCGCATCTATAAAGTGATCTTTACCGATGAAGCGGGGCTCCCGCCAGTATTTGAGAACCCGACCTATGCGTATGCGGATGACATCCAGGTCAATGGCGAGTCCATCCTAGAGTTTGAATCCACCCTCACGGACTATTCCGTCCTGTTGGAGGATATGGCATCCATCCCGGAGATCACAGCCGACGTGCCGGAAGGCGTGACCTATACCGTTGATTATGATCCCGATACGCATGTCGCCGTCATCCGCTGCGAATCCCCGGATCAGGCGTTTGTCTATACGGTCCGCTTCTCGCAGGGGCCGCGGAGCGATGAATTCGATGGTACCGAGCTGCAAAGCTTCTGGACCGTCAACCGCCCGAATCCGGAAAACCTCAAGCTTGAGGACGGCGCCCTGTGCATCACCACAGAGGTGGGCGACCTGTACCAGACGAACGACAACCTGTGCAACTATGTGACGCAGCCGGCCGCCGGCAACTGGGACGCCTATACCAAGGTGACCTTTGACCAGAAACCGCATCGGTTGTATCAGGAGATTGGCATGATCGTCATGCAGGACGAGAACAATTACATCACGTTCCGCATGGAGTACAATGAGAGCAGCAGCGCCCAGCGTCCCGGCGCGAACTTCTTCCTCTCGCAGGAGAGCAACGGGACCCACAGCCAGCTGGTTGCCAGCAAGGATCTGGCCGACTTGGTGACGGACAACGTCATGTATCTGAAGCTCTCCAAGCGCGGGAACACCTATACCGGTGCGATCAGCGTGGACGGCGAGACCTATTATGATCTGGGGGCTTCGGCCTCTGGAAACTATTCCGATCCAAAGGTTGGCCTGTTGGCCTCTGATGGCTCTGTGGATGGCGACCATCTGACGGCAAAATTTGATTATCTCCGCTTCGACACCAGCATGGAGTCGGAGTATATCCCAGTCGGATCGGGAACAACCCGGATCAAGGCCGCGGATCAGTATGCCAGCATTTCGGGGACCATGCGGCCCGAAAACACATCGGATGAGGATGGCGGCCGCAACCTGGGCTATTGCGACAAGGGCGAATATGCCATCTATAACATCGAGATCCAGAAATCCGGCTATTATGACATTGCGGCCCGAATTTCCAGTGGGCAGGATGCGCTTGGGCAGTATACGTTCGTGATGCAGATCAAGGGCGAGACGTTTGCATCCTTCACCACCGGCGGGACCGGCGGCTGGCAGAACTGGGTGAGCAAAGAAGGCCCGCGCGTGTATCTCGAGGCGGGGAAATATAAGGTTAAGGTCTTGATGACGACCGGCGGCCTGAACCTGAACTGGTTCGAATTTACGGCTGTCGACACGCCAGCAGAACCGGGCGATCTGATTGTTACGTATCCCACCAGCGCACAGCTGGCCGTGGATGGCGAAGACATGACCATTGCAAACCTGATCGGCCGCTATGAGACAGCAATGGAAAAGGATGCTTCCTATACGCTGACCTTTACCCCGCGCGTAGAGGGAGAGGAATTTGCGGCAATCTCTGTAAACGGCGAACCGGTTGTGTTCGATGCAGACACCGATACCACGACCTACATCTATGAGGGTACGATGGGCAGCGGTGACACAGCGCTGGATTTCTCCTTCACCGTGGTGAACAAGCAGATCCTGCGCACAACCATCGAAATTGCCGAAGGTAGAGCGGACGAGGCTGCCGAAGCAGTGGAGTCGGTACGTGAGAAGTACGAAGCAGCCTTGCAGGCGGCGAAGGACGTCGAGGCAAAGAAGACCGCAACGCAGGACGAGATCAACACCGCATGGAGCGACTTGATCGACGCGCTGCACTACCTGAGCTTTGTCGCAGGCGACAAGAGCCAGCTGGAGATCCCGATGGAGATCGCAGAGACCATCAACCGCGACCTGTTTACGCCGGGCAGCCTGAAAGCGCTGGACGAAGCGTATGCAGCAGCGGAAGACCTGCTGGACGACGAAGAAGTCCTGGAAGCGGACATCACCGCAGCAGTGGATGCGCTGTATGACGCCATTTATGGCCTGGTTTTCCGCGCAGACATCAGCGATCTGGAAGCGCTGGTCAACAAGGGCGACGGCATTGTCGAAAACGCAGACCAGTACATCCAGAACGAGGCATGGACGAGCTTTGAGACTGTCCTGGCCGAAGCAAAGTCCGTGCTGGAAGATGCAAATGCAACGCAGGATGCGGTGGACACGGCTGTGAAAGACCTTACGGCGGCGATCTCCGCCTTGCGCATGATCCCGAATAAGGATGCGCTGGAAGCATTGATCGGAGAAGCTGAAGCGATCAACACCAATAAGTACACGGCGAAGAGCGTGGCAACGATGAAGGCCGCCCTGAGCACCGCGAAGGCAGTCCTGAACGACGCAGAAGCGACCGAGGAAGAGGTTGC
>OLSM01000225.1_pt1 | contig 58963 bp, 51 predicted proteins | sample 1672721 | NCBI WGS metagenome assembly OLSM01 (sample SAMEA3136717, study PRJEB25190) | human gut metagenome
GGCAGGATGAACTGCCCCGAGAGCTGGCGGCACTCCCGCACAGCCTCGGCCAGCTGCACCCCCATGGAGGCCAGCAGCACCCCCGCCGCGCAGTCGGTATCCTCCAGCATGGCACAGAGCAGGTGCTCCGGTTCCGCCTTGGGCAGGTGGGCGTTCTGTGCCCCGATGAGGGCATAATCCATGGCCCGGCGCAGGTCTGGGGCCAGCGCCTTTCTGTCCAGCTGGCGGGCCGGGCTGGTGCGGCCCTCGGCCAGCTGACGGCGCACGGCGGGCTCGGTGATGTTCTTGCCCGCCAGAAACCGCCCCGCCGGGCCGCGGTCGGTCTGCAGCATGGCAAGCAGCAGGTGCCCGGTATCCGCCCGGGCACAGCCCATGCTGCCCGCAAGCTCCACGGCTTCGTCCAGCAACAGCCCTGCCTCCCGCGAAAACCCCTTGTGTCTGCCCATGCCGAATGCTTCCCAAATGCTCATGCTCTGCTCCTTGCTGTATTGTTTCATACACAGCAAAGTATAGGCTCAACCTCCACGAAAAAAACAGCAATTTGTGTCAACCCTCTCAGTCAAAGCCTATCGGCTTTGCCAGCTCCCCCGAGGGGGGAGCCAATTGCGGCCTGGCCTTTAGGGGCTGCTGAATCAAAACGATGCGTTGGCTCTCCCTTTGGGAGAGCTGTCGAGCAAAGCGAGACTGAGAGGGCGCTGCACAGCAAAAAAGCGCCGTGCAATGCACGACGCTTTCTCTGCGTTGATGGTTACATCTCTGCCAGAGCCTTTTTCAGGTTCTTGGCGATCTGGTCGGGGCAGCTGGTGGGGCGGGGGCCGCAGGTGGTACCCTCCATGCGGGCGATGGCATCCTCAGCCTTCATGCCCTTGAGCAGGCGGCTGATGCCCTTGAGGTTGCCGTTGCAGCCGCCGATGACCTCAACGGACTCGATGGTGTGGTCATCGTTCAGCACGATGTTGGTCTGCTTGGAACAGGTGCCCACATTGGGGAAGCTGAAAGATTTGCTCATGGAAAACATCCTCTCTTTTTGACTTGCCTGCATTATACTATACTTCGCAGGATTGTGCAAGAGGGGCCGTCGGCTCGGGGAGCTTCCTCCTCGGACACGAAACGGGCCATTCCATCGCCCGCCCTATTGCCTGCGGCAACAGGGTCCCACCCCAGCGGACGGTCCTCAGAGGAACTCCCACTCCCCGGCTTAGTGCTTTCGCTTCCGGGCCAGCTCCTCGATCCGCGCGATCTGGTCATCGGGGGTGGTGCAGGTGCCCACGGGGTAGACCTTTTTGTGGTTGGCCCCGTGGAAGTCGGTGCCGCCGGTGTGGATGAGGTGATACTGCCCACAGAGGGCGGCGCACTCGGCCTTGTCCTCGGGGCTGTTGCTGGGGTGGTCGATCTCGATGCCGTCCACCATCCCCTCCCTGACCAGTTCCCGGAGCAGGGGCATACTCTTGTACACGGTGGGGTGGGCGAACACCACCACGGCACCGGCGGCTCTGGCTGTGGCCAGCACCTCCCGCACCGGGATATACTCGGGCGAGTGGAGCACCCTGCCCCGCGGGTTCCAGCCAAACAGCTCATGGTAGCGCTCGCCGTAGATGCTGTCGGCAAGGCCCAGCTCCCGCAGCGCCTGCATGATGCCGCTCTTATAGAGCACGCCGCTGTCCCTGGCGTATTCCAGCGCCTGCTCGGTGCGGAACTGGGGGAAGATGGCTTCCAGCTCCCGGGCGCTCTGTAAACAGCACTCGTTGCGGCGCTGGCGCATGATATCGCAGTGGCGGCGCAGGGCCTCGCTCTCGGGGTCGGGCCAGTAGGCCAGCAGGTGGACCCGGTGCTGGCGCTCGTAATCGTAGCCGGTGAGCTCGGTGGCCGGGATGAGCTTTACCCCATCCTGCACCGGGTGGTCGCAGGCATACTGCACGCTGCGCAGCGTGTCGTGGTCAGAGATGGCCATAGCATCCAGCCCCACCCGGGCTGCCATCAGGGGCAGCCGGGCCACGGGCACGGAACCGTCGGAATAGGTGGTGTGGTTGTGTAGATCGCCGGGCATGGAATGGAACCTCCTGAGAATGTAACGAGTTAAACCTCTCCGTCATCTTCGCTAACGCTCGATGCCACCTCCCCTAGTAGGGGAGGCCTTGGCATAAGGTTCATTTTTCGCAATGATCGCCTGTCGGTTCCAAAACCGACATCTGCCGCAAGGATAAGACTTTGCGCCAGCAGGGCCAACAGGAGCGAAGCGCCAGACCTCGAAAACGCGACGGTCTGCCAAGGGCTCCCCTACTAGGGGAGCTGCCGAGCGTCAGCGACGGCTGAGAGGTTTAGCCGTAAGCACCCTCTCCCCTTACAGATGCATTGGCTCCCCCTTCGGGGGAGCTGGCGAGCGAAGCGAGACTGAGAGGGTGAGCACGCTTCCCCCTTGCATCCTCCGGCGTTTTCGTTTATCATAGAGAAAGCGAAACGCCCCAAGGAGGAAACCATGCGCTATTTGTTTTTACTGAACCCCGCTGCGGGCAAGCAGGACTGCACCGTCCAGCTCATCCCGCAGATCAGAGCCGCTGCCGCCCGGGCCGGGTGGAGCGCGGCGGATTATACCATCCACACCACTGAATATGCGGGCCACGCCCGGGAGCTGGCCCGTGCCGCAGCCCAGGAGGCAGCGCAGGCAGGGGACAGCCTGCGCATCTGGACAGCGGGCGGCGACGGCACCTTCATGGAAGCCATGACCGGCGTGCAGGGCTTTGCCAACGCCGCCGTGGGCTGCCTGCCCTACGGCAGCGGCAACGACTTCCTGCGCACCTATGGCACCCGGGCGGAGTTCACCGACCTCGATGCCCAGCTGGCGGGCGGGGAAGTGACCATCGATCTGCTGGAGACCAGTCTGGGCCTGTCCGCCACCATCTGCGCGGCGGGTCTGGACGCGCAGGTGGCCTACGGCATCCCCAAGTTCCGGCGCATCCCCCTGTGCGGCGGCGAGGTGTCCTATCTGCTCTCCATCGTGGAGCAGCTCTGCGGGCACATCGGCCGCAGGGTCACCTTTACCATCGACGACGAGGAACTGACCGTGGACTGCCTGATGTGCGCCATCTGCAATGGCCGGGCCTATGGCGGCGGCTTCCTTGCCGCCCCCGAGGCCGACCCCGCCGACGGCTGGCTGGACGTGATGATCGTCCGCAGGGTGGGGCGGCTGACCATTGCCAAGCTGCTGGGGATGTACAAGAGCGGCCGGCATTTTGTGAACGGCCAGCTCACCGAGGAGGCAAAGCCCTACTTCCTCTACCGCCGTGCCCGGCGGGTGGCGCTGCGCCCCGCCGATGGCCGCGGCCCCATCGTTGCCACCGCCGACGGCGAGTGCGCCCCCTGTGATGCGGTGGAGGCTGTTCTGCGCCCCCTGAGCGGCCGCATCCTCCTGCCCGCCCCGGCGTATGAGCGGTTTGTGGCGAAAAGGAGCAGTGTGGACGTAAAATAAGAAGATGTTTGGATGAAAAAGAGCAGTCTCTCCGGAAAAGAGAACTGCTCTTTTTCGATGTAAGGATACTTTTTTGGGTGGTCACAAATTGTTCAAAAAGAAAAATCAAAAAGGTCTTGATTTTTCAGTTCAAGATGAGTACAATACACTTAGCACTCAGAGAAAAGGAGTGCTAAACAACCAAAGACCCGACAGAAACGGGCCGAAGGTGCCAAAAAAGTTTTCATTATATTTTATTATAGGAGGGCAAGAACTATGAAGATCATTCCTCTTGCAGACCGTGTTGTTATCAAGGCCGTTGAAGTCGAGGAGACCACCAAGGGCGGCCTCATCCTGACCGGCAGCGCCAAGGAGAAGCCCCAGGTGGCTGAGGTCGTGGCTGTTGGCCCCGGCGGCATCGTGGACGGCAACGAAGTCAAGATGACCGTGAAGGTTGGCGATAAGGTCCTGACCAGCAAGTACTCCGGTACTGAGGTCAAGGTGGACGGCGAGGAGTGCACCATCGTGCGTCAGGGCGATATCCTGGCCATCGTGGAGTAAGTTTCCCCTCTGAAATTGAAATTTGAGCTTTGAAGGAGCGATTTGATTATGGCAAAACAGATCAAGCAGGGCGAGGATGCCCGCAAGGCATTGTGTGCCGGTATTGATACCCTGGCAAATACCGTGAAGATCACCCTGGGCCCCAAGGGCCGCAATGTGGTGCTGGGCAAGAAGTTCGGCGCACCCGTCATCACCAACGACGGCGTGACCATTGCCAAGGAGATCGAGCTGAAGGACGAGTTCGAGAACATGGGCGCACAGCTGGTGCGTGAGGTCGCAACCAAGACCAACGATGCCGCAGGCGACGGCACCACCACCGCAACCGTTCTGGCACAGGCCATGGTCACCGAGGGTATGAAGAACGTTACCGCCGGTGCCAACCCCATGGATATCCGCCGCGGCATGAGCAAGGCTGTTGCCAAGGCCGTTGAGACCATCAAGGCCCACAGCCAGAAGGTCAAGGACAGCAACGATATCGCTCGCGTCGGCACCATTTCTGCCGGTGACCCCGAGATCGGCCGCCTGATCGCCGAGGCTATGGAGAAGGTCACCTCCGACGGTGTCATCACCATCGAGGAGAACAAGACCACCGCCGAGACCTACAACGAGATCGTGGAAGGCATGCAGTTTGACCGCGGCTACCTGACCCCCTATATGGTCACCGATACCGACAAGATGGAGGCTGTTCTGGACAACGCCGCCATCCTGATCACCGATAAGAAGATCAGCGTCATCCAGGATCTGGTCCCTCTGCTGGAGCAGGTCATGCAGAACGGCATGAAGCTGCTGGTCGTGGCTGAGGACATCGAGGGCGAGGCTCTGTCCACCCTGATCGTCAACCGCCTGCGCGGCACCCTGAACGTCTGCGCTGTCAAGGCTCCCGGCTTTGGCGACCGCCGCAAGGAGATGCTGCAGGATATCGCTATCCTGACCGGCGGTACCGTTGTGTCCGCTGATCTGGGCTATGAGCTGAAGGACGCTACCGTCCAGATGCTGGGCCATGCCCGCCAGGTCAAGGTCACCAAGGAAAACACCACCATCGTGGGCGGCGCAGGCGATAAGGATGCCATTGCAGCCCGCATTGCACAGATCCGCAACCAGATCGAGGCTTCCACCAGCGATTTCGACCGTGAGAAGCTGCAGGAGCGCCTGGCAAAGCTGGCCGGCGGCGTTGCAGTCATCAAGGTCGGTGCTGCTACCGAGGTCGAGATGAAGGATAAGAAGCTGCGCATCGAGGACGCTCTGAACGCAACCAAGGCTGCTGTTCAGGAAGGCGTTGTCGCTGGCGGCGGCACCGCTCCCATCAACGCCATCCCCGCTGTGCGCGCCCTGTGCGACACGCTGGAAGGCGACGAGCGCACCGGTGCCAAGATCGTCCTGAAGGCTCTGGAGGCACCTCTGCGCCAGATCGCAAAGAACGCCGGTCTGGAAGGCAGCGTCATCATCGACAAGATCGTCTCTGCCAACAAGCCAAACTATGGCTTCGACGCTCAGAACGAGGTCTTTGTTGAGGATATGATCGCCGCAGGTATCGTTGACCCCACCAAGGTCACCCGTTCCGCTCTGGAGAACGCAGCATCCGTCGCTGAGATGGTGCTGACCACCGAGAGCCTGGTCGCTGACCTGCCCGAACCCCCTGCTGCTCCCGCAGCCGGTGGTGACATGGGCGGCATGGGCGGCATGTACTAATAACTGCCAAAAAACCGCATGAATCCTTGATTTTTGGAGCACGCAAAAGCGGATTTACGCCAAACTTACGCCACTTACGCCAAAAATCAAAGCGCACTATAGGGTAACAAAATCGGCACTCGCTGAAAAGCGGGTGCCGATTTTTTGCGTCCGGGAGTTTTGAAGACTCATGAAACCCACTGATGGATTCTGCGAGCGGCAGACTGTCAGCGGCTTTATTGTTGACGAAAAACAAAGGTAGGGATACAATAATAAAAAAGAATGTAAAACCGGAAGGGAGCGTGCCGCCATGGAAAATCAGAGAGACTTCTGCACAGAATGCCGCAGAGAAACAAACTACACCCTGAAGAAAATCAAAATCAACCAGACAATTCGGGGGAAAGAGTATACTTTTGAAATCACGGCTGCTTTCTGCAACGAATGTGGCGGCGAAATGGGAATCCCCGGCCTGATGGACTACAACATGAAGGAGATCAACGAGCAGTACCGTAGAAATGTATAGACCAAAGATAATGAGTGTGATATAAATATAGAGGTGATATCATGCAGGAAATGACCCATAAATATACTCGCGAATTGAGTGTTTATTATAATGAGCACAGAAAGGCTTGTACTAATTGCGGAAAACATTTTGTAGAAGGTATGACCGCACACTTAGGATATCTTGTAGATAGAACTCCCGCTGTTCTTTGTGATGACTGTGCCAAACTGCTTTCGGAAACAGTTGTTCAGTACTATTGGATGGAACCGGAGTATGAAGAAGTTTTACCAACGGCCAAACTCTGGCGGTATATGGATCTAGCTAAGTTCATTTCGTTGATTGGAAAGAAAAAGTTGTATTTTGCATCACTGGAATCATTTGAGGATATATTTGAAGGTGCGAAAGGAATGGCGGAGAGAAAAGAAAAATGGGATAGTTTCTACTTGGATTTCTTTGGGCATGCGATACGAACGGCTCCGGGGGCGAAACCGGAAGATTTAACAGAGGAGTATATAAAAGAAAACTCTATGCGCCTATTAACTGAAATAGGAACGATAGGAGAGCGTGGAAGAAAAGACATATTTGTAAGTTGCTGGCACCATAATCAATATGAATCAGAGGCTATGTGGAAATTATATTCTACAAACGTAAAAAACGCGATTGCGATTCAGACAACTAGCCAACAATTATATGAAGCACTTGGAAAAGACCCATCAGTAGAAATAGGAAAAGTACGGTACATTGACTATACAAAGCAGTTTGCTCCAATAAATGGCGCATATTGGTATAAACGAAAATCGTTTGAGTATGAACAAGAAGTAAGGGCAGTTACGCATGTGAGAAAAGCTGCTTGTTGTGGAGTGGAAAAAGAAGTGGATGTTGAAAAGCTCATAGAAGGCATCTATATTTCACCGTATGCACCTAAATGGTTTGAAGATGTAGTACGTGATATTACAGAAAAGTATGGGCTGAATAAACCAATCTTTTTTTCGGAAATGAAAGCAAAACCATTTTACTGATATGCTATTATAAACAACCAGCCGCCCAGCATGACCATGATGGTCAACTGCTGGGCGGCTGTTGTTGTACTTATAGCTATACTTACGCCAGATGGAGTTTCTCTTTCAGCGCATCCTGAAGGACGCCGGAAAAGTTGATGTGTGCCGATTCGGCGGCATCGTTGAGCCAGCCGGGAATGGAAAGGGTTTTCTTTACGGGTCTGTACCGCTTTTCGTACTCTTCCATATCGAAAGGCACCATCACCACAAAATCTTCCGGGTCAACATGGAGTGCAGAAGGGACAGAAGGCTCCGGGCAGACTTTGCAATCTTCCAGCATAAGGCCGATGGCATCCTGTGCCATGCGGACAGCTTCGTCCATGGTATCGCCTTGGGTGAAGCAGCCCTCAATATCGGGAATCTCAACAGAGTACCCGGTTTCTTCCGGGTGAAAAATTGCGGGATAGAAAATAGCGTTCATAATGTGACCTCACCTTTTATAATTCAACAAACAATCAATGTACCTTCACTTAACAGGCCTACATTATTGGTTGGAAATTGTAGAATAGTCTATGCAGTGCTTTGCAGTTTCAGAATATGAAGTCTACAATCATCATATTCTTACTTTTTGAGTCCGGCCAATTTGAGAATGTTTTTCTCGGTACCGGGCTTCAGATCCTTTGCGTGAAATGGAACGACAGTGGTTTTGTTGGTAGTTGGGTTATGGTACTTGTAGTGTGACCCATTTGCACTGACTAAAACAAAGCCGTTCTGCTCCAGCAAGCGAATCATTTGCTTGGGAGTCATCGGCATGGCGGGTGCCCCTCCTTTCTTTCAGGATTACAGTTTTATTGTATGCGTATTTTACGTATTTGTCAAGAGGGCAAATAAGCCGCCCAGCGACCTTTACGGTCTCGCTGGGCGGCTTATTTTTTGCGTTTCCACAACAGATATTCTTCGTAGCGGTGCATCTCGTTTTGTTCTTCTTCGGTTAGGCGCTGGCGCTGTTTGCGAGCCTCGTCCGAGGGGTCGATGTCGGTCAAGCCCAGCAGGTAGTCGGCGGAGGTGCCGTAGAGCTTGCAGATGGCAAGCAGCACATCGCTGGGCGGCGAATTGCGTCCCTGCTCCCAAGCGCTGACAGCCCAAACGGTAAGCCCTAGCTTATCCGCAAGGCTTTTTTGTGTGTCATGGTAGTTCTTTCGGATCTCTGCCAGTCGCTCTCCAAGCATTATCAATACCACCTTTCCTGTTACTAGTATAGGGAATTCTACTAGTTTTTGACGAAAGACGCACTTAAAATGCTGGACACAATGCAAACAAGTAGTTATAATGCTAGTATAAGGCAGAACTAGTACAAAAATGCTACTTCCGCCGCAACGCTAAGGCAAAGCGAGGGAATCCCCGTTGGAACAACTGATCGACTTTCACGCACCGGAAGTGCAGGCGGTGCTGGATACGCTACTAAAAGATAAATCCACCGGTAAAAACATCATCTGGGCCACCGACCCGCCGGAGGAACTGCAAACGGTAATGTACGAGCCGGTGACGGATAGATCCCAGATTACCACCCAGCAGCTCGGGCTGACCCACTACGAGGTGGTGCTGCCCCGGATGATGAAGCAGACCGACACCCAGCAGCAGCGCACCCGCAAAAAGGGCGAAGTATTCTCGCCCGCATGGGTCTGCAACAAGATGAACAACGCACTGGACGCCGACTGGTTCCGTGGGCTGGGGGCAGGGGAGAGCGCCGGGCAGTTCACGGTGGAGCTGCCCCAAGGCTGGCAGACGGTGGAAACGCCGGTGCAGTTCCCGGCCTGCGGGGGCAAGACCCCGGCATGGGTGCAGTATGTGCAGAGCCGCCGCTTGGAGGTGACCTGCGGCGAAGCTCCCTTTCTGGCGTCCCGGTACGATGCCGCCACCGGCGAGATGATCCCGGTAGCCCGGCGCATTGGCATTCTGGACCGCAAGCTGCGTGTGGTAAGCGAGAACGCTGCCACAGAGGACGAGTGGCTCAAGTTTGCCACCCATGCGGTGCAGTCCACCTACGGCTACGAGTATCAGGGAGATAATCTTTTGCTGGCACGGGTCAACCTGCTGCTGACCTATGCAGAGCATCTGCAAGCCCGCTGGCAGCGCAAACCCACAAAAGAAGAGTTACAGCCTATCGCCAACATCATCAGCTGGAACCTGTGGCAGATGGACGGCCTGCGCCTGTCTGTGCCCGGCGGCAAGCCCCAGCCGGAGACAGAACAGCTTGACCTCTTTTCCATGTTCGGGGCGGCAGAGCCGCAGCCGCCCACGGTATCCTGTAAAGTGAAAAACTGGCGCAAGGGCAGCCATGGAACGACCCAGAACTTTGAAACCATTCAGGAAGGGAGTACCAGCATGAAGTTTGATTATGTCATCGGAAACCCGCCGTATCAGGATGAAACCCTTGGCGATAACAAAGGGTTTGCACCGCCAGTATATAACAAATTTCTGGATGCGTCTTATAAAATTGCAGATAAGGTGGAAATGATTCACCCGGCGAGATTTCTGTTTAATGCAGGATCAACACCGAAAGACTGGAACGCACGAATGCTCAAAGATGAGCATTTCAAAATTCTGTATTATGAGTCAGAATCGTCAAAAGTATTTACAAATACTGCTATTACTGGTGGAGTGGTAATTTCATACCGCTCAAATATGCAAAAATATGTTCCTATAATTGTCTTTAGTCCTTTTCCAGAACTTAATACCATAAGGCAAAAAATTCAACTGAAAGATAATCGCACAAATCTCGGTAATATTATGTCGGGCAGAACACCATATCTTTTTACAGATGATATGCACCGGGAAAATCCTAATGCAGAGGAAGTATTAAGCAAGGGACATAAATACGATGTGTCATCAAATGCCCTTTCAGCGTTGCCTGATGTTTTTGAAAAAGATAAACCGAATGATTTATCAAATTACTATCGTATTTTAGGTCGTATGAATAATGCTAGAGCATATTGTTGGGTGAAAAAATCATACGTTCGAGGAAGAAATCCTGACTATATAGGAAAATGGAAAGTTTTTCTCCCGAAAGCAAATGGAGCATCTGGTATGCTTGGCGAAGAGGCGGCTCGCCTTATAAGTAAGCCTGCGATAGGAGAACCAAACGATGTGGCGACAGATACTTTTTTGTGCGTTGGAGCATTTAACTCGAAATCTGAGGCAGAAGCATTGTTGAAATACATCAATGGGAAGTTTTCAAGAGTTCTTTTGGGCATTTTGAAAGTAACACAAGACAATAGTCCTGATAAATGGAAATACGTTCCCCTTCAAGACTTTACCGCTCATTCCGACATTGATTGGAGCAAGTCGGTGGCGGAAATTGACCGGCACAACGGCTGGACGAAGATCGGTTACACCGAGCAGTCGGTGGACAAACGCTTGAAACAGCAGACCCACACCGCCGATGTGCTGTTCCACGAGGAGTGGCGGGGCAATGCCGTCTACGATGACGGCAGCGGCGAGGTGTTCACCGACCACGATTTCCACGCCTATCTCCGCAAGCTGAACGTGGAGAACGACCGCAAAAACGAGTGGTTCCATCTGGATGGGCAGCAGTCCCGGCGGTATTTTCAGGATTTCCGCATGAACCGGGGCCGGGTGCAGCTGGATGCCGCCATCGCCTACACTCTGCGGGAAGAACAGGCAAGGGCTGTCCACGACACCAAGACCTATTACCAGAGCCACCCCGGCGGGGAATACCTCTGGAACGCCAAGCCCCGCTTTGGCAAGACCCTTTCCGTCTACGATTTCTGCAAGCAGGTCGATGCACAGACGGTGCTTATCGTTACCAACCGCCCCGCTATCGCCAACAGCTGGTACAGCGACTATGTGCGCTTTCTGGGCAGGGAGTCCGGCTATCTGTTCGTCAGCCATGTGGATGCCCTTGCCGGGCAGCCCCATGTGCTGGACGAGCAAAGCTATCTGGATGCCGCCGCGCAGGGCGAGGAACTGTATAAGCGCATTGAGTTCGTCAGCCTGCAGGACATGAAAGGCTCCAAGTATTTCGGCGGCGAGTACGACAAGCTGCAATACCTGACCGAGCTGAACTGGGATGTGCTGGTCATCGACGAAGCCCACGAGGGCGTGGACACCTACAAGACCGACCTTGCCTTTGACCGCATCCGCCGCAAGTTCACGCTGCACCTGTCCGGCACGCCCTTCAAGGCGCTGGCGAACGACAAGTTTGCCGGGGATGCTATTTTCAACTGGACCTACGCGGACGAGCAGGCCGCCAAGCGGAACTGGCAGGGCGCACCGGGGCAGCAGAACCCCTACGCAAACCTCCCCATGCTCAACCTCTACACCTACCAGATGTCCGAAATCATCCGGGACGAGATCCAGCGGGGCGTGGAGATCGACGGCGAAACGCAGGAATTTGCCTTTGACCTGAACGAGTTCTTTAAGGTGAAGCCCAGCGGCAGCTTTGAGCATGAGGCCGAGGTGGACCGCTTTCTGGATGCCATGACTACCCAGAACAAATTTCCGTTTTCCACCCCGGAACTGCGTGCCGAGCTGAAGCACACCTTCTGGCTGCTGAACCGGGTGGACAGCGCCAGAGCGCTGGCGAAAAAGCTGCAGGCGCACCCGGTATTCCGGGACTATGAGGTGATCCTTGCCGCCGGTGACGGCAAGCTGGACGACACGGACGAGAACCAGAAGAGCTTTGACCGGGTAAAAGCTGCCATCGCCCACCACGAAAAGACCATCACCCTGTCGGTGGGGCAGCTGACCACCGGTGTGACTATCCCGGAGTGGTCGGCGGTGCTGATGCTCTCCAACCTGAAAAGCCCGGCACTGTATATGCAGGCGGCGTTCCGTGCCCAGAACCCCTGTCTTTTCCACGAAAACGGCACCTTCCGCCGCAAAGAGAACGCCTATGTGTTCGATTTTGACCCCGCCCGCACTCTGCTGATCTACGAGCAGTTCGCCAACGATCTTTCTCAGGACACCGCCAGCGGCAAGGGCGACACCGAGGAGCGCAAGGCGCACATCCAGAATCTGCTCAACTTCTTCCCGGTCATCGGCGAGGACGAGGAAGGGGAGATGATCCCGCTGGATGCAGAAAAAGTCCTCAGCATCCCCCGGAAGATCAAGTCCAAGGAAGTGGTGCGGATGGGCTTCCAGAGCAACTTCCTGTTCCAGAACATTTCCAACGTGTTCAGTGCGCCGCAGGAGGTGCTGGACATTCTGCAAAACTTCCAGCCCATCAGCGAGGCAAAGGCAAAGCCCATCCAGATCACCCCGGACACCGGCGCAGACCTCTCCCTGAACGACAAGGGCGAGGTGGATTTGGATGAGGGCTACGTCATCGGCAAGGCAGCGGATGTGTTCGGGGCAAAGATCTACGAAAGCACCCCGGCGCTGAACACCGCCCTGCAAGACCTAACCGATGCCCCGGCTCCTGCCAAAGAAGAGCATCTGGAACCCCTGAAAAAGAGCATCACCAAGGAGATCATCACCCCTATGGTGGAACAGGCAAAGCAGGAGTATGGCCGCGACCTGAAGCTGTCCGACCAGAAGCGGTTTGAGAGCACCGCCAAAGCCAAGATGGACGTGGCGGTGAACAAGGTGGTGGACAATTACCGCATCGACCAGAGCCAGCTGGAGACCCAGCGCACTCAGCAGCTGCAAAGCTGCACCACTGCCCAGCAGCGCCAGCAGGTGAACCGGGAGTTTGACGCAAAGCAGCAGCAGAGCACCGCCGCCCTGATGGAGACGTTGCAATCCACCATCCAGCAAACGGCGCAGGAGATGCAACAGACCATCGTGCGCACCGTGGAGACCAACCAGAAGGAGCAGGAGAAAAAGGGCTACGAGGACACCGTCCGTGACCATCTCCGGGGCTTTTCCCGCACCATCCCGTCCTTCCTTATGGCCTATGGCGACGAGGGCGTGACGCTGGCGAATTTTGACCGGATCATCCCGGACAAGGTCTTTCAGGAGGTCACCAGCATCACGTTGGAACAGTTCCGCTTTTTGCGGGACGGTGGGCCGTACATCAACCAGACTACCGGACAGGAGGAGCACTTTGCAGGCCACCTGTTCGACCCGGTGGTGTTTGACGATTCGGTGAAGGAATTCCTGAGCCTGAAGGTCAAGCTGGCGGATTACTTTGACGAGAGCCGCACCGAGGATATCTTCGATTACATCCCGCCCCAGAAAACCAACCAGATCTTTACCCCCAAATGGGTGGTGAAAAAGATGGTGGACTTGCTGGAACAGGAAAACCCCGGCTGCTTCGATGACCCCGGCAAGACCTTCCTGGACCCCTACATGAAGTCCGGCCTGTACATTACGGAAATCGTCAAGCGCCTTTACCGCAGCGAAAAGATGCGGCAAGCCTTCCCGGACGATAACGCCCGGCTGGAACATATCTTTGCCAAGCAGGTCTATGGCCTTGCGCCCACTGAGATCATCTACCGCATTGCCATCAGCTACATTCTGGGCTTTGCAAAGGGTCACGGCATCGCTGCCCACCATATCCGTCAGGCGGATACGCTGGAATTTGCCAAGGCGGGCACCATGGAAAGGGAACTGGATAAGATCTTCAGAGACTGACAAATAGAATACAGCATAAAACCAAAGGCGGCTGTCTGCATGGGTGCAGATGGCCGCCTTTTTGTGCTATACGATTACGAAAACGGACGAATTTGTCAGTTCTCGTTACATCGGAGCCGGACGAGCTGTCCATTCCAGGACAGCTTGCCCGGAGCAAGAGTGCAGAGAGGTGCGGGTCGCCAGTGGCGACCTCAAAAGGCCGCAGGTATTTTGAAGCACCGACCGAGCCGACAGGCGAGACCAGCTCTTTGAAGGGAGTCAAGGGGGAACGCCTTGCCCAGTGATATGATGCTGTGCGTCATATCCTACTGGGTATTATCTGGCGCAAAATGGCGGCAGATCCAGCAGCTCCGCTGCTGCGCACTCTCCCGGCAAGCTGTTGAAATGAAAGAAGCCTCCGCTAAACTTTATACCAAAATCGGGGAAAAGTAATCAAAACAGGTTCACCTAGGAGCCAATAATAGGCCTACGAAGCCCACGACTTTTGCAATTTCAGGTGCTATGATAATTACAGAGATGCAGCATCTTAATGATTCCCCGCAAAGAAAGAATAGCGATGCAACAAGAAATGGGAACGATGCTTCCTACTTTCACCGAAAATTAGGAACTCTCAGTTCCTGTTCGATTCCAAGTTTCTCTGTTATACTTTTCTTGCAGAGCGAAAGCAAACTCTTCTAAGCGGAAAGCGACAAACGCCATGATCTCCCACTGAGGGAAGGAGCGGTAGGCCACTTTCTTTGCAGTATAACAAACACATAAATCCTTTTCCGAAAGGATTACCTCTCGATTCCGAGAGAAGATTTCAAGACACGGTCTTGAAATGCGAGACCCGTTGCTTAGAAGAATTGTATCACTCCTGTGATTTGATCGCACGAGTGGCCGTACACAAAAAATACAGGAAAAGAGGGATGTCTAGCTGAAATTAACACGACACAACGGACGAGCCGGAACCCACGGCACCTATAACCCAAAACACAATGACCGCAGTTTCAACCTTGCCAACAGTGAGCACATCGACCCGGAACGAGCCAAGGGCAACATCTACTGGGACTGCTTTCACGGTTTCCGTTCGGCTCTCGACCCGCAAGACCCGGATGATCTGGCTGCGACTTTCTCGGATGTGGAACGGCAGTTCTACGAAACCCACTACACGGCCTTTGTTGAAAGCCAGAACGAACGCAACGCCAAGATCCGGCACACGGAGCGCAACCGCTCCATTCCTGACCTGCTGTCCAGCCGCAAGACCTGCCCGGAAGAAACTATCTATCAGCTGGGAACAATGGACGACCATGCCTCCGCAGAGGACTTGCTGAGCGTCGTCACAGAGTTCATCGAGGAGTTCAAAGCCAAGTATGGCGACCATGTTCATGTGCTGGACTGGGCACTGCATCTGGACGAAAGCACACCCCACATCCACGAGCGTCATGTGTTCGACTGTGAGAACAAGTACGGCGAGGTTGCTCCCCAGCAGGAAAAGGCATTGGAAACACTGGGCTTCGAGCTGCCCGACCCGGACAAGCCCCTCAGCCGCCGCAACAACCGCAAGATCGCCTTTGATGCCGCCTGCCGGAAGATGCTGTTTGAAATCGCCAAACGGCATGGGCTGGAATTGGAGGAAGAAGCGGAATACGGCAACCGCAAATATCTGGAAAAACAGGACTTCATCCTCGCCAAGCAGAAGGAGCAACTTGCCGCCCAGCAAAGCAAGCTGGACGAATTGACCTTGAAAGTTTCGGATATGGAGACCCTGCTGGAAAATGTTTCAGCTGCGGCCTATGACAAGGCGGTGGAGGTCGTGACGGACGTGGTACGCACCGAGACCCGCAAGGAAGATATGCGGATGATCGAGGACACGAAGAAGTGGGTGCTATCCCCGGAACGCAAGGCTCCCAAAGCCACGAGGGAATATGCCGCCCACCGTTTGGACACCGTGCTGGACAAGTTCCTCAAGACCATGCAGACCACCGCCGCACGTCTGCAGGAGAAGCTCCTGAAGCCAGAAGTTCGGCAGAAAGGCAAGGAGCAGGTCAAGGAGAAAGCACGGGATTCCGTTCTGCAGCTGCTGAACCGCTTGCAGGCAGAACAGACCCAGCGTAAGCCATCTGCGCCGCCCACTGCTGAAAAAACAGAAACACGAGGTGATGTTTATTGAACAAAGAAGTCGACGAAGAACGCACTCCCCACACCGTTGCGGACGTAAAAGAAATGCTGACCAAGCACTCCAACGGAGAGATCCAGCGGACGATCCAAAACTGCATCACGATTTTGCAGAATGACCACGTGCTGGCCGATGCCATCCGGCTGAACCTATTGAGCGAGCGCATCGACATCGTAAAGCCTGTGGGGTGGCCTCGCTCCGGCAAGACCCTGAACGACACCGACATGAAGTATATTCTGCGCCGGATGGAGAAATACGGCATTTCCAGCGAAAAGAAAATCGAATCTGCTATCCGCATCGTTGCCAACGAGAACCGTTACCACCCCATCCGGGACTACCTGAACGGCCTGAAATGGGATGGAACAGAGCGGATAGCCCACGTTCTGCACCATTTTCTCGGTGCTGCGGAGGACGAGTACACTTGCGAAGCTATGAAAATTTTCCTGCTGGGAGCCATTAAGCGCGTGTTCCAGCCGGGATGTAAATTTGAAACCATGCTCTGTCTGGTGGGCGGTCAGGGCGCGGGGAAGTCCACTTTCTTCCGGCTGCTGGCCGTCAAGGACGAGTGGTTCTCGGACGACCTGCGGCGGCTGGATGATGACAACGTGTACCGCAAGCTACAAGGTCACTGGATCATCGAAATGTCGGAGATGATCGCCACCGCCAATGCCAAGAGCATCGAGGAGATCAAGAGTTTTCTCAGCAAGCAGAAGGAAACCTATAAAGTTCCCTACGAGACCCATCCTGCCGACCGTTTGCGTCAGTGTGTTTTTGCTGGTACGACAAATCGGCAGGATTTTTTGCCCCGTGACCGCACAGGCAACCGCCGTTTTATCCCCGTCCCGGTGGATGCGGAACTGGCCGAAGCCATGACCATCTACAACAGCGGCAACTATAAGCTGGCGTTCAGCCCTGCCATGCAGGAAACGCTGCAAGCCCATCAGCAGGACTTCATGCAGGAAGATGCACAGGCGGGCATGATCTACGCATTTCTGGAGGACTACACGGGTGACCGGGTGTGTTCCAAGCAGCTCTATGCGGAAGCACTGGGCAACACCAGTATCCCGGCAGAGTGGGAGACCCGCGCCATCTGCGAGATCATGAACACTGGAATTTCGCGCGGCGATATCCAAGGCTGGCAGGCGCACAAGACAGCCAAGCGTTACCCGAAGTACGGCGTTCAGAAAGGCTGGGAGCGCGTAACCAGCCCCGAAACCGGGGCTGAAGATTTCTCCGAAATAACGGATGCGGAAGCCAAGCAGCTGGGCTTTCCCTTCTGATGGATAGCGGTTACACGGTCAGTTACAGGTTTGGTTACGCTGCAGTTACAGCGCAAAAACCGCATGATTGCTGCGTTTTCCTCTTTCTGTAACCATGTAACCTTAAAAAATAAGAAAAAGTATAAAGCCCATCGAATGCCCTGTGTGCAGAAAAAGAGAGTTTTCCTGCCCGGTTACAGACGTTCGGTTACAAGGAATTGGAGGTCTGCCTATGAAGGGAGTTCGCGTTTGCGAAGCAATGAAGTCCCCGGTGGGGACTTTAAGCGACGGAACGGTCTTGCATCAGCAAGATGGAGGGGCCAAGTCCCGACAAGTTCCGATTTGGGAAAAGAGCAATTTAACGCTGGAGGAAGCTGCGGCTTATTCCGGCATTGGCATCAATAAACTGCGTGAGATCACCAACGAGGATAAGTGCAAATTTGTCCTTTGGGTGGGCAACAAGCGTTTGATCAAGCGCCGTCTGTTTGATTGCTTTATCGAGCAGGCGTATTCTATTTGAGAATGATGCAACGTCTTTTCTATTCGATATCGGTGGAAATCGCATGGTCGGTATGGTATACTAAAATCAACCCCTATATGCGCTTTTCACAGAAAGGAGTTTCTAAATGTCTGAAAAGCGCAAAGATAGCAAGGGTCGTGTTTTGAAGGATGGCGAAAGCCAAAGAGCAAACGGCACCTACGACTATCGTTATACCGATATCCACAAGAAACGGCGTTGTATTTACGCTAAATCCCTGACAGAGCTGCGGAAAAAAGAGGAAGAACTGTGGCGCGATCTGGCAGACGGCATCGACTACGCCGCCGGAGAGATGACGGTGGCTGATCTGGTTGACCGCTATATGAATCTGAAACGTGGGTTGAAACCCAATTCACTTCGGTCGTACAACACAGCGGTCAAGCGGATTCATGCTGACCCTTTCGGGCAAAAAGCCATCAAAACGGTAAAATTGTCCGATGCGAAAGGCTGGTTCGTGTTTCTGCATGACAGCGGTTTCAAGCAAAACACCATAGGAATCCTGCAAAGCGTTGTCAGACCGGCGTTTGAGATGGCGGTAGAGGATGACATCATCCGCAAGAATCCATTTAAGTTCAAGCTGTCGGACGTTGTGCCGAAGGATGCTTATGTGCGCAATGCCCTGACCAGAGAACAGCAGGAGAAATATCTGCAATTCGTTCAAGACTATGGCGGCAACTATTATGATGATATCGTCATTCTTATGGGAACCGGCTTGCGTGTGAGTGAGTTGTATGGCCTGACACGAGCAGATATCGACTTTGAACGGCACTGTATCCATGTCCGGCGGCAGCTTTGCCGGACGGCTGAAAAGCCCTACTTTGTCACACCGCCGAAAACAAAAAGCGGTATCCGCAATGTTCCCATGACGGATACCGTTTGTGCAGCGTTGCGACGTGTAGTAAAAGCCAGAGCATCCACAAAGGTGGAAGCACTAGTGGATGGTTGCAGCGGATTTCTCTTTCTGGACAAGTCCGGAATGCCGAAGGTGGCAATGCACTTGGAAAATTATATGCGTGGCGTGCAGGGAAAGTTTGAGAAGGTGTACGGCAAACCTGTTCCGCGCATTACACCTCATGTGCTGCGACACACCTTCTGCACCAATGTTCAGCAGGCCGGGCTGGATGTAAAAAGCCTGCAATACCTGATGGGACACTCCAATGCCAGTGTGACGTTGGATGTCTACACGCACAGCAGCTTTGAATCGGTTGAAAGAGCCTTTGAACAGATCGCCGGCAACCTGTGATTTTCGACGCATGAAGCGGAATTGCTTACGCCGAAACTTACGCCAAAACTTACGCCAATCACCCGGTAAGTGGCGTAGATTTGCGTAGAAAAGCGTGGATCGTGCAAAAACGGAGAATCTGGAAAAATCGGCTTGTGGCCTTGATAATTCTACAAAAGTCTACGTTTCCCGATATTCGTGATTCGGCTCCAAAAGTGTGGTTTGGAAGGGCGGCATGTACTAAGCCGTATCGGCTCCCCATACCAATTCAATACGCCGCAGAAGGCAGAACTTCCCACCCGGGAGGCTCTGCCTTCTTTTTGTTTATGGGCCCCCTTTTCTGCCCATCCTAAGCGGGAGAGGGGGCGTTTTCATGTCCGGCAAACGGGTGCTGGCCCTGTATGGGGCCTTGCTGTTCTGCTTTGCGGCGGTGGTCTGCCGCCTGTACTGGCTCTGCTCCGACACGGACTACGGGGCCCGGGCGGCGGCGCAGAGCGTGGTCACCCTCCACCTGCCCGCCCGGCGGGGCAATTTTTATGATTACAGGGGCCAGCTCCTCACGGGGCAGACCACCCGCTGGATGGCCCTCTGCGTGCCCGGGGAGGGCAGCTATGCCCGCCTGTTCGCCTACACCGATGCAGCCGGGCAGGCGGCGCTCTACCAGAAGCGGAACGCCGCGTCCCCGTTTCTGTTGGAGGTGGACCGGGATGTTTCCGCGCTGGGCGTTTCCTGCTGGCCAGCGGCACGGCGAAGCTCTGCCGCCCCGCTGGCAGTGCAGCTGCTGGGGTATCTCGATGGCGAGGGCCATGGTGCTGCCGGTCTGGAAGCCGCCTTTGACGAACTGCTCACCGGCAGCGGGACGGGGGATACCCTGCTCTGCACCGTCAACGCACAGGGAAAGCTGCGGGCCGAGCCCGTCCTCACCTCCGCCGACAGCGGGGCCGTGGGGGTGCAGCTGACCCTTTCCCGGGAGATCCAGCAGACCGCCGAAGCCGTGGCCAACGAGACGATGCAGAGCGGCTGCATCCTGGTGCTGGACACCGCCAACGCCAAGGTCCGGGCCTGCGTCAGCCGCCCCGGCTATGATCCGGAAAACATTTCGGCCAGCCTGAACGCCCCGGACAGCCCCCTGCTGGAGCGGGCGTTCCAGTGCTATGCTGTGGGCTCGGTGTTCAAGCCGGTGGTGGCGGCAGCGGCGCTGGAGGCAGGGGAGAGCGGCTTTGTCTACACCTGCCCCGGCTGGTGCGCGGTGGATGGCCGGATCTTCCGCTGTGCGGGCGGCATTCCCCATGGTGAGGTGGATCTGGCCGGCGCGCTGGAAAAGAGTTGCAACGGCTACTTCATCCGGCTGGGGCAGGCGCTGGGGGCCGATGCTGTCCGCGCCATGGCAGAGCAACTGGGCTTCGGGCAGGCGATCCCGCTCACCGATGCCCTGCACACGGCGGCGGGGGTCCTGCCGGAGCGGGAGGCCCTTGCGTCCAGCGGGGCCTACGCCAATTTCTGCTTTGGGCAGGGGGAGCTGCTGGCATCCCCCCTCCAGGTCGCTGCCATGATGAACACCATTGCCTGCGGGGGGATCTGCCGCACCCCGCTGCTGCTGGAGACCACTCTGGACGAGACCACCGGCACACCCCTCACGGCGCTTTCCCATGTCCGGAGCAGGCGGGTGCTTACAAAGCGCACCGCCGCCGCCCTGCAGGCCCTGTTGGCGGGTGTAGTGGCCGGGGGCACCGGCCATGAGGCCGCCCTGCCCGGCCAGACCGCGGCAGGCAAGACCGGCACGGCCCAGACCGGCCAGTTTTCCGGCGGCACAGAGCTGAAAAATTACTGGTTTGCGGGCTTTGTCCCGGCAGAGCAGCCCCGCTATACCATCGTGGTGCTGCAGGACACGCAGGCCGAGCCTGCCTTTTCCAGCGCGGCCATCTTTGCCCGGGTGGCGGCAGGGCTGGAAATTCTGGCCCCGTAGCCCACGGTTTTTCTTGCATTTCCCGGGTTTTTGTGCTATCATACACTTGTATTTGTATGCAGTCTCTATGAAACTAAAGATAAAAGGAGCGTTCCATCCATGTCTGTCATTGAAATCGTCGGCGGTGCCATCCTGCTGGTCGTCTCGGCCGTCATCATCCTCCTCACCCTGATGCAGCACACCCACGGTCAGGGTTTGGCCGGTGCCATCAACGGTGGTGTGGGCGGTGCCAACAATGCACGCCTGACCCCTGCGGATCAGATGCTGGCCAAGGTGACCCGCATTGCAGGCATCGTGTTCTTTGTGGTGGCTATCCTGGCCTGTGTGTTCGCCAGCCGTCTGGCCTGAGCACTCGTGTACAGCCCCGTGTAAGGCGGGGCTGTTTTTCTGTCTAAACCTCTCGTGGGAAAGAAGTTGTCCGGGTTCCATTGGAGAATGCCGGAAAAGTGTTAAGGAGAAAAATATGTCATTACGCGATAAAATTGAACATGCCATCCAGAACCAGCCCTGCATGGTCAAGGACCTCAAGGCAAAGTTCGGCGGCGACCGTGCCGCGGACCGCAAGGTGATGGAGGCTCTGGACGAGCTGGTGCACGACGCTGTGGTCTGCCAGAAGTCCGGCGTGTTCTTCACTGCCCGCTCCGGCCGTGCCGAAAAGGCCCTGCCCTGCAAGGTGGTCAAGCTGGGCAAGAACTTTGCTTTTGTGATGCTGGAAGATGAATCCGGCGATATCTTCATCCCAGGCCGCTTCACCCGCGGTGCCATGCCCGGCGATTCCGTTCTGGTAGAGAAGTTTGCCCACCCCCGGGTGGAGGGCAGCGATGAGGGCGAGATCCTTGCCGTGCTCGAGCAGAAGAACGACATGGTGGGCACTGTCCGCCGCATCGAGGGCCGCCTGAAGTTCGTGCCCGATGACTGCCCGGCCATCTCCATGACCATCCAGCGCGACTGCGAGGGCGGCGCGAAGGACGGCGACAAGGTGGCTGTGGAGATCCTGCAGCGCGGGACCCGGCAGGAGGATCACCGCGTGGGCGTTTCCATGCGCTTTGGCAGCTGCGAGGAGGCCAAGCGCTGCGCCAAGGCCCTGCTCTATGCCAAGGACATCCACACCCGTTTCCCCGAGAAGGTGCGGGACGAGGCCAAGAAGTTCGAGGACATGACCGTGTCTGAGGAGGACTGCAAGGGCCGCATGGATCTGCGCGCTCTGCCCATCTTCACCATCGACAGCGCCGAGACCAAGGATATCGACGATGCCGTCAGCCTGACCCGGCTCCCCGGTGGCGGCTATGAGCTGGGCGTTCACATCGCCGATGTCTCCCACTACGTCAAGCCCGGCAGTGAGCTGAACGAGGAAGCCTTCAACCGCGCCACTTCGGTCTACTATGCGGATCAGGTCGTGCCCATGCTGCCCAAGAGCCTTTCCAATGGCATCTGCTCCCTGAACGAGAAGGAGCTGCGCCTGGCGTTCTCCTGCCTGATGCGTCTGGATCAGGACGGCAATCTGACCGACTACAAGTTCGTCAAATCCATCATCTGCAGCCGGGTCAAGGGCGTGTATTCTGAGATCAACGCCCTGCTGGCCGGCACTGCCGATGCCGAGACGCAGGCCAAGTACGCCGAGGTGCTGGATCAGCTGCCCGCCATGAAGGAGCTGTACGCCCACCGCGCCCGCCTGCGCAAGGAGCGCGGCTGTATCGATTTCGAGAGCGGGGAAGTCAAGCTCATTCTGGATGAGAACGGCCACTGCATCGATGTGAAAAAGCGCACCTCCGGCGAGAGCGAGGCCATGATCGAGGAGTTCATGCTGCTGGCCAACCAGTGCGCCGCCCACTTTGCCCGGGTCAAGCAGATCCCCTTTGTCTACCGTGTCCACGAGGAGCCCAACGGCGAGAAGCTGGAGCGCCTGCACAGCCTGCTGCAGGCCTGCGGCATCAACGACCACTTTGCCAAGGAGGTGCCCACCCCCAAGGAGCTGAGCGCCATTCTGGAAGGTGTGCGCGGCACTCCGTTTGAGCAGATCGTCAACACCGGAATGCTCCGCTGCATGTCCAAGGCCTGCTATGAGGAAAAGCCCAAGGGCCACTATGGTCTGGTGCTCAAGGATTACGCCCACTTCACCAGCCCCATCCGCCGCTACCCGGATCTGGCCATCCACCGCATGATGACCGACCTGCTCAGCGGCACCGACAAGGAGACCATGATCGTCCGCTACACCGATTTCGCGGAGAAGGCCTCCAAACAGTCCAGCGAGCGGGAAGTGCTGGCCGTTCAGATCGAGCGCAAGGCCGAGGATTACTACAAGGCCGAGTACGCCCGCCGTCATCTGGGTGAGTGCTATGAGGGCATCATCTCCGGCGTGACCCAGCGCGGCATCTTCGTGGAGCTGGAAAACGGCGTGGAGGGCTTTGTGCCTGCTTCTAGCCTGACCGCCACCGGCACCACCCTCACCGAGGGCATCCGCCTTTCTGACCCCGCCTCCGGCAAGACCTGGAGCCTGGGCGACAGCATGATGATCACCATCGTCCGCGCCGATATCAACCTCGGCAAGGTCGATTTTGAGGTGGCACCCGAAACAAAATAACTGATAAAGAAACGCAAGCGTTCACCTTCCCTGGAGGGTGAGCGCTTTTTTTGTTGGACTAAACCCCTCAGGCGCTTTGCGCCAGCTCCCCTAGTAGGGGAGCCCTTGGCATAATGGTGCAGTCTGTGCGGAAAGGGGGACTTGCAAAGCTTTATGCAATGCCAAAGGCCCCCCTATTAGCGGGGGCTGTCACCGCAGGTGACTGGGGGGTGATACACAGTTTCGTCATATTTCCGACAATGGTTGTGTTTTGTATAAATTTTATACACTGTTCAGGATTTGTTTGTTGTTCTGAAAAAACCACTGGGGTATACTAGGCACAACGAAAGGGAAGACGACACAGAACCATGAACGCGGTCTTCCCAATACGATTTACAGGAGGTTCCCAGTATGTATTATTCCAGTGGCAACTACGAAGCATTTGCACACCCCAAAAAGCCTGAGGGCGTTGACAATAAATCTGCTTACCTCATCGGCTCCGGTCTGGCGGCCCTGACTGCCGCCTGCTACCTGGTCCGTGACGGTCAGATGCAGGGCGACCACATCCATGTGTTTGAGAAGGACCCGCTGCCCGGCGGTGCCTGCGACGGCTACAAGTACGATATCGGCTATGTCATGCGCGGCGGCCGTGAGATGGATAACCATTTCGAGGTCATGTGGGATCTGCTCCGCTCCATCCCGTCTCTGGAGACCGAGGGTGCCAGCGTGCTGGACGAGTATTACTGGCTGAACAAGGAGGACCCCAACAAGTCCCTCTGCCGTGCCACTGTCAACCGCGGCCAGGATGCCCACACCGATGGCAAATTCGCCATCTCCGATCAGGGTGCCATGGAGATCATGAAGCTCTTCTTCACCCCGGACGAGCAGCTGCAGGATAAAAAGATCACCGATATCTTCGACGATGAGGTGTTCTCCTCCAACTTCTGGATGTACTGGCGCACCATGTTCGCCTTTGAGAACTGGCACAGCGCGCTGGAAATGAAACTCTACCTCAAGCGCTATATCCACCACATCGGCGGTCTGCCCGATTTCACCGCCCTGCGCTTTACCCGCTACAACCAGTACGAGTCCATCATCCTGCCCATGGTCACCTACCTGAAGGACCACGGCGTGGACTTCCAGTACGAGACCAAGGTCACCGATGTCCAGTTCCGGATCGAGGGCGGCAAAAAGCAGGCCAGCAGCGTGACCGTGGATCACAAGGGGGAGAGCAGGACCATCGACCTCACCGAGAACGACCTGCTCTTCATCACCAACGGCGGCTGCGTGGAGAGCTGCACCATCGGCTCTCAGGACAAGGCCGCAGGCTTTGATCCCACCATCAAGCCGGGCAACGGCTGGGATCTGTGGAAGAAGATCGCTGCACAGGATCCCTCCTTCGGCCATCCCGAAAAGTTCTGCTCTCAGCCGGAGCTGTCCAACTGGGAAAGCGCCACCATCACCACCCTGGACGACAAGATCCCCCAGTATATCAAGAAGATCTGCAAGCGTGACCCCTTCAGCGGCCACACCGTCACCGGCGGCATCGTCACGGTCAAGGATTCCAGCTGGCTGCTCAGCTGGACCCTGAACCGCCAGCAGCAGTTCCGTGACCAGCCCAAGAACCAGCTCTGCGTCTGGGTCTACGGCCTGTTCAGCGACAAGCCCGGCGATTACGTCAAGAAGCCCATGCGCGACTGCACCGGCCGCGAGATCTGCATGGAGTGGCTGTATCACATCGGCGTGCCCGAGGAGGACATTGCCGAGCTGGCTGAGCACAGCGCCAACACCGTGCCTGTGATGATGCCCTATATCGATGCCTTCTTCATGCCCCGTGCCTTCGGCGACCGCCCCGACATCGTGCCCCAGGGCGCTGTCAACTTCGCCTTCCTGGGCCAGTTTGCCGAGACCGGCCGTGACACCATCTTCACCACCGAGTACTCCATGCGCACCGGTATGGAAGCGGTTTACACCCTGCTCAACATCGACCGCGGCGTGCCCGAGGTCTGGGGCAGCACCTATGATGTCCGCAGCCTGATCGATGCAACGGTCAAACTGCGTGACGGCAAGAAGATCACTGATATGGATCTGCCCTTCATCCAGCGGGTGGCCCTCAAGGAAGTGCTCAAGAAGATCGAGGGCACCGACCTTGAGAAGTTCCTCAAGGAATACCATGCCATCTGATGCTGTCTGAGAATCGTCCCCCGATCCTCTGACCCTCTTTTCTGAATGCGGCAAAGGGCTGTTGCAAGCCCTCTCCGTCATTGCTGCGCAATGCCACCTCTCCCGAGGGGAGAGGCAATTGCTCTCCCAGATTCAGCTTCTGCTGACCTTGGAGATGCGTTGGCTCCCCCTTTGGGGGAGCTGGCGAGCGGTAGCGAGACTGAGAGGGTGAGTGACAGCCCTTTGCCCTTTTTTTGCTGTTTTGAGAGAAACCGCCCAAAACTGAACCTCTTTTGTGAAAGAACTTGACACAGAATTTACAGTTTTCTCTTGCGATAAATGGGGAACTGTGTTAAGCTGTAAATAAGAATGTGCTCACCCCGAGAGCACCCAAGATAAAAAGGAGGTCTTTCCCTGTGAAACAGTTCATTACCCGCCGCAGCTTTATCAAGGCTGCCGGTGCTGCCACGGCACTGACCGCAGTTTCTGTCGGTGCACCCGCCGCCTTTGCGGAGGAGACCAATTGCTTCTTTGGTGACAAAGCGGATGTGACCATCCTCTACACCAACGATGTCCACACCTATATCGACAACAAGTCCCCCAAGCCCACCTATGCCGCCATTGCTGCCCTGAAAAAGAGCATCGAGGACACCGGCCGGGATGTGCTGCTGGTGGATGCAGGTGACCATATCCAGGGCACCGCTTACGGTTCCATGGATGACGGCGCTACCATCATCGAGCTGATGAACGAGGCCGGTTACGATCTGGCCACCCCCGGCAACCACGAGTTCGACTACGGCATGGCCCGCGCCAAGGCTGTGCTCCGGGAAGCCGACTTCCCCTATATCTCCTGCAACTGGGTCGATCTGCGCACTGGCTTCAACGTTCTGCCCAGCGTCAAGTTCTTCTTTGTGGGCGGCCGCAAGATCGCCTTTGTGGGCGTGACCACCCCCGAGACCTTCACCAAGTCCACCCCGGCCTACTTTATGAACGATGCCCAGACCGAGTACATCTACGACATTCTGGGCGGCGAGGACGGCCAGAAGCTCTACGATGCCGTTCAGAAAGCCATCGACAAGGCTGAGTTCTGGGGCGCTGACACCATCATCGGTCTGGGCCATCTGGGCGTTGACCCCTCCTCCTCTCCCTGGACCAGTGAGGAAGTCATTGCACACACCCACGGCTTCACCGCCTTCATCGACGGCCACTCCCACACCGTGATGGCCAATAAGCAGGTCACCGATGCTTCCGGCAAGGCAGTCACCCTGACCCAGACCGGTTCTTACTTCAAGAACATCGGCAAGATGACTGTGGGCGCAGACGGCACCATCACCACTGAGCTCATCGACACCTACGAGGGTCTGGATGCTGCCGTGGCCGCCACCGCCTCCAACTGGATCAGCGCAGTGGACGATATGCTGGGCGAGGAGATCGCAGTGGGCGATACCAAATTCTACATCAACGATCCCGCCACCGGCAAGCGCCGCATCCGCTCCGGCGAGACCAACCTCGGCGACTTCGTGGCCGACGGCATCTACACCTACTTCAACGAGATCGAGGAGCTCCACTGTGATGTCGCCATTATGAACGGCGGCGGCATCCGCACCGATGTGGAGGCTGGGCCCTGGAGCTTCAAGACCTGCAAGACCGTCAGCCCCTTTGGCAACGTGGCCTGCCTGATGTCCGTGACCGGCCGGCAGATCCAGGACGCTCTGGAGTTTGGTGCCCGCTTTGCCGGTGCTGAGGGCAAGGAGAACGGCGGCTTCCTGCAGGTGGCAGGTGCCAGGTACACGATCCACACTGGGACCCCCAACACCGTTCAGACCAACGAGAAGAATGTCTGGACCGGCAGCGCCGCCACCCCGCGTGTCAGCAATGTGGAGATCTACGACAAGACCACCGGTACTTATCAGCCCCTTGATCCGAACGCCACCTACGCTCTGGCCGGCATGAACTACACCCTGCGCAATCTGGGCGATGGCTTTGCCATGTTCGATGGCGCGACTCTCATCAAAGACTATGTCTCTGAGGACTACCTTGTCATGTCCAGCTATGCAGCCATGTTCGGCGGCGTGGATGCCAACGGTCTGCCGCATCTGGCAAGCGCCAACAGCCCGCTGGCCGATTACCCCGGCTACCTGCTCAACTACGAGGATCCGTACGGCGCAGGCCGCATCCAGATGATCTGGTAAATTAAGGATACGACCCTCTCCGTCAACGCCGCAGGCTTTGACGGAGAGGGTTATTTTTATGCAGCATTGTCAGCAGGAATCGAACCCGGTTTGTGGATCAGGATAGGGGAAAGTTGCATAAATCCGGCAGAGCATCCTTGTATACTACGCCAAAGTTTGTGACTTTTTTATTTGTTTGCTTGCGAACGATCTGCACTGGAAGTATAATAAACAGGCAATTAATATATCAGCTGTGCTGTTGCAGGCACAGAGACAAAGGAGAAATATTATGCAGACACGGTATACCAGCGCCGACCAGTGGGCAGATGCCAAAGACGGCGTGATCCCTGCACCTTACGCTCTGGAAGAGGGCGAGCAGATCATTGACCAGTATCTTGAGCCGGTCATCTTCCACAACGTCAACGGCCCCGACATCGGTGTGACCACCTGCGGCGTGATCGTCAAGGACGGCCTGTACTTTAAGGATCTGGACAACAGCGGCGAGCTGGCCCCCTACAAGGATTGGCGGCTGAGCCCTGAGCAGCGCGCTGAGGATATGGTCAAGCATCTGCGGCTGGATCAGCAGGCAGGCCTTGTGCTGAACACCCTGTTCAACAGCCCTGTGGTGCCCACCCGTGCCGAGGCCACCAACGCCGAAGGCAAGCTGGAGCTGGGCAAGATCTACAAGCACCACAACCCCGGTGAAAAGCCCATGCCCGGCCCTCTGCCCGGCATGACCGTCAGCATTGATGACAGCCATGTTCTGGAAAAGCACATTGCCGCCGGTGTTTACCGCGGTGACATGCGCTGCGAGGCCGACATGGTGGCCCTGTACCACAACGCCGGCACCCAGATGCTGGAATATGAGGCCTGCAAGGGCGGCGTGGCCATTCCGTACTCTCTCCACACCAACCCCATCAACATCGGTTACCCGGACTCTCTGGGCATCGGTGCGGCTGTCATTGGCGACGGCAACACCGACATGGTCTATGAGATGGCCCAGACCGACCGCAAGATGATGAAGGCCGAGGGCCTGAACATCATGTACGGCCCTCAGGTCGATGTGACCTCTGACCCCCGCTGGCCCCGTACCTCCGGTACTTACGGCGAGCGTCCCGATGTCACCAGTGACATTGCCGAGGCTCTGGTCAAGGGCTATCAGGATGGCGACAACGGCCTGAACGAGGGTTCTGTTGTTCTGACCATCAAGCACTTCCCCGGCGATGCCCCCTCTGAGAATGGCTTTGAGCCCCATGTGCCCATCGGCCAGTGGCGCATCTATCGCACCCCCGGCTCTATGGAAAAGTATCATCTGCCCCCGTTCCAGCGCGCCTTTGACCACAAGGTCTCTTCCATCATGCCGGACTACTCCCGTATTGCCACCGATGGCCGTGCCGTGCCCCAGACCTACCGGGGCGAGGTGACCAGCACCGAGGAAGTGCCCAGCGCTTACAGCAAGGAGCTGATCACCGATCTGGCCCGGAACAAGATGGGCTTTGACGGTTATGTCAACTCCGACTCCGGCATCACCACCGTTCAGATCTACGGCGTGGAGAACCTCACCGAGCCTGAGCGCTACGCCAAGGCCATCTCTGCCGGTACCGATGTCATCGGCGGCAACACCGACCCCGAGAACATCGTCAAGGCTGTGGAGGACGGTCTGCTGCCCAAGGCAGATCTGGACCGTGCCAGCTACAACCGTCTGCTGAGCCTGTTCCGCACCAAGCGGGTGGATAACCCCTACCTCGACCCCGACAAGGCCGATCAGGCCCGCCTGGACAACTTCGACGGTGCCAAGAAGAAGGCTTACGAGGCCAACCAGAAGGCCGTTGTTCTGGTCAAGAACCACGAGAAGCTCCTGCCTCTGGCCAAGAGCCAGAAGGTCTGCATCGTCACCTTCAAGGGTGTGGACTCCGGCTTTGCACAGATGGCACAGGCCATGGGTGCCGGTCTGGGCAACACGGACGAGGATGCCGCTCTGCGCAAGACCCTGACGGAAGCCTTTGAGAAGAAGGGCTACACCGTGGTGGCCACCCCGGAGGAAGCCGATGTGCTCTACCTGCATGTCTGGCCCATCAGCAACGGTCTGGTGTTCAACCAGTACGCAATGCCCGTCATCGAGATGGGTGAGATCGTCACCGACGAGCGCGAGCGCAACAAGAGCCAGAAAAAGACCGGCAACAAGGTCACCGTTGTCACCCTGAAGGACGTGGAGAAGATCAAGGAACTGGCCGATGCCATCCATGCCCGCGGCGGCAAGGTGGTTGGCACCTGCGTGGTCTGCAACCCCTGGCTGCTGGACAAGCTGGAGCCCTACTGCGACGCGCTGACCATCCAGTACACCGTCAGCGCCGTTGCCCTGAACAACGCCCTGAACGCTCAGGTCGATGTCATCAGCGGCGACTTTGCCCCCACCGGCAAGCTGAGCCTGACCATGGTTTCTGACCCCGCCGTCATTGCCATCACCGAGCAGGAGATCGACGGTGTGGTGCGCGAGATCTGCGCCTCTCCCAACGATGTGCCCGGCTACGATAAGGATCAGTACATCGATCCCGCCATCCTCGCCAACGTCAAGGGCGGCAGCTACGCCTACTGCGATGCCGACGGCAACTACTACCGCAGCGGCTTCGGTCTGAATTACTAATTACCGTTAACGAAAAAAGAGCGATACAGCGTTTGCTGTATCGCTCTTTTTACTTACTGCTTTTCAAATTCCGCGGCGATCTCAGTCAGCAGTCTGCGGATGGGCAGGTGCTGAGGGCAGACCTTTTCGCACCTGCCGCACTGGATGCAGTCAGATGCCCGGCGGCCTGCGCCGGTATAGACATTATTATAGTAAAAGTCGGCGTTCCAGTCGTGATAGATCTGCTTGGTGTTCATCACGGCGAACAGGTCGGGGATGGCAATCTGCCTGGGGCAGCCGTCGGTGCAGTAGCGGCAGGCGGTGCAGGGGATCAGGTTCATGCCGCGGAAGATCCGCTGCACCTTCTTCACGGCTTCCAGCTCGGTCTCGTTCAGGGGCTGGAAGTCCTTCATGTAGCTGAGGTTATCCTTCATCTGCTCCATGCTGCTCATGCCGGAGAGCACCATCATCATGCCGGGGAAGCCCGCCGCAAAGCGGATGGCGTAGCTGGCTGGGCTGCCGCCGTGCAGCTCGTCCAGCACCTTCCGGGCCTCTTCGGGCAGGTTGACCAGGTTGCCGCCCTTCACAGGCTCCATGACCAGCACGGGCTTGCCGTGCCTGCGGCAGACTTCATAGCACTTGCGGCTCTGCACGGCGGGGTCGTCGTAGTCCACATAGTTGAACTGGATCTGCACCACCTCGATCTCCGGGTAGTCGGTCAGGATCTGCTCCAGTACCTCGGCATGGTCGTGGAAGGAGATGCCCACATGCTTGATTTTGCCCTCGGCCTTCAGCGCAAAAGCGGTCTCATAGGCCCGGCATTTTTTGAAATGCTGGTAAAACGTTGCACTCTGGGCGTGCATCAGGTAGAAATCAAAATAGTCCACACCGCAGGCTTCCAGCTGGCTCTGGAAAAAGGGACGGATGTCAGCCTCAGTTTTGAAGAAAGTGCCGGTCAGCTTGTCGGTCAGGATGTAGCTGTCGCGGGGGTGGCGGCTGGTCAGGCAGGTCTTCAGCGCCGTTTCGCTCCGGCCCTGAAGGTAGCCGCGGGCCGTGTCGAAGTAGTTGAAGCCCTGTTCCAGAAAATAATCGACCATCCGGCTGGTTTCGGCCAGATCGATCTCACCATCCTTCAAGGGCAGGCGCATACAGCCAAAACCGAAGTTTTTCTTGATGTTTTCCATGTCCAATACTCCTCTCGTGTGCAAGGGCGGAGTGCACTCCATAACCCGGATACGACAAAAAAAGACATCCGGAGTGTTCGGATGTCTTTTTGGTTGGGGATGAGAGAATCGAACTCCCACAAGTAGAGTCAGAGTCTACCGCACTACCACTATGCAAATCCCCATCAGCTTAGGTCTGTCTTGCGGGGTGAGCCGCTCAACGTGTGCTATTATACGGAAAAAGCGCCGCTTTGTCAAGCGCTTTTTTGAAATTTTTTGCAGAAATCAGAAAAAAGACGCACTTTCGCAGGAGTTCTTGCGGGCTGCTTGATTCCGTCATCCTTCTCATGCTCTTTGCATATACTGGAAATCAGAAGAAGCAAAGACGCACAAAGAGGAGGAACTGCCATGACCCAGACCACGCAAAAGGAAAAGACCCTGCTTTCGCCCCGCATCCCGCGGGACACCGAACACGAGCGCTACCACCCGGAGCTGGAGGAGGAGCTGAAAGAGTGCCTGTTCTGCCTGCACCGGAACGAGATGATGTTCGACCTTGAGGTGGACACCGACCTCATCGAGCAGCACATCTATGAGCGGCAGGCCCTTCTGGCCCGCTACCGGTACTTGCTGGGAAAAGCCCGGGAGCTGGGGCTGCATACAATATTGGAAAAGTATCAGCCGGTGGGGTAAGGCTTCGTCTTTGTACAGCCTACAAAATACTGCCCACAGAAGATGCGACAAAAATCTTGACAGAATCCCTGAACCGTGCTATCCTATATCAAGATAACAATGCGCAGGTGGTTCTGCGTATCAACTATTTGGAGCTAGAGAGGTTTTTAATTATGGAACGTATTAAGACGATCGCTACTCGTGACCTGACCAAGAGCGTTGTGACCGGTGGCTGCGGCGAGTGCCAGACTTCCTGCCAGTCTGCCTGCAAGACTTCCTGCGGTGTGGCTAACCAGAAGTGCGAGAACAGCAACAAGTAATTTCTGCAAATCGGATGCCGCCTTTGCCGGGCGGCATTTTTTTATGTTACAATGGAATGGAGAATAAAATGGTACATCAGTATCAATTGAACGGCTATAACATCGTGCTGGATACCTGCAGCGGCTCGGTGCATGTGGTGGATGAAGTGGCGTATGATGTCATTGCCATGTACCCCGACCACACCGCCGACGAGATCGTTGCCGCCATGATGGCAAAGTACGGCGACCGTGAGGACGTGACCGAGGCCGACCTGCGCCAGTGCATCGATGACGTGGCAAGCCTGAAGGAATCCGGCAAGCTGTGGAGCCCCGATACCTATGAGAATCTCGCGTTCGATTTCAAGAACCGCAACACCGTGGTCAAGGCCCTCTGCCTGCATGTGGCCCACACCTGCAACCTGAACTGCTCCTACTGCTTCGCCTCGCAGGGCCGCTATCAGGGCGAGCGTGCCCTGATGAGCTTTGAGGTGGGCAAGCGTGCAATGGATTTCCTCATCGAGAATTCCGGCAGCCGCCGCAACCTCGAGGTAGACTTTTTCGGCGGCGAGCCTCTGATGAACTTTGATATGGTCAAGAAGCTGGTGGCCTACTGCCGTGAGCAGGAGAAGATCCACAATAAGAACTTCCGCTTCACCATGACCACCAACGGCATGCTCATTGACGATGATGTCATCGACTTTTGCAACAAGGAGTGCCACAACGTGGTCCTGAGCCTGGACGGCCGCAAGGAAGTCCACGACCGCTTCCGCAAGGACTACGCCGGCCATGGCAGCTACGATACCATCGTGCCCAAGTTCCAGGAGTTTGTAAAGAAGCGCGGCGATAAGGGCTACTACATGCGCGGCACCTTTACCCACTACAACACCGACTTCACCAACGATATCTTCCATATGGCAGATCTGGGCTTTACCGAGCTGAGCATGGAGCCCGTGGTCTGCGACCCCAGTGACCCCAGCGCTCTGACCGAGGCAGATCTGCCCATCCTGAAGGAGCAGTATGAGATCCTGGCCAAGGAGATGATCAAGCGGAACCGTGAGGGCCGCGGCTTCACCTTCTACCACTACATGATCGACCTGACCGGCGGCCCCTGCATCTACAAGCGCATTTCGGGCTGCGGCTCCGGTACCGAGTACATGGCTGTGACCCCCTGGGGCGATCTGTATCCCTGCCATCAGTTCGTGGGCGATCCCAAGTACCTGATGGGCGATATCTGGAAGGGTGTCACCAACACGGCAGTCCGGGACGAGTTCAAGCACTGCAACGCCTACGCCCGCAAGGAGTGCCAGGACTGCTGGGCAAAGCTCTACTGCTCCGGCGGCTGTGCAGCCAACTCCTATCACGCAACCGGAAGCATTACCGGCGTGTACGAGTACGGCTGTGAGCTGTTCCGCAAGCGGATGGAGTGCGCCATTATGATCCAGGTGGCTCAGAATCAGGAGCTGGCTGCACAGGGCATCGAAGTGCCCATCCAGCTGGGCTCTACCTGCAATGCCTGCGCCGACGGCGAGGCCTGCGAATAAATGACCACCCCCATCGTCGATTTTGTGCGGCAGTACGCCCAGTCCGGCACTGCCCGGCTCCACATGCCGGGGCATAAGGGGCAGAGCCTGCTGGGCTGTGAGCCGTGGGATATCACCGAGATCCGGGGGGCCGATGAGCTCTATGAGGCCGAGGGCATTATCGCGCAGAGCGAGGCCAACGCCACCCGGCTGTTCGGCACGGCCCACACCTATTACAGCACCGAGGGTTCTTCCCAGTGCATCCGGGCCATGCTCTGCCTTGCTTTGCAGGGAGCGCCCCGCACCGGCAAGCGCCCGGTGCTGCTGGCGGCCCGCAATGCCCACAAAGCCCTGCTCTATGCAGCGGCTCTGCTGGACTTCGACATCCGGTGGCTCTGGCCTGCACCGGAGGATACCGGCGCGCTGTGCAGCTGCCCGGTAACGGTGCAGGCCCTTTCCGCCGCCCTTGAGGAGCTGGCCGGGCAGGGGAGAACACCCTTCGGCGTTTACCTGACCAGCCCGGATTATCTGGGCGGGATGCAGGATATCGCGGCCCTCTCTGCCGTCTGCGATGCTCACGGCGTGCCCCTGCTGGTGGATAACGCCCACGGGGCCTACCTGCGCTTTCTGCCCGGCGGGAGCCGCCACCCCATCGACCTGGGCGCGGCGGCCTGCTGTGACTCCGGCCACAAGACCCTGCCGGTGCTTACCGGGGGAGCCTACCTGCATCTGGGGCCCAAGGCTCCCGTGCAGGAGGAAAGTACCGTGCGCAGCGCACTGGCGCTGTTCGGCTCCACCAGCCCGTCTTATCTGATCCTGCAGTCTCTCGATGCCTGCAACCGGCTGCTTTCCACCGATTACCCGGCACGCCTGCAGGAGTGCTGTGACCGGCTGGCCGCTCTGCGTACCCGCCTGAACGCGCTGGCTGCCGCACAGGGTGCGGCCCTGCCGCTGGCACTGGACGGCCCCGCCCGGGAACCCATGAAGCTGACGCTGGACGCGGCGGCGCTGGGCCTGACCGGGCAGGCACTGGCCGACCATCTGCGGCAAAACGGGATGGAGTGCGAATATGCCGACCCCCGCTACCTTGTGCTGATGTTCACCCCGGAAAACCCGGCGGAGGACTTTGCCCGGCTGGAGGCGGCTCTGGCAGAACTCTGTGCGCGGGGCATCCCCCCGGCAGAATCCCCTGCCGAGCACCGGGAAGCATTTTGTGCGCTGGCCCGGCAGGCGGAGCCGCGCCTGACTGTGCGACAGGCCGTGTTTGCCCCGCAGGAGACCATCCCGGCAGGGTCTGCGCTGGGCAGGGTCTGCGCTCTGCCCACTGTGTCCTGCCCGCCCGCCATCCCCATTGTCGTCAGCGGCGAGGTGATCGGCCCGGCGGCGCTGGAGCTTTTCGCAGCCTACGGCGTGGAGACGGTCTCGGTGGTGAAACCGGAAAAATTTTGAAAAATCAGGGCGGATCTGCAAGATTCTGCGGCTCTGAAACGTATTAAAGATAGAACAGAGAACATAACCCCTATTCTATGCGGTAATCTGAGGTGTTCCAATGAAAATTCTTCTTGCATCAGATACATGGTCCCCAATGGTCAACGGTGTGGTGCGCTCGGTGGAGCTGTTGTACCACCAGCTGCTGGCACTGGGCCATGACGTGCGGGTGGTGACCCTTGCCCAGAATGGCCATTCCCATGAGGAAAACGGCATCCTGTATGTGGGCAGCATCAGCGCGGAGCGGGTCTACCCGGGCGTGCGGATCAGTGCGGCGGGCGCTCTGCCCATCTCCCACTGGCTGGACGAGCTGGAAGCCTGGGGCCCGGAGGTCATCCATACGCAAAGCGAGTTTTCTACCTTTATGCTGGCACAGCGGGTGGCCCGCCGGTGCCACTGCCCGGTGGTACATACCTACCATACTGTCTACGAGGATTATACCCAGTACCTTTTCTTCAGTGAGCGTCTGGGCCGGATGACCGCCGAAAAGGCCACCCGCATCCTCTCGGGCTATTGCTCCCTCATGCTGGCCCCCACCGAAAAGGTGCGCGCCATGCTCAACCGCTACGGGGTCAGCTGCCCGGTGGTCACAGTGCCCACCGGCATCGACCTGACCGCCTTTGGCCCGGCGCAGGACAACGGCGAGGAAAAGGCCCGGATGCGGGCAGAGCTGGGCATCCCGGAAGGGGATACCGTCCTGCTCTCGCTGGGCCGCCTGGCTGCCGAGAAGAACCACGCCCAGCTGGTGCGTCTGCTGGCCGCGCAGCCGGAGAAGAACCGCCCGTGGCTGGTGTTTGTGGGCGACGGCCCCGCCCGGCCTGACCTGGAAGCACTGACAAAGGAGCTGAAGCTGACCGACCGTGTCCGCTTTGTGGGCATGGTCAAGCCCGATGAGGTACCCCGGTGGTACCGCGTGGGCGATATCTTCGTCAGCGCCTCCCAGAGCGAGACCCAGGGTCTGACCTACTTCGAGGGCATGGCCTGCGGCCTGCCGGTGCTCTGCCGTGCGGACCCCTGCCTGGATGGCGTGGTGGAAAACGGCTTCAACGGCTGGCAGTGGAAGGACGAAGCCGAGTTTGCATCGGCACTGAACACCATCATCTCGGACCCCGCCCTGCGCGGGCAGCTGCACCAGAACGCTCTGGCCACCGCGGCCCGCTACTCGGCAGAGCATTTCGCCCAGCAGGTGCTGGATGCTTACCAGCAGGCCATTGCGCTGAAGCAGTACGAGTCTGAACACAAAAGCATCCTCAGCTGGGTGTGATCCCAATCCCCAAAGAATCCAGAAAAAGCAGCAGCGCCCTGTCTCCCGCAATGGGAAACAGGGCGCTGCTTTTTGCGCAACCGTTATTCGATGCCGGTTACCTTGTAATCCTGATCCTCAACAGCCTTCTTCAGGTCTGCGTCGGAAGCTTCGGCGTTCAGGGTGACGATGGCGGTACCAGCCTCGTGGCTGACCACGGCCTCGTCCACGGCGGGCAGGGCTTCCAGCGCCTTTTTCACGCGGGCTTCGCAGTGGCCGCACATCATACCTTCAACATGCAGGGTCTTTTTCATGGCATTGTCCTCCTTGACAACGGGAGCCGAAACGGGTTCGGCAGTATTTTCAGCCGCTGCAGGCTGCACGGGGGCAGCGGGCAGGGCGGCAGACTTGGGGTTGCGGTCGTGTTTGGTGCTGTGCAGGTCGAACAGGTTCAGCCGCAGGGCATTGCTCACGACACAGAAGCTGGAAAGGCTCATGGCCGCAGCCCCGAACATGGGGTTCAGGGTCAGGCCGAAGGGGATGAACACACCGGCAGCCAGCGGGATGCCGATGATGTTGTAGATGAACGCCCAGAACAGGTTTTCGTGGATGTTGCGCAGGGTGGCGCGGCTCAGCCGGATGGCGGCGGGCACATCGGAGAGCCGGGAGTTCATCAGGACTACATCGGCCGCGTCAATGGCAACATCGGTACCGGCACCGATGGCGATGCCGGTGTCCGCACGGGTCAGGGCGGGGGCATCGTTGATGCCGTCGCCCACCATGGCCACCTTGCCGCTCTCCTGCAGCCTGCGGATCACGGCCTCCTTGCCGTCGGGCAGAACGCCTGCAATGACCTCGTCCACGCCCGCCTGCCGGCCAATGGCATCGGCGGTGCGCTGGTTGTCGCCGGTCAGCATAACCACCCGGATGCCCATGTTCTGCAGCTCCCGGATGGCACGGGGGCTGTCCTCCTTGAGGGTGTCCGCCACGGCGATCACGCCCATCAGGCGGCCTGCACCGCCAAAGAAGAGGGGCGTTTTGCCCTCAGCGGCCAGCCGGGCGGCTTCGGCCTGGAGTTCAGCGGGTACGGATGCCTTGGTGGCGATGAACTCCGCATTGCCGCCGTAGATCTCCATGCCGTCCAGCCGGGCGGAAAGGCCATTGCCGGGCAGGGCAGCAAAATCGGTCACATCGGGGCAGGCGATGGTCTCTGTCTCGGCATAGGCCAGCACTGCCTTGGCCAGCGGGTGCTCACTCTTCTGCTCCAGCGAGGCCGCCAGCGTCAGCAGCTCGCTCTCGGAAACGCCCTCCGCGGGCAGGATGTCAGTGACCCGGGGTTCGCCGCTGGTGATGGTGCCGGTCTTGTCCAGCGCCACGATCTGGGTGCGGCCTGCGGCTTCCAGCGAGGCGGCAGTTTTGAACAGGATGCCGTTCCTGGCCCCCAGACCGTTGCCCACCATGATGGCCACAGGCGTTGCCAGACCCAGCGCACAGGGGCAGCTGATGACCAGCACCGAAATGCCCCGGGACAGCGCGTAGCCGAACTCCCGGCCCAGCAGCAGCCAGACAAGGGTGGTCAGCACCGAAATGGAGATGACTGCAGGCACGAAGAAGCCGGAAACGGTATCGGCGATCTTGGCAATGGGGGCCTTGGTGGCGGCGGCATCGCTGACCATCCGGATGATCTGGGCCAGCGTGGTATCCTCGCCCACACGGGTGGCTTCGCACTTCAGGAAACCGGACTGGTTGGTGGTGGCGGCGCTGACCTTGTCTCCCGCAGCCTTGTCCACCGGGATGCTCTCGCCGGTCAGGGCGCTCTCATTCACGGCGCTGGAACCTTCCAGCACAAGGCCGTCCACCGGGATGTTCTCACCGGGGCGCACCACAAAGAGGTCGCCTTTTTTCACCTGTGCAATGGGCACGGTCACTTCGGCCCCCTCCCGCAGCAGGGTGGCGGTCTGGGGGGCCAGCTTCATCAGGCTCTTGAGCGCGTCGGTGGTCTTGCCCTTGGAGCGGGCCTCCAGCATCTTGCCCACGGTGATCAGGGTCAGGATCATGGCGGCAGATTCAAAGTAGAGCTCCATCATGTAGTGCATGACGAGCGCGTCGTTGCCGTCTACCTGGGCGCGGGTCATGGCGAACAGGGCGTAGGTGCTCCAGAGAAAGCTGGCCGAGGAACCCAGCGCCACCAGTGTATCCATGTTGGGGGCACGGTGGAGCAGGCCCTTGAAGCCGCTGATGAAGAACTTCTGGTTGATGACCATTACGATGCCCGCCAGCAGCAGCTGGACCAGACCCATGGCAACGTGGTTGCCGTCGAACCAGTGGGGGAGCGGCCAGCCCCACATCATGTGGCCCATCGAGAAATACATCAGCACCGCCAGAAAGACCAGTGATGCGATGAGCCGTTTCTTCAGTCTGGGTGTTTCGTGGTCAGCCAGTGCATCCAGCTCGGCGCTGGGGGTCTCGGCGGCAGCAGCCTTGGGGCTTGCGCCGTAGCCCGCCTCCTGCACTGCCTTGACGATGGCTGATGCGCTGGCGGTGCCCTCCACTCCCATGGAGTTGGTCAGCAGGCTCACTGAGCAGCTGGTCACGCCGGGCACAGCTTTTACGGCCTTTTCCACCCGGGCAGAGCAGGCCGCGCAGCTCATGCCCGTAACAGTATACTGTTCCATTGTTTCCCTCCGGTAAAAAACGCTGCGTGAATGGGATCAAACGAGCTTGTTCAGGATCCACAAAAACTCCTGCAGCTTCTCCTCACCGCCGTTTTTCAGGTCCTCAGCCACGCAGGTGCTCAGGTGCTGGTCGATCAGCTCCCGGGTAAAACCGTTCAGGGCACTTCTGGCGGCAGCGGCCTGCACCAGAATATCCGTGCAGTACACGTCCTTTTCCACCATGCTCCGGATGCCCCGGATCTGGCCCTCGATGCGGTTCAGCCGGGTGATGAGGTGCTTGTACTCCTCCTCGGTGCGCTGCTTGTGGCGGCAGCCGCAGCCGGTGCTTCCCTCAGCCGGGGCACAGCAGGGCTCTTCTGCCGGGGCGGGGGAGCAGTGGGGGCAGCTTCCCTCCGGGATCTTGTTCACATCGCTCATGTCTATTCTCCTTTCATTACCCCTTTGGGGTATCTTGCTCCATAGCTGCATTATAGCACGGCGGTCCTGTTTCTGCAAGTAGGGCTGGGGGGTATTATTGTGAATTTTTTATGAACAAAGAAGATAAAACAAAAGGCTCTGCGCCCCAAACGGGGAGCAGAGCCTTTGAAGCATCCAAAACGATCAGTAGGCGAATCTGCGCATAAAGGCAAGGTCGCTTGCGGCGCGGGCGGGCAGGATCTCGCCCAGACTGCGCAGGAGCGCTTCCTGCGCCTCCATCAGCCGAACACACGGGCGGCAAAGAGATTCAGCTCCTTGCCCCACCAGTACCAGTCGTGGGAGACATCGCTGCCCCACACCTCCAGATGCACGGGCAGGCCGCAGTCGGTCAGTGCATCGGCCATGGCCTGGGTGTCCACCAGCGCATCGCCCTCGTAGCTGCCCTGACCGGCACAGAGGAGAAGGGCATTCTCCTCAGCCTTTGCCAGCAGCTTCTTGTCCACAAGGCCGTCCTCTGCCAGATAGGCCAGGGGGGCATTGCGCAGGACCAGGTCATCTGCTGCATTGCCCAGGAAACGGCGCACATCGTACAGGCCGGAAAGGCCGATGGCACCCGCGAACACCTCGGGGCGGCGCAGGCGGCAGTTCACTGCCTGATACGCGCCGGTGTCCACGCCCACCGCCCAGAGCAGGGTGTCCTTTTTGGCACCGTTCAGGGTCAGGATGCGGGGAGCCAGCTCGCTTGTCAGGTAATTGAAATACTTTTCCTGCATCTCGGCCCGGCGGCGGGGAGCCGTGTCCCCGGCCAGCAGGCTCTCGGCATCGATGCTGTCGGCGCAGAACAACTGCACCTTGCCCTCATTCAGCAGCGGGGCAATGGCATCGGGCATCCCGTTGTTTTCCCAGTCGTAAAAGCGGCCGCCCCGCGCGGGCAGAGCCAGCACCGGCGTACCGGCATGGCCGTAGACCTTGAACTCCATGTCGCGGCCCAGCATCCGGCTCCATTCCTTATAATACGTCCCTTGGATCATGGCAGCATCCTCCTGTTGTCACACAAATTGATTGCGCTGGGGGTCATAGGCGTACCCCACAGCGGAAAGCCTGGCACACAGCGCGGCCTTGTCCTCATCCAGATCCTCGCACAGCGCGTCCAGAGTGGGGTAGAAGTCCCGCAGCTTCAGGTTGATCATGCTCAGCAGCATGATCGGGTCATTTGGCAGAGTCATCGTCGATCCCTCCAGAAGATAACAAAAAAGCCGGCCACTCGACAAAGTGACCGGCAGATGCAGCTACTTAGACAGCGCGGGTAACCTTGCCAGCGCGCAGGCAGCGAGAGCATGCGTAGATATACTTGGGAGAGCCTTCCACGACCGCCTTGACACGACGGACATTCGGCTTCCAGGTACGGTTGGAACGGCGATGAGAGTGGGAAACCTTGATACCAAAGGTAACACCCTTGCCGCAGCATTCACACTTAGCCATGGTACTTGCACCTCCTACAGTGAAGTATGGAATTCAAAATAATCAGCTTGACTATTTTACCAGAGATGCGGAGAAAAAGCAAGAGCAAATTTGATTTTTTCGCAACTTTTTTCTTGCAGGGCCAAACCCTTGCCCCAAAAGCGAAAAAATAGTACAATAGGATAAAATCCAACTGAGGGAGAAACGAATGACCGCACAAGGAATGTATTATCTCATCCGGGCACTGGTGACCCTGATCGCCATCCCGTTCCATGAGGCGGGCCACGCGCTGGCCGCCTGGCTGCTGGGCGACCCCACCGCAAAGCGGGAGGGACGCATCAGCCTGAACCCGTTCCGCCACTTTGACCTCGTGGGCACCCTCTGCATGATCTTTGCCGGGGTGGGCTGGGCAAAGCCTGTTTCCACTGACCCCCGCAATTTCAAAAATCCCAAGTGTGGCATGGCCCTCACCGCGCTGGCAGGCCCGGCGGCCAACCTGCTGCTGGCCTACCTCGGCATGGTGGCGTGGAAGATCCTGTATTATTGGGCCCCTACCACCATGATCACGATTTTCGCAGCTCGCTTCCTCCAATACTTAGTGATGATGGATGTGGGCCTTGCGGTGTTCAACCTCATCCCCATCCCGCCGCTGGACGGCAGCCGCATCCTGCTGGTGGTGCTGCCCCAGCGCATCTACTTCCAGATCATGCGGTACGAGCGCGTCATCTTCGTCATCCTGCTGGCGGCTGTCTGGGCCGGTGTGCTGGATGGCGTGCTGGGCACCTTCAATGATGTGGTCTGGGATCTGCTGGATCTCGGCACCGGCTACATCGACCAGATCGCCTATTCTGCGTATTATGCAACCATCGGGACGGTGATCTGAGTGGCAGAAGAACTGACCTTCCGTCTGGAGGATTTTGAGGGCCCGCTGGAGCTGCTGCTCACGCTGGTGCAGAAGCACAAGATGGACCTGCACAACATCCCCATTCTGGAACTCATCGACCAGTACACCCGCGCGGTGGAATCGGCCGAGAGCACTGACCCTGAAATTTCCAGTGCCTTTATCGAGATGGCCGCCCACCTGGTGGAGATGAAGAGCTATTTGCTGCTGCCCCGCAGTGAAGAGGGCGAGCGGATGAAGCAGGAGCTCACCGGCCAACTCATTGAATATGACCAGTGCCGCCGGATGGCCGCCCGTCTGCGGGAGCGGGGAGAGGAATATACCGTGTTCGTGCGCACCCCGGCCCGGCTGGAATGGGACAACACCTATGATCTCTTCCATTCGCCGCAGGTGCTGGCAGACTGCTGGCAGGCCCTGATGGGGCGCACCACCGTCCGCAAAATGCCCACCCAGCAGCAGTTCGAGCCGCTGGTGTCGGCCCCGCAGGTCTCGGTGAGCAGCCGGGTGGTCTACATCCTGCGCCAGCTCATTGCAGGCGGTGCAAAAAAGATGGACCAGCTGTTTTCCCGCCGCCAGACCCGGGGGGCCAACGTGGCCACCTTTCTGGCGCTGCTGGAGCTGGTGCGCGGCGGCCGTGTGACGCTTGGCCCGGAGGGCGAGCTGAAGATGCGCCGGGGCCGCATTGGCCGCACAAAGGAGGAGCAATGAATCAGAAACAAATTCGTGCCGCAGTGGAGGCAATGCTCTTTGCCTACGCGGAGCCCATCGGGGCCGACAAGCTGGCCCAGGCGCTGCAGCTGCCCACCGCCAGCGTAGAATCTGCGCTGGAAGCACTGCACGAGCGCTGCCAGAAAGAGGACAGCGGCCTGTGCCTGCTCCACCTGAACACCCATTGGCAGCTGGCCACCAAAACGGAATTTGCGGAGTGCGTCCGCCGTGTGCTGGATACCCGCCGCTCCATCCCGCTGGGCCCGGCGGCCATGGAGACCCTGACCGTCATCGCCTACAACCAGCCTGTCTCCCGCGCCTTCATCGAGCAGGTACGCGGCGTGGATTCTTCCTCCAGTGTGTCGGGCCTGCTGGAAAAGGGGCTCATTGAAGAGGCAGGCCGTCTCGATCTGCCCGGCAGGCCGGTGGCCTTCCGCACCACGGACGTGTTCCTGCGGTGCTTCGGCCTGTCCAGTCTGGAAGATCTGCCCCCGGTGCGGGGCACGGAAAGTGAGGCGGCCCAATGAGCATCCTGTGGAGTGTTCTCGCTGGTATCGGTACGGTGCTGCTGTTCCTCCTAAAAGGAGTGGGCATTCTGCTGCTGGTGGTGCTGGTGCTGGGTCTGTTGCTCATGTTCTGCCCCTTCTGCGCCGATGTGCAGTGGGCGGAGGGCATCTTTCAGGTAAAGGCCGGTGCACTGGGCATCACCTTCCCGGTGTTCCGGTATCCCGCGCCGGAAAAGCCGGAGAAAAAGAAAAAAGAAAAAAAGAAGAAAGCGTCCGGCGCACAGAAGCCCAAAAAAGAAACCCCGCCCCGCCAGAAGGCGAAGCTGACCCTGCAGATCGTCTGCACCATCTTAAAAGGGGCGGGAAAGCTTACCCGGGCCATCATCGGCTCCCTGCGCTTCACCCGGATCGATGTTGTCCTCGGTGTCCGGGGCGAAGACCCTGCCGAGGCTGCCCGCAGCTATGGCAGGCTGAACGCCTGGCTCTACCCGACGCTGGGTTTCCTGGACCGGTTCCTCTATCTGGACTTTGAGCAGCTCCGGCTCCTGCCGGATTTCGGCAATGTCGAGCCCACCGTAAAGGATCACGTCTCCTTCCGGGTCACGGCCCGGGCCTACGCCATCGTTTTCACACTTCTGCGCGTTCTGTATGCGTTCTGGCGCGAAAAGGTACTGGACGTTTTTATCTAGCTCGGGTATAATATTTTTGTATGGTGCGTCCGCGTCCCGGCCTGTACAGGGCAGGGAAGTGGTTCCGTGGGGGCGGCGTTCCGCTCCCCGATATAGAAGTAAGGAGGCCGAATTTATGGCTGAGCATCCCATTCAAAACCTGATGAACGTTACGATGGACAAGATCCGTCAGATGGTGGATTCCAACACCATCGTCGGCAAGCCCATCACCACCGATGACGGCACCACCATCCTGCCGGTGTCCAAGGTGAGCTTCGGCTTTGCCTCTGCCGGCACCGATTTCGACGGCAAGAACGCCGCCAACAAGGATCTGTTCGGCGGCGGCTCCGGCGCGGGTGTCAACATCCAGCCCGTGGCATTCCTGGTGGTCAAGGATGGCTGTGTCCGCACCATCCAGCTCTCTGACGGCAACAACACCGTGGACCGCGCCCTGACCATGATCCCCGAGCTGGTGGAAAAGGTCAGCGCACTCATTAAAAAGGACGAGCCTGCTGCGCCCAAAAGTGGGCAGTAATGGCCAGCGGGCAGCTTTCCCTCGCAAGTGAAACGGGCCATTCCATCGCCCGCCCTACTGCCTGCGGCAGCAGGGTCCCACCCCAGCGGACACTTGCTCAGGAAACTGCCCGCCGTCCTCCGAACATCGCCGTAACTGCAAGCTTCCAACTTGCAGTTTTTTCAGCGCATGCTCCGGCGTGCGCTTTTGAGCGCCGGGAGGCGCACAAGGAGTTTTATTATGGCAGAAGAACGTATTCAGAAGATCATGGCCGAGCAGGGCCTGTGCTCCCGCCGCGCGGCCGAGCAGATCATTGCCGAGGGCCGTGTCAAGGTCAACGGCCACCCCGTCAAGGTGGGCGACAAGATGGACCCCAACCGGGATGTGCTGCATGTGGATGACGAGCGCATCTACATCCAGAAGAACCAGCAGCTCTACTATCTGGCGCTGTACAAGCCCCGCGGCTATGTGACCACCGCCAGCGATGAGCTGGGCCGCAAGACCGTTATGGAGCTGGTCAGTGATATCCCCGCCCGCCTGTACCCGGTGGGCCGCCTGGACAAGGACAGCGAGGGCCTGCTGCTGATGACCAACGACGGTGCCTTTGCGCAGGCTGTCACCCATCCGTCGGGCGGCATCTCCAAGCTGTACCGCGTCACCGTGCAGCCCCGGGCCGATGAGAGCCAGATCCTGAAGATGAGCTCCGGCGTTGTGCTGGACGATGGCACCAAGACCATGCCCTGCGCCATCAACGTCGTCACCGATGAGCCCGGCCGCACCGTGATGGAGATGACCCTGAAAGAGGGCAAGAACCGCGAGATCCGCCGCATGTGCGAGGCCGTTGGTCTGGAGGTCGTCCGCCTGAAGCGCAACGCCGAGGGCGTGGTCAAGCTGGGAATGCTCAAGCCCGGCACCTATCGTGAACTGACCAAGGCAGAGGTCAACGGTCTGCGTGCCGCCGCCGCCAAGGGCCGCGCCCAGACCCGCAGCGCATCGCTGCAGTCCAAGGCTGCCGCCCGCCGCCCCAAGGGCCCTGTGGGCAGCGGCAATGCCCCCGCAAAACGGAGAAAGTGATCGTTTTTTCGGCTTTCACGGCGCAAAAACCGTCTGATTCTGGAAAAGATTGTGAAATTTTTCCGCAAAATGGGCCTTTCAGCCCTTGTGAACGCTCTCAAAATAAGGTATAATGATACTAATTTTGAAAGCTCAAAATAAAAAGCTCAAAATAGAAAAGCAGGAGGTCTTACCATGGCTTCAAAGAGTAACAAAGGAGAAATCCTCGCCAAGTTTTTCGATGACGGGGAGTATACCGCACTGTTTGCGGACGGCGCAGTGAGTGCTGCCTGCGGCTATGCGGCTGGTCAGCAGGCTTATGCTGTTTACCAGAACGGCGAGGCTGTCTCTGTCAAGGACGTTGAGAAGAACATCAAGGTCCTGGAGATGGCTGCTCAGACCGGCTGCCCGGTGGTCACGTTCTACAACTCTGTCGGCGCTAAGCTGGCTGAGGGTCTGGACGTTCTGACCGCCAGCGCCAAGCTGAACGCCACCATCGCCAAGGTGTCCGGTGTCATCCCCCAGATCGCAGTCGTCACCGGCGTGTGCGGCGGCACCAGCGCACTGAGCGCTGCCAATGCTGACGTGTGCGTCATGGCTGAGGATGCAGAGCTGTTCTTCACCGCTCCGTTCACCTCCGCCGCCAAGGGCGACAAGGTCCCCGGCGCAGGCACTGCCGAGGCTGCTGCCAAGGCTGGTGTGGCTGCCATCGTGGCTGCCAACGCTGAGGAAGCTGCCGAGAAGGCTGCCCACATCGTGGGTCTGCTGCCCGCCAACAACCTGACCGGCCCCGCCATCTTCGAGTTCGAGCAGCCCACCAGCATTCTGAGCGCCGGTGCTGCCCCCGAGAAGGCTGCCGCTGCCCTGATCGACAAGGACAGCGCTGTGGAGCTGTACGCAGGCTTCGGCAAGCACGTCTACACCGCATTCGCAACCATCGGCGGCAACGCTGTGGGTATTGTGGCCACCGGCGAGACCCTGTGCCACAACTGCGTGGCCAAGGCTTCCCGCTTTGTCCGCCTGTGCGATGCTTTCAGCGTGCCCGTGCTGACCATCGTCAACACCAACGGCTTTGCACCCAGCGCCACCGATGACATCGCAGGCGGCATCCGTGAGGCTGCCCGTCTGGCTGCCACCTATGCTGATGCTACCACCGCCAAGGTGGCTCTGCTGTCCGGCAAGGCTGTGGGCCCTGTCTACACCGCTCTGGCCAACGCTGACCTGAAGATCGCCGTCAACGGCTGCACCGTCAGCGCTCTGGAGCCCAACGCTGCCGTCTCCGTCCTGTACAAGGCCGAGATCGACGCTTCCGACAACATCATTGCCGCCACCAACGCCAAGGCTGCCCAGTACACCGCTGAGGTGTGCAGCGCTGCCAACGCCGTTGCCGCCGGTGCCGCTGATATGACCTGCGACGCTGCCAACGCCCGTGCAAGCGTGGTTGCCGCCTTTGAGCTGCTGAGCACCAAGCGTGCCGCCCGCCTGCCCAAGAAGCACGGCAACATGGCTCTGTAAGCGGTTCCGGAACGTAAACCGTACATCGAATCCATACATTGATTTTGTTCAGGAGGATCCTTCCATGAAGTACTACAATATTACCGTCAATGGCGTTGCTTACAGCGTTTCCGTTGAGGAGACCGCCGCAGGCGCTGCTCCCGTTGCAGCTCCCGCTGCTCCCGCCGCACCCAAGGCTCCGGCTGCTCCCGCTGCCGCTCCCAAGGCTGCTGCTCCCGCCGGTGCTGCCGGTGCCGTTACCGTCAAGGCTCCCATGCCCGGCAACATCCTGGATGTCAAGGTCGCAGCCGGTGCTTCCGTCAAGGCCGGTGACGTGCTGGTCATCCTCGAGGCCATGAAGATGGAGAACGAGATCGTTGCTCCTCAGGATGGCACTGTGGCCTCCGTCAACGTCAACAAGGGCGACACCGTCAACTCCGGTGACGTTCTGGTTTCCATGAACTGAGAACTGAGGAAGAGGTGACAACCATGGCCAAAAAGCCGATCAAGATTACGGAAGTCGTCCTGCGTGATGCTCACCAGTCTCTGCTGGCCACCCGTATGACGATGGATGAGATGCGTCCCATCCTGCCCGAAATGGATAAGATCCCTTACTTCTCTGTCGAGTGCTGGGGCGGCGCTACCTTTGATAGCTGCATCCGCTTCCTCGATGAGGACCCCTGGGAGCGTCTGCGCATCCTGCGCAAGGAGCTGCCCCACCAGAAGCTGCAGATGCTGTTCCGCGGCCAGAACATGCTGGGCTACCGCCCCTACGCCGATGATGCTGTCGAGTACTTTGTGCAGAAGTCTGTTGCAAACGGCATCGATGTCATCCGCATCTTCGACGCACTGAACGATCCCCGCAACCTGCAGACCGCCATCAAGTCTGCCAACAAGGAAGGCGCACATGTTCAGGGCTGCATCAGCTACACCCTGAGCCCCGTGCACAACAACGAGTACTACGTCAAGTATGCCAAGACCCTGGAGGAGATGGGCGCAAACTCCATCTGCATCAAGGACATGGCTGGCCTGCTGACTCCCTACACCTGCTACGATCTGGTCAAGGAGTTGAAGAACACCCTGTCCATCCCGGTCGATATCCACAGCCACTACACCGCCGGTCTGGCTTCCATGTCCCTGCTGAAGGGCATTGAGGCAGGTGCCGACATCGTTGATACCGCCATGAGTCCCCTGAGCGGCGGCACCAGCCACATGGCCACCGAGAGCCTGGTCGCTGCCCTGCAGGGCACCGATTACGACACCGGCCTGGATCTGAAGCAGCTGAACGTTGTCCGCGCTTACTTTGCAAAGCTGCGCGAGAAGTACATCGCCAACGGCCAGATCAGCCCCAAGAGCCTGGGCGTGGATGCCAACACCCTGCTGTATCAGGTGCCCGGCGGTATGTTCTCCAACATGCTCAAGCAGCTGAAGGATGCAGGCAAGGAAGATAAGCTGGACGAAGTGCTGGCTGAGATCCCCCGCGTTCGTGAGGACGCAGGCTATCCTCCGCTGGTCACCCCCACCAGCCAGATCGTTGGCACGCAGGCTGTGTTCAACGTCATCCTGGGCGAGCGCTACAAGATGGTCACCAAGGAGTTCAAGGGCCTGGTCCACGGCGATTACGGCAAGACTCCCGCTCCCATCAGCCCCGAGTTCACCAAGAAGATCCTGGGCAACGAGCAGCCCATCACCTGCCGCTTTGCCGACACCCTGGCTCCCGAGATGGACAAGCTGAAGGCTGAGGCCGCCAAGTGGGCAACGCAGGAAGAGGATGTTCTGACCTACGCAATGTTCCCGCAGGTCGCACCCAAGTTCTTCGAGAAGCGCAATGCCAAGAAGCAGGGCGTGGACGCTGACCACGCTGATTACACCAATCAGTCTCACCCTGTCTAAATCATAATACCAGAAGGGGCTGCTGCATCAAACGGTGCAGCAGCCCCTTCTTTTTGTTTTTATTTGTGTTCCGGCAGGTCTCAGTTGTTCCTGCCATTCTCAGCCTTCATGGCGTTGTAGCCGATCAGCACGGTCCAGACATAGGCGCAGGTCTTGGGGATCATCAGCATACCGATCAGGGGGTTGACATCTGCCCACAGCACCACCGGGATATAGAAACCGAAGCTCAGCACGATGGTCAGCCACATCCAGCGGAAAGCCTGATCCTTGTGTTCCCTGGCGCTGTGGTAGAACAGCACGATGATCAGCAGGCCCAGCAGTGCAAAGGGGATGTTGCGCAGGATGCCCCAGGTCAGCGGGGTGTGGTTGGTCAGCCACTGGTTCTGCGGCATCATGCACAGCACGATACGCACGGCGGAAAGGGCGTACACGGCAATGGTCAGATCCTTCTGGCCCTCGATCTGGTAGCGCTTGCGCCAGACGTAATACAGCAGTACATAGAACACGGTCATGGTCACGGAGGTGATCCACTTGCCCAGGCCCAGAGGCACAGCGTAGTTTTCCAGGCCGGTGGTGCACAGTGCCAGTGCACGGGGCACCAGATGGAAGGAGTCACCTGCGCCCAGCACCACGGCCATCAGGCCGAACAGGCGGAACTGGGTGCCAGCCTTGCTGCCGCGGATCATGCGGATGCCCAAGGTCAGCACGGTGACCAGATAGAAGATGTCGAAAACGGTCTCAATGATTGCTCTCATAAAAATGTTGCTCCTTTATGGTTGGTTTGCTGCTCTATCGCGATCCGGCCAGCGATTGCCGGCCGGACTGCATCGTTGTGATGTGCAGGCTGCCGTGGGTGGAATGCTGGGGGAGATGTCCCGCAGTAATCAATATGAACATTGTTCACTTTTGGCCGTAAAAAACTCCCACAAGACTGTGGGATGTTTTTTACACTTCATAAATGGTCCTGCGGATGATCTCCAATACCGCTGTGGGGTCAAAATCCTGCTGCACCACGGCAGAAAGCATGAGGGAGAACAGGATGCCCGCAAATTTCTGGCGGCTGAACTCCTCAGTAAATGCGTCTGGCCGGATCTTTTTGTCCTTGGTCAGCACCATGGTCAGCGCATCCAGAATGTGCTGCCAGGTCTGCCGCATCTGCTGCTTGCCATCGGCGGTATCCTGCCGCACAAAGCCAAGCGCGTGGTGGGTGAAGAAGCCGGGGTACTGCTCAGAGCCGTACTCCATCTGCCGGTACATCCAGCGGATGCAGGAGAGAGTATCCTCAAACACCGCCGGGTCGTCCGGGTGGCGGAAGATATCGCTCCAGATGCTTTCCACCGCCGCGCTCACCAGTTCGGTCTTGGAACCGAAGTAGTTGTAGATGCACCCCACGGATACCCCGCAGGCTGCTGCCACTGCACGGATGTTGACCGCTTCCCATCCATTCTGCTGGATGAGGACCCGGCTCGTTTTCAGGATCTCCTCCTTGGACGTTGCCATCGGATTCGTGTGACCACCCCCTCAACATGAACGCTGTTCACGATGCATAGTATAGCGCTGCTCCTGCCCCTTGTCAAGGGGGTAAAATAGATTTTTTTCGCCGCATTGCTTGCAAAAAAAGGGGCGGCAGAGTAAAATATATAGTATATGTATCGTAACATGGGTCTGTGTGCCCCAAAGCGGATACATATACGAAGAATGTCCGCAGAAAACCCTTTGAAATACGAGGAAAAAAGCATGATTTTGAGCATGACCGGTTTTGGCCGGGGAACTGCTGTGCGCAATGGTCGTGAGATCACGGTGGAGCTGCGCAGCGTCAATTCCCGGTACTTTGAGTATTCTTCCAGGATGCCCCGCACCTGCAGCTATCTGGACAGCCGCCTGAAAAAGCAGCTGAACGAGCGGGTGACCCGCGGCAAGGTAGAACTGAGCCTGACGGTGCAGACCGTGGATGCCGCCGATACTGTGGTGGCTGTGAATCAGGAGCTGGCCAAAAGCTACCAGCAGGCCCTGCGGGACCTGTCTGAGACGCTGGAGGTCAAGAACGATGTGACCGCCGGGATGATCGCCCGCTTTCCCGATGTGCTGACCACCCGCCACGCCGATGTGGATGAGGAGCAGCTGTGGGAGGATGTCTCCGCTGTCACCGCCCAGGCACTGGATCGTTTTGTGGAGATGCGCGCCGCTGAGGGTGCCAAGATGAAGGCTGACGTGGAGAACCGCCTGCGTTTTCTGGAAGAATGCGTGGGCCGGGTGGAGACCCTGAGCGCCGGTCGGGTGGAGAACTACACCAACCGCCTGTACGAAAAGCTCAAGGTCATTCTGGAGGACCGGAACATCGATGATGCCCGTGTCCTGACTGAGGCCGCCATCTTTGGCGACAAGACCGCCGTGGATGAGGAGACCGTCCGCCTGCGCAGCCACATCGCCCAGTACCGCTCCATTCTGGAGCTGGACGAGCCCGTGGGCCGCAAGCTGGATTTCCTGACCCAGGAGCTGAACCGTGAGACCAATACCATTGGTTCCAAGTGTCAGGATCTGGATATCACCCGCATCGTGGTGGATATGAAGGCGGAGATCGAAAAGATCCGTGAGCAGATCCAGAATCTGGAGTAAACCCTGAGATTCAGATGGTTCGGAGGAAAAGATGAAACTGATCAACATCGGCTTTGGCAATCTGGTCAGCGCGGGCCGGGTGGTGGCTGTGGTCAGCCCCGATTCTGCCCCGGTCAAGCGTCTGGTCAAGGAAGCGCGGGAGCGGGGGATGCTCATTGATGCGTCCTATGGCCGCAGCACCCGCGCCGTCCTCATCATGGACTCCGACCACGTTGTCCTTTCAGCCCTTCAGCCCGAAACGGTGGCCAGCCGTGCCGCCGGTCAGGCCGAGGGCAAAACAGTGACAGAAGAGGAGCAGTAAGACCATGGAAAATGAAAAATATCTGTTTGTCGTTTCCGGTGCCGCCGGTACCGGAAAGGACAGTGTGGTCAGCGCTTTGCGCAAGGCCCACCCCGAGATCGAAAAAACGGTTTCTGCCACCACCCGTTCCCCCCGCCCCGGGGAGCAGGAAGGGGTAGACTACTACTACCGCACCAAGGAGCAGTTCCAGCAGCTCATCGATCAGGATGAGGTCGTGGAACACAACTTCTTCAACGGCAACTACTACGGCACCCTGAAGGAAGAGGTCAACAAGCGGCTGAACGCGGGCAAGCTGGTGGTCATGGTCATCGATGTGCATGGCGCGGCCAATATCCGCCGCATGTATCCCGGTGCCACCACCATCTTCCTGCTGCCCCCCTCCACCCAGGAGCTGGAGCGCCGCCTGCGCGGCCGCGGCACTGAGACCGAGGAGAGCATCCGGGAGCGCCTGGAGATCGCCCGCAATGAGCTGGCCCAGCAGGACAAATTTACCCTCAAGCTGGTCAACGACGAGGTGGATGCCTGCGCCGCCAGACTCTATGATGTCATCTGCCAGCGTGCGGGCCTGACCCGCTAAAACGCTTTGAAGGAGCTGCCTGAATGCCCAAAACGGTAGGCGTTGCAGTGAGCAACGCGACCTTTCATTTCGACAAACTCTATACCTATGCCGTCATGCCCGACCAGCAGGATACCGTCCGGCTGGGCAGCATGGTGCTGGTGCCCTTCGGGCGGGGGAGCCGTGCCCGGATGGGTGTGGTGCTGGCCTGCGATGCCGAACCGGAGAGCGCAAAGCTCAAGTTCCTGTTCGATGTTGCCCCGGCCTCTGCCTGCCTCACCCCGGAGCTGCTGCGGCTGGTGCACTTTTTGAAGGAGCGCACCTTCTGCACCTACTACGAGGCCGTCAAGGCGGTCATCCCCTACGGCGCGCAGTACAAGCCCACCGTGGCGGAGGACGGCGTGACCCCGGTGCTACAAAAGCAGCTCGTCCGCCACACGGAAAATGCCTACAAGCTGGTGGGCACGCTGCCCCCAAAGCCCAGGCCGACCGCCAAGCAGCTGGCCGCAGTGGCCCTGCTGGCCGGGGGTGAGCGCACCCTGTCTGCATTGGAGGAAAAGGGCATCAGCCGGGCAGTGCTGGACAACCTCTGCGCCAAGGGCGTGCTGGAATGCAGCAAGGTGAACAAATCCATCGACCTGTATTCTTCCATCCCGCTGAAGAACGAGCCCATCCTTCTCACGGAGGAGCAGCAGGCCGCCTATGACGCGCTGCTGCCCGGGCTGGAGGATGCAGCCCCGCACTCGGCCTTGCTCTACGGCGTGACCGGCAGCGGCAAAACGCTGGTGTTCCTGAAGCTCATCGAGCACTGCCTGCAGATGGGCCGCCGGGCGCTGGTGCTGGTGCCTGAGATCAGCCTGACACCCCAGATGATCCTGCGGCTGAAAAGCCAATTTGGCAAGCGGGTGGCCGTGCAGCATTCCGCCCTCAACCACACCGAGCGCCTGCTCCAATGGCAGATGATCCAGGACGGCGGCGCGGATATCGTGGTGGGCACCCGCAGCGCGATCTTTTCCCCGCTGGAAAACATCGGCCTTGTCATCATTGATGAGGAGCAGGAGCACACCTACCGCTCCGAATCTGCGCCCCGCTACTCGGCCCACGAGGTGGCCCGGCAGCGCGCGGCGGAGAACGGGGCCCTGCTCCTGCTGGCCAGTGCCACCCCCAGCACCGAGAGCTATTATGCCGCCCAGCATGGCCGCACCCAGCTGGTGCGCCTGACCAAACGCTATGGCGGCAACCCGCTGCCCAAAGTCCAGATCGTGGATATGCGGGCCGAGCTTGCCTCCGGCAACCCCCGGGAGATCAGCCTTGCCATGGAGGATGCCATCCGGCACAACCTTGAGGCAGGCAAGCAGACCATCCTGCTGCTCAACCGCCGGGGTTACCAGACCGTGGCTCAGTGCGAGGATTGCCGCGAGGTGCTCAAGTGCCAGAAGTGCAGCGTGCCCATGGTCTACCACAAATCGGCCCACAAGCTGCTCTGCCATTACTGCGGCAGCCAGCTGGACCCGCCCCCTGCCAGATGTCCCGCCTGCGGTGGAAAACTGCAGTACCGGGGCTTTGGCACCCAGAAGGCCGAGGAGGAATTGGCAAAGCTCTTTCCGGAGGCCCGCATCCTGCGGATGGATCAGGATACCACCGCCGCCAAGGATGCCCATGAAAAGCTGCTGGCAAAGTTTGCCCGGCATGAATATGACATCATGGTGGGCACCCAGATGGTGGCCAAGGGGCTGGATTTCGAGGATGTGACGCTGGTGGGCGTGCTGGGCATCGATTCGCTCCTGTTCGCCCAGGGCTTCCGGGCTTATGAGACTGTGTTCAGCCTCGTCACGCAGGTGGTGGGCCGGAGCGGCCGGGCAAAAGCCCCCGGCTTTGCCATCATCCAGACCACCGACCCGGACAACCCGGTGCTCAACCTTGCCGCCGCACAGGACTACGACGCGTTCTTCGAGCAGGAGATCGCCTACCGGAAGCTGGGGCTTTATCCGCCTTTCTGCGGGCTCTGCGTTGTGGGCTTTGCCGGGCCAAAGGAGAGCGAGGTGGCCCGGGCTTCCGCCCGCTTTGCGGCCCTGCTGGGCCGGCAGGCGGCCAAACAGCCCGACCTGCCTCTGCGGGTGCTGGGCCCCACCCCCGGCAGCATTGAAAAGATCAACGATTCCTACCGCTATAAACTCACCGTCAAGTGCCGCAACGACCGCCGTTTCCGGGACCTTATCCGGGAAACGCTGACCCTCTACGAGCAGGAAAAGCTGCCCGGCAAGGCCACCGTTGTGGTCGATCTGCACTCGGACGGGGATATATAAAAGGAGCTCTGGCAATGGCAAAAATCATGCTCAACGACCTTCTGCGGTTTGACACCGCTGAGGTTCCGAATGTCCGCGTGAAGTTCAATGTTTGTGACGGTACCGACGACCCGCTGGAACTCTACAAGACGAATCCCGACTGGGTGAACGTGTATTGGCTGCTGGGTCATAAAAAAAGCCGTGATTTCAGCGTGGGGCAGACGGCAATCTGCCTGCTCAAATTCAGGCAGGATAAGTGGCTGCTGACCACTATTAAAAAAATCACCGGTCTGCGTGACGTGACCGAGGATGTGGGATATGATGCCGACGTGCGGAAAGAGTACGAACAGTATTTTGGCCGTGTGGTGGTGGAGTATCACAACGACTGCCGGAGACTGAGCCGGAAGTATGAAACGGTTATGGATGAGCTGGAAGTTGTCGAGATATTGAACGAGCAGTATACCGGCGACGAGTTTCCCGGGTACGAGAATGTCCGGGTGAGTTATCCGGTACTGAAAAACATCGTGGACCGCCAGCTTTCTGGCTGGGTCAATGCCCTGAAGAACCAGAAGGCCGTCTACCTCATCACTGACACAAAGACCGGCAAGCTGTATGTGGGGTCTGCAACGTCTCAGACCGGGATGCTGCTGCAACGATGGTCGAACTACGTTGCCGACGGCCACGGCGGAAACGTCGAGCTGCGGGAGCTGATAAAGCAGAATGGGTTCGATTATATAAAAGAAAATTTTCAGTATTCCATCCTTGAGAATTACAATGCAAGAATGGATGATGAATATATCCTGAAGCGGGAATCGTGGTGGAAAGAGACCCTTTGCACCCGAACCCACGGCTACAACAAAAACTAATGATTTTATTGGAGGTACCATTATGGCTATCCGCAATATCGTAAAAGAGGGCGACCCCATCCTGAACAAGGTCTGCCGCCCCGTGACCAACTTTGACGACCGCCTTGCCACCCTGCTGGATGACATGCGGGAGACGATGATCGCCGCCGACGGTGTGGGTCTGGCAGGCCCTCAGGTGGGCATGCTGCGCCGCGTTTTCGTGGTGTGGGACACCACCGATGCCCCCGAGGAGATCCCCGAGGATTATGAGTACAAGTTCATCGACTTCGTCAACCCCGAGATCCTGGCTGTTTCTGAGGATGAGGAGACCGCCTACGAGGGCTGCCTGTCCTTCCCCGGTCACAACGGTGCTGTGACCCGTCCCGTTGCCGTCAAGGTGCGTGCACAGGACCGCAACGGCAACTGGTTCGAGCTGGAGGCTGAGGACCTGCTGGCCCGCTGCATCCAGCACGAGAACGACCATCTGGACGGCATTACCATCATGGAGTCCAGCGAGTATTTCTACGAGGACACCGAGGAAGGCAAAAAGGCTGCCCGTGAAGCGAAAGGAAACAACTGATGCGCATTCTGTTCATGGGAACCCCGGATATCGCCGCGGAGTGCCTGAAGGCCTTGTATGCCGCCGGTCACGAGATCTGCGGCGTGTACACCCGGCGGGATAAGCCGGTGGGCCGCAAGCAGGTGCTCACCGCGCCCCCGGTCAAGGAAGTTGCTCTGGAGCATGGGGCTCCCGTGTTCCAGCCCCGCACCCTGCGGGACGGCAGCGAGGATGCCAACATCCGGGCGCTGGCCCCTGACCTCATCGTGGTGGTGGCCTACGGCTGCATCCTGCCCAAGTCCGTGCTGGAAGCTCCGAAGTATGGCTGCATCAACCTGCATGTGTCCCTGCTGCCCAAGTACCGCGGCAGCGCCCCCGTGCAGTGGGCTGTTCTGAACGGCGACACCGAGACTGGCGTTTCCATCATGCAGATGGACGAGGGGCTGGACACCGGCGATGTGCTGGTCTGCGAGAAGATCGCCATCGGCCCGGAGGAGACCAGCGGTGAGTTGTTTGACCGGGTCACCGCCGTGGGTGCCCGCGTCCTCTGTGAGGCGGTGCCCGCCATGGAAGCTGGCACCCTCAAGCCCCAGCCCCAGCAGCATGAGAACGCAACCCTGGCCCCCATGCTGGACAAGGAGCTGGCGGAGTTCAGGCTGACCGATACCGCTGCGCACATCCACAACTGGGTGCGCGGCATGAACCCCTGGCCCATGGCCTGGTTCGTGACCGCAGGCGGCAAAAAGGTCAAGGTGACCGAGTGCCGCGTGGCTGCCTCCAACGGTGAGGCTCCCGGCACGGTGCTTTCCACAAAGCCCCTGACGGTGGCCTGTGCCGATGGCGCGGTCCAGCTGCTTCATGTGGTGCCTGAGGGCAAAAAGCCGATGGATGGCACCTCTTTTGCGGCTGGTCTGCGCCTCAAAGCGGGGGATACCCTCTGATGGCGGCCAATCCACGGGCAGCGGCAGTGGCTGCACTGGTCCGGCAGGAGCAGGACGGCTTCTCAAACCTTGTGCTGGATGCCGAACTCCGCCGCCAGAAACTGGAGGGGCGGGATAAGGCCTTTGCCGGTGCCATCTTCTACACCGTACTGGAACATCAGGGCACGCTGGATTTCATTCTGGAACAGTTCCTGCCCAAGGGCCTTGCCAGGCTGGACCCGCAGGTGCGCGAGATCCTGCGGGCCGCGCTGGCGCAGGCCCGCTATATGCAGGTGCCGGTGTCGGCGGCGGTGAACGAGGCCGTCAAGCTGACCCGCACCTTCAAAAAGGCAAGTGCGTCCGGGCTGGTCAATGCCGTCCTGCGCAAGGCCTGCAATTATGATCTGGAAACTGCCCGCTTCCGGAACGAGACCCAGCGCCTCATGGTGCTGGGCTCTGCGGGGCAGGATGTGGCAGAGTTTCTGCGCACCCATTACCCTGAGGAAGCGCTGGGCATTCTGACCCACACCGCCGACGGCGGCTGCACCAGCCTGCGGGCCAACTGCCTGAAAATGGATGCCGCGGCCCTCTGTGAAAAACTGCTGGAAAGCGGCGTGAAGAGCGCGCAGCCCGGCCTTGTGCCCGGCAGTGTGCTGGCAAAGTTCGAGGGCAGCCCGGCGGAGCACCCGCTCTTCAAGGAGGGCTGTTTCCATGTGGAGGGGCAGGCCAGCCAGCTGGCAGCCCTCTGTGTGGAGGCAAAGCCCGGCGATACCGTGATCGACCTCTGCGCGGCACCCGGCGGTAAAACGCTGCTGCTGGCCGAGGAGATGCAGGGGCAGGGCGCACTGTACAGCTGCGATGTGGCAGAGCACCGGGTCGGGCTCATCCGGAGCGCTGTGGAACGGATGGGCTTTGCCCATGTCACCGCCCTCTGCAATGATGCCACCCGCCCCAACCCAGAGCTGCCCGCCGCAGACCGCATTCTGGTGGATGCCCCCTGCAGCGGCCTGGGTATTCTGGCAAAAAAGCCGGATATCCGCTATAAGACGCTGGAAAAAGCACGCCACGATGAATTATTGGCCACCCAGTCGTCCATTCTGGACACAGCAGCCGCTCTGCTGAAAGCGGGCGGGCGGCTGGTCTACTCCACCTGTACCATCGACCCCGCCGAGAACGAGGAGCAGGTGGCGGCATTCCTTGCCCGTCATCCGGAGTTCCGGGTGGTCCGGCCCGCTGTGGCGTTCCCTGACGGAATGACAGTGGGGGAGCACGGGGCGCTTTCAGTGCCCACCCGCACCGGGATGGACGGCTTTTTCCTCTGCGCCATGCAGAAAACGCAATGAACCCGCCGTCCGGTTCGTATTGATTCATAGGAGAATACCATGGAACAAAAACGCTGTATCTCTTCCCTGACACTGGCCGAGCTGACCGCTGCGCTGAAAGCCATGGGTCAGCCGGGCTTCCGGGCAAAGCAGATCTTCCACTGGGTGCACCAGAAGCTGGTCACCGAGTTTTCTGCCATGACCGACCAGCCCAAGACCCTGCTGGCAAAGCTGGAAGAGCAGTTTTACATTGCTGCCCCCAAGATCGAGCGCCGGCAGGAAGCCAAGGACGGCACCGTGAAATATCTGCTGCGGATGGCCGATGGCAACTGCATCGAGACCGTTGTCATGCGCTACCACTACGGCAACACGGTCTGCGTCTCCACGCAGGTGGGCTGCCGGATGGGCTGCCGCTTCTGCGCCTCCACCCAGGCAGGCCGGGTGCGCAACCTGGAA
>OLSM01000227.1_pt1 | contig 58466 bp, 76 predicted proteins | sample 1672721 | NCBI WGS metagenome assembly OLSM01 (sample SAMEA3136717, study PRJEB25190) | human gut metagenome
CGTGGTTTCGAGCGAGAGGCTGTTCGGAAAACGAAGTTTTTCGACAGCCTCAGGCGGACAACCGTCCGCCTTTTGGCTCAATCCTTCTTATACTTTGCAACGCCCTCGGTGTAGAGGTTGCCGCCGACCGAATCCTGCGAGACGATGGCGGAGAAATTCTCCACGGTGAGACGCTTGACCGACTCACAGCCCAGCTCGTCATACGCGATGACCTCGACATTCTTGATCGAAGCCGCCTTCGCCGCGCCTGCACCGCCGATGGCTACCATATAAACCGCGCCGTTGCGCGCCATTGCGTCCTGCACGCCCTGATTGCGCACGCCCTTGCCGATCATGCAGGCAAGACCTGCATCGAGCAGACGCGGTGCGAACGGGTCCATACGGCCGGAGGTGGTCGGGCCGACCGAGCCGATGACCTGACCCGGCTTTGCGGGGGTCGGTCCGGCGTAGTAGATCGCCGCGCCGTCGAGGTCGAACGGCAGCTTGTCGCCTGCGTCCATCGCGGCAACGATCTTCTTGTGTGCGGCGTCGCGCGCGGTGTAGACCGTGCCGGTCAGCGTTACGGTGTCGCCCGCACGCAGCTTCGGCGCCATTTCCTTGAGCTGTTCGGTTTTCAAATCGTAGTGTGCCATGCTTATTCCTCCGTTTTCGGGCGCAGATTGTTCAGAACCTCACGCAGTCCGTTTTTTGCCTTGTCCGGCTCGGGATGGGGTGCCTCGCCGTCCTTTTTGCCGAGCGACGCGCTGATCTTGTCAATTTCGCCGAGCACTTCACCGGCCTTGCGGGCCATCTCGGCGGATTCCTGCTGGTTGCGTGCCAGCACGGTGCGGTAGTTCTCCTTGGTGGCATCCAGCTGGCGGCGCACCTGCTCGATGGTCTCCATCGACTTGCGGCGCAGCTTCTGCAGCTCCACCTTGGCGTCCTCCTCGATCTGCTTGGCGCGCCGGTACGCAGAAAGCTCCATCTCGGCGATCTTCTCTCTGGTCGCATCGTATTCACCGCATTTGGCCGACAGCTTGGCGTTCTCCGAGGTCAGCCGGTCGTTTTCCGCCGCAAGCTGCGCCGCACGGGCGTTCTGCGCCTCGATCTCGGTCGCCTGAAGGGAAAAACCGCTTTCGATCTGGTCCAGCTGTGCGCGGATTTTATCGGTATCCAGCGTCATTTCGCCCAGCCGCTCGAGCAGCTCGGCGTTCTTCGCGGTAAGCGCCTCGTTCTGCGTGCGCAGCTCGTTCATCGCGGACTGAGCCTCGGTCAGCTGAGAGCGCAGCTCGGCGGTCTCGGTGTAGTATTTCGTGTCGGTTTCTTCTATGTAATGCAGTACGTCCTCGCGGTTAAAGCCGCCGAAGATGGCACTGCGGAATCCACGGGTTTGCTCGTCCATTGCAGTTCCTCCCACAATAATCTTTCTTTAGTATAGCAAATTCATGAGATAAAGGCAAATAATAATTAGTAATTACTAATTCCTAACTGCTAATTACTGACTCATATATATAATATGTGTCTTGCAATCAAAAAAAGAACGTGCTATTATTATCTTAACTTGCAAAAACGAGGAAGATGCTCAATGTTAGAATTAAAAGATTTCGAGGCAGCTGCGGACCGACTGAAAAACGTCATCCACAACATTCCGCTGTCTACGTCCTGCACCTTCTCCGCCATGACCGGCGCAGAGGTTTATCTGAAGTACGAAAACCAGCAGAAGACCGGCTCCTTTAAGGTGCGCGGTGCTTACAATAAGATTATGAAGCGCTTCGCTGAGGGCGACCTGCACGCTGTTGTTGCGTCCTCTGCGGGCAACCATGCACAGGGCGTTGCCTTTGCGGCAACCGCTGCCGGTGTAAAGTCCACCATCGTTATGCCGCGTTCCGCGCCGATTGCAAAGGTTTCCGCAACCCAGGGATACGGTGCCGAGGTTGTTCTGGCGGGCAACATTTACGATGAAGCCTATGCCAAGGCATGCGAGATCTGCGAGGAGACCGGCGCAGAGTTCATCCACCCGTTTGACGATGAGGATGTTATGGCGGGTCAGGGCACCATCGCGCTGGAAATCCTGCGCGACCTGCCGGGCGTTGACATGATCTTCGTTCCGGCCGGCGGCGGCGGACTGATCTCCGGCGTGGCTGCCTGCGCAAAGCAGATCAACCCGCGCATCCAGATCATCGGCGTACAGGCTGAGGGCGCACCGGCGATCGCAAATTCGTTCCGCACCGGTGAGCGCACTCCGTCCGATACCGTGCACACCATCGCTGACGGTATCGCCGTAAAGACCCCGGGCGAAAAGACCTTTGAGTATATCAAGAAGTATGTGGACCGCGTTGTCACGGTTTCTGATGACGAGATTGCTTCCGCTGTTCTGCTGCTGCTCGAGCGCTGCAAGCAGGTCGTTGAGACCTCCGGTGCGGCTCCGCTCGCGGCTGTGCTCAACAACAAGGTGGATGTAAAGGGCAAAAAGGTCGTATGCGTGCTGTCCGGCGGCAATATCGACGTTTCGTTCATCCACAAGATTGTGGAAAAGGGCCTGATTACCCGCTGCCGTCAGCTGAAGTTCTCTGTGCTCATGCCGGATGCACCGGGCGCACTCGAGCATTTCTCGCACATCGTTGCACAGCAGAATGCCAATATCATCCTGTTCCAGCATGACCGCGTACAGACGGACCTCGAGATCGGCGAGGCGATTATCCATGTCGTCTGTGAGGTCGGCGGCGTTGACCACGCCAAGCGCCTGATCGACACCCTCACCGATGATGGCTATAAGGTGTTTACTTCGCAGATTTGATAAAAATGCAATGAAATTACAGCGTTCCGCTTGGATAGAGCGGGACGCTGTTCTTTTTTCGGAAGAATGGAGAATTGAAAGTGAACGTAAACGTAAACCATCACATTCATTTTCCACTCTCCATTTTCAAGTACTCCTGCCTTGTATAACGCTCTACTCTCATGGCAAGATATTATATTGACAAATAAATAACGATGTGCTATTATCTCAGCGTGATAAGGAATGAAAAAACAGGTGGACGTTTTATCGCATTATTTGCCTTAAAACGGATAGAATAATAAAACCAAGCATACAGTCAACCGCAGAAAGGAAGCATTACGCTATGGCAGCACACATCAACGACGAAATGCTGAACAAAATGGACGCATACTGGCGGGCGGCAAATTATCTTGCAGCCGGTCAGCTTTACCTGCTCGACAACCCGCTCCTGAAGGAGCCGCTGAAGCCCGAGCACATCAAGAAGAAGATCGTCGGCCACTGGGGCACGGTGCCCGGACAGAACCTGATTTACGTTCACCTGAACCGCATCATCAAGCAGTATAATCTGGATATGATCCTGCTGTCCGGTCCGGGTCACGGCGGCAATTTCTTCGTGGCGAACACCTATCTCGAGGGCACTTACAGCGAGGTTTACCCGAACATCAGCGAGGACACTGAGGGCATGAAGCGCCTGTTCAAGCAGTTCTCGTTCCCGGGCGGCATTGCCAGCCACGTTGCACCGGAGACCCCCGGCTCCATCCACGAGGGCGGTGAACTGGGTTATTCTCTGGCGCACGGCTTTGGTGCGGTGCTGGATAACCCCGATCTGATCGCAACCGTAGTTGTCGGTGACGGCGAGGCGGAGACCGGCCCGCTGGCAACCTCGTGGCACGGCAACAAGTTCCTCAATCCGGTGACGGACGGCGTTGTTCTGCCGATCCTGCACTTGAACGGCTACAAGATCTCCAACCCGACCGTGCTGTCGCGCATTCCCGAAGAGGAGCTGCGCAAAATGCTCGAGGGCTGCGGCTGGAAGCCGTATTTCGTCGAGGGCGATGAGCCGATGAAGGTACACCGCGCACTGGCGGACACGCTCGACACCGTAACCGAGGAAATCCTCGCCATCCGCAAGCACGCCCGTGAGACCGGCGACACGACCCGTCCGATCTACCCGATGATCGTGCTGCGCACCCCGAAGGGCTGGACCGGCCCGAAGAACGTGGACGGCAAGCAGATCGAGGGCAGCTTCCGCGCGCATCAGGTGCCGCTGATGATGGACAGCCCGGAGCACCTGCCCATGCTCGAGCAGTGGCTGCGCAGCTACCATCCGGAGGAGCTGTTCGACGAAAACGGCAAGCTGATTCCCGAACTCAAGGCACTGGCGCCGACCGGCGAGCACCGCATCGGCGCAAACCCGCACGCCAACGGCGGTCTGCTCATGCACCAGCTGCGCCTGCCGGATTTCCGCGATTACGGATTGAATGTTCCGGCTCCGGGTGCGGTTGAGGGTCAGGATATGATCGAGCTTGGCGCTTATGTCCGCGATGTCATCAAGCTGAACATGGACAGCCGTAACTTCCGCGTATTCGGCCCGGACGAGACCATGTCCAACCGCCTGAGCCACATTTTCGAGGTCACCGACCGCGAGTGGAACGCTGAGCGTCTGGACACCGACGAATTCCTGTCCGCAAGCGGCCGCGTGATGGACGGCATGCTGTCCGAGCACATGTGCGAGGGCTGGCTCGAGGGCTATCTGCTGACCGGCCGTCACGGCTTTTTCGCAAGCTATGAGGCGTTCATCCGCATTATCGACTCGATGGCGGCACAGCACGCCAAGTGGCTCAAGGTCTGCAACGGCCTGCCGTGGCGTCAGCCGATCGCGTCGCTCAACCTGATTCTGGCTTCCAACGTATGGCAGCAGGACCACAACGGCTTTACCCATCAGGACCCGGGTTTCCTTGACCACATCGCCAACAAAAAGGCGGATGTTGTCCGTCTGTACCTGCCGCCCGATGCAAACTGCCTGCTCAGCTGCTTCGATCACTGCATCAAGAGCCGCAACTATGTCAATGTCATCGTGGCATCCAAGCATCCGCGTCCGCAGTGGCTGACCATGGAGCAGGCTGTGCAGCACTGCACTCAGGGCATTGGCATCTGGGAGTGGGCGTCCAACGATCAGGGCGCAGAACCGGACGTTGTTATGGCGTGCTGCGGCGAGACGCCGACGCTCGAAACGCTGGCTGCCGTGTCCATCCTGCGGGAAGAGCTGCCCGAACTCAAGGTTCGCGTTGTCAACGTGGTTGACCTGATGAAGCTGCAGCCTGAACGGGAACATCCGCACGGCCTGTCCGATGCCGAGTACGACATGCTGTTCACCAAGGATAAGCCGATCATCTTCGCCTTCCACGGCTACCCGACGCTCGTCCATGAGCTGACCTACCGCCGTCATAACCGCAACCTGCACGTTCGCGGCTACAGGGAGGAGGGCACCATCACCACGCCGTTTGATATGCGCGTGCAGAATGATATCGACCGCTTCCATCTCGTCAAGGACGTTCTGCTGCGCCTGCCGCAGCTTGGCAACCGCGGCGCGTACCTCTACCAGAAGATGAGCGATAAGCTGGTGCAGCATCAGCAGTATATCACCGAGTACGGTGAGGATATGCCGGAAGTCCGCGAGTGGAAATGGAAATAATGGAGAATTGAAAATGGAAAATGGAAAATGGAGAATGACCGTGAAGGGATGGTTCTCCGCAGGGCGCACATTGTGCGCCCTTTTTCTTTTGCAACGATAAATCATGTTCATACCGACAAATAACTGCACAAACATTACCGTAGGGTGCGGCAAGGTGAATTGCGGCATAGCCGCAAGAGAAGGTGCCCTGGGGTACGACCTCGGCGCACCGTTTGTAAATTCATCGGCAACATTTATCCCGTAGGGGAGCACAGTGTGCTCCCACGTTGTGGTTAAATGGGTGTGCGGCCGCTCCTTGCGCAGGCTCCGGTCGCGCTGCGGCCGCTCCTTGCGCAGGCTCCGGTCGCGCTGCGGGCGAACAATGTTCGCCCCTACGGTTACGCATGTGCAGACGGTTTACACGGTGCGCCGGGGTCGGCGCACCCTACGGTAAGGCTTTCTATCACGTTAATTACTAACTTCTAATTCCTAATTACTAATTATGCTTGACATGCCGTCTGGTTCGTGTTATTATCTAACTGTACTAAAACACACAGTACAGTTGATACACTCTCAAATCAACAAAAGGAAAGGAGGCGCGTCAGGTGATTAAAATCGACTATCGGGATGCCCGACCCATCTATGAACAGGTGGTGGACGGCATTGAGGGACTGGCTCTGCGTGGGGCACTGCCGGCGGACACCCAGCTGCCCAGTGTACGGCAGCTTGCGATGGAACTGTCGATCAACCCGAACACAATACAGCGCGCTTACGGAGAGCTGGAACGCCGCGGTGTGATCTACGCCGCAAAAGGACGGGGAAATTTTATATCGGACAATGCAGCGGTGCTGCGTTCCCAGAGGCTTAACGAACTGGGTGAGCAGATTACCGCACTGGCCGGTCAGGCGCGCTCGCTCGGGGCGACCGAGGAGCAGATGCGCGGCTGGGTAGAGAGGAAAGGAGAGAGCAGAACATGATTACGGCAACCAACGCGACCAAGCGGTTTGAGGACATCACGGCGGTCGATCACATCTGCGCGGAAGTTAAGGACGGCTCGGTCTACGGCCTGATCGGCTCGAACGGCGCGGGCAAGTCCACGTTCCTGCGCATGCTGGCAGGCATCCTGCAGCCGGACGAGGGCACGGTGCAGATCGACGGCAAGGATATTTTCGAGAACATTGCGATGAAGGAGCGGTTTTTCTTTATCTCGGATGAGCAGTTTTTCTTCCCGAACAGCACACCGAAGGAAATGAAAAACTACTACAAGCGCTTTTACAGCAAATTCGATGAAGCGCGCTACCGCAAGCTGATGAACGGCTTCGGTCTGGACGAAAACCGCAAGCTGCGGACGTTCTCCAAGGGCATGAAAAAGCAGGTTTCGGTCATCTGCGGCGTATGCAGCGGCACGGACTACTTATTCTGCGATGAGACGTTCGACGGTCTCGACCCGGTCGTTCGCCAGACGGTAAAGAGCCTGTTTGCCGAGGATGTAGCGGACAGAGGTCTGACACCCATCATCGCCTCGCACAACCTGCGTGAGCTGGAGGACATCTGCGACCATGTCGGTCTGCTGCATCGCGGCGGCATCCTGTTCTCGCGCGATCTGGACGACATGAAGCTCGGTATGTACAAAATGCAGTGCATTTTCCCGAATCCGCTGCCGGATTCCGCTTGGGAAGGCTTTGACATTCTGCACAAGGAGCAGCGCGGCTCGCTGTACACTATTACGGCGCGCGGCAGCCGGGAAGAGCTGCTCGCCAGGGTGAACGCGCTGAACCCGACCTTCTGCGAAATGCTCCCGCTGACGCTGGAGGAAATCTTTATCAATGAAACGGAGGTGGCAGGCTATGATGTCAAGAAACTCCTGTTCTAAGGGTCTCGTGCGGGATTGCATGAAACGCAATCTGTGGGCCATCGTGCTGTCCACGGTGGGATTCTTTATGGCGCAGCTGCTGCCGGTGATTATGACGGCGCAGCACAGCCTGTCGGCACATAAGCAGGATCTGGTCAATCTGAGTGCGGCAGATGCTGCGGCAAGCTGGCAGGGATATGTGGAGAGCGTCGGTGAGATGCTCGGCGGACAGAATGTGTTTGTCAAGCTGGCCGTCATCATTCTGGCGGTCACCTGCGGTGTGAGCATGTTCGCGTACCTGCACAACCGCCGCAAGGTGGATTTCTATCACAGCCTGCCGATTTCGCGCAGCCGCCTGTTCGCGGTGGACTACGCGACCGGTGCGCTGTGTGCGCTGGTGCCGTACCTCGTGCTGCATGCGCTGAGCATCGTCTGCACGTGCGCGATGGGCTTCGGTGAGGTAGTCAACGCATCGCTCATCGGCGTGATCGCGTCCAACGTCATTTTCTTCTTCCTGCTGTACGCGATGGCGGCTGTTACGACCATCCTGTGCGGCAACACGGTCATCACGCTGCTGCTCGGTCTGTGGGTGTACTTCGGACCGACGCTCGTAACCGCACTGTGGCAGGGTCTCAAGAGCATGTTCTTCCAGACCTATGTGACGGATGCCTCCGTGACTTCGCTGCTGTTCTGCAACAAGTTTGCACCGCTGATTCAGTATTTCGGCGTAAACGGCACGAAAATGCATAGCTGGGCAGGGGCAGTGGAGCCTGTCTATACGATGGATTACGCCGCCGGGCTGCAGGAGCCGAGTGCTATCGGTCTGCTGATCGGCTATGCGGTTGCGGCGATCGTTATCACTGCACTGGCGCTGTTCCTGTTCCGCATCCGCAAGAGCGAGCGGGCGGGCACGGCACTGGCATTCAACCCGATCAAGCTGCCCGTCAAGATTATTATCTGCGTGGTTATGGGTACGGCGTTCGCTGAGATTTTCAAAATGCTGGTCTACGAATCCGAGCTGTGGTTCTGGGTCGGTCTGGTACTCGGCACGGTCATTTTCCACTGCGTGGTGGAGATTATTTATGCGTTCGACTTCCGCGCCATCTTCCGCAAGCCGCTGCAGCTGGTTATCATCCTTGCAGTGCTGTGTGCGGGTCTGCTGACCATGCAGGCGGATGTGTTCGGTTATGATGAGTGGCTGCCGGATGAGGGCAGCATTGCAGCGGCAGCGCCGATGGGTTACGTCGGTGAATCGGCACTGCTCAGTGAGCCGGAAAACATCGCGGCAGCGCGGCAGCTGGCGGCGCTCGGCGTGGAAAGCCTGAATAATACGGATGAAAATGCACAGAAGGAGTGCATCACCGTCACCTTCAAGCTGAAGAACGGCAAGGTGAAGAGCCGTTCGTATGAGCTGCCGGCCACAGACGAAGTGTTCACGCTCAAAAAGCAGATTTACCAGTCCGCAGAGTACAAACAGAAGGCGTGGTCGCTGTTTGCGCTCGGCGAGGTCAATGAGGGTTATCACCGCAACATTGTTTTCTACACCAACGGTGACGGCTACAACGGCGTCGGCACACTCAGCGACTCGCAGAAGGCGCAGGAGATCATTGACACGCTCAAGGCAGAGACGCTGACCCACACCGGTGATGCCATGCCGGTGCTGCGCATGGAATTCTCGCAGCAGAACAACGACGATTATATCAGCGAGGGAGCGGTCTGCGTGACCGATAAGGATGTCAAGACGCTTGCACTTATCAAAAAGTATGCCAATATCGTTCCCAAGGCTGTCGGCGCGAAAAACGTAAAGCTGATTACACTGAGCATCTATCTGCCGGATAAAGACATCTGGCAGGGCGTGCAGGTGACCGACAGAGCGGACATTGACGCACTGCTTAAAAACGCGGTCAACATTGACGCAATGAATCTGTACGGCAGCAATGCGATGGCGTACGGCATTATGCAGCAGTTTGCCCGCAGCAGCGTATGCTTGACCTACACGGACGAAAAGGGCGATGAGTGGAACGCAAGCGCAGGCTACACCGAAGAGGATTATCCGGAGGATATCATCGAGAAATACCGTGCACAGGCGGAGAAGGACGCGGAAAACGGCGTCGGGTCTGTACAGGACGGTGATGTTGCCTATACGACGGAAGTGGCTGTCGGATGAGAAAGCGCGGTATCATCGGCACGCTGCTTCTGCTGGTGTATCTTGCAGGCGTGGGACTGTTCACCGGTCCCTCGCTGGCGCAGATATTCCTCGGCAGGCTGCCGCAGCCAAGACTGGAGCTCGTTCCGTTCGCGGATATGATTTCCGTGGTAAAATCTCCGGAGGCGCCCGGTCTGGGTCCGTTCGTGAACATTGCCGGAAATATCGCGCTGCTGTTTCCGCTCGGGCTGTTCCTGCCGCTGTTCTGGCGGTGGTTCGAGCGGGCAGGCCGCACCATCTGGTGGTGCTTCGGCACCTCGCTCAGCATTGAGCTGATACAGCTGGTCGCGGGCGGCGTCACCTCGGTGGATGATCTGCTGCTGAATACCCTGGGCGGCGCACTCGGCTTCGCGGCGGCAAAGCTGCTGATGAGAGCGTGTCCCAAACTCGCGCCGCGGGGCGAGGGAAGGGCAGAGTGGGCAGCACCGCTTGTCTGCTGGCTCGTCATCATCGCGGCAAGTACAATATCCGATCTGCTGATTCTGTGGTAGGAGACAGCGGGTCGCAGGATAGAGAGTAATATACGGAAAACAGGCACACCGAGAGGTGTGCCTGTTTTGGGGTTTATGTGATTGAAATACGAGGTAAATGCACAAAAGCCGCCCCGAAGAGCGGTTTATTGACAGTATGAAACCATGTATGCTATAATGAAGTTGCTGATATGGAACGGCGAGGTTATTCCCCCGGAATAAGGGGGTGACGCGCATGACAACAATGGAGGTACTTACGCTTCTGATGCTGCTTGCGACGGTTGTCTTCGGTATTTTGAACCTCAAGAAATAACCGCCACCTAAAAAGGCAGCGGCGTTTTCCTCAAGCTCTAAACTTGTTCGGGGAACGACCGCACCTGACACGTGAGAGCCGTTCTTATATCAGTATTATAAACGGACGCTCCGGTTTTGTCAAGTGATGAGACCGGAGCGCTTGTTTGTTGAGAGACATGGTTTTGCACCATATATCCCGTAGGGCGAACAGTGTTCGCCTAAATTACACGTTGTCATTGATTGGTAGGGGGGCGCACACTCCGACTCGCTAAGAGCCGCCTACGGCGGTTGCTCGCTGGACGCCCACTGCGGTGGGTGTGCGCGCCCCTAAGGGATAACGTCGCAAATGGCAATATATCGTTACAAACGGTCCGTGCTGGTAGATTTCATCATTGAACGACCGTTCTTTCCTTCGGATTGGGCGCGTGCCTGCCGTGATTGGCGGGTGCAGCCTTATGGCTTTACTGCCACACGCGTGCCTGCCCGTCCGGTGGTGGATTCGAACCACCGAAGTCATAGACGACAGATTTACAGTGTGGAGCAAACCCGCAGAATAGCTGACGATTTCGGGGTTGTTCCCTTATTATTCCCTTGTTCTTTAGATAAATATCACTCCGAAGTCGATGCCCTATACAGCAACATCTTTGCCTGAGGAGTAGGAATGGTATATGATGATGTATTATATTTGAACAGTTATGAAAATTTTTACTATCGCCTAAAAACAACCAATACAACCACTGCACTTATCAATACCATGATGTTAAAGTACAGAACATAAGGATATTTTCGGCGTAACCGTCCCCAGGCTCGATGATTTTCTGGGCAGGACTCACATTCTCTTCCTTTGCAAGATGCTGCAATGCTTTGATTCGCAATCTTAGATACTGCGTACATTAACATAAATAATGTGTTAAATGCAATAAATCCAACTATCAATAAATATAGAAGCATATTCTTCACATTCATATTATTTATGTTCGAGAAAGTTTCTGTCAGTAACTTGATCTCAGTTGAGAAACCCAATACTATACCAGAAAAAATACCTAAAATTGCAATAGATTGACCATGGAATCCATTGACACGGTCAAGTAGATCAGTTACATTTTTGTTGCTTTCTTTATTCAACTGTTGAGCTTGTTTTAATGCTTCATCCGCTTTAGCACTTAAAAATGCCACTTTCTCCATTCTAGCCAAACGTAATGCTTCTAACTTAATATGATCATATAACTTTGTCATACCCTTACTAAGGTTAGAATGATCGTCTGATATTCTCGACATCACTCGTTCAAGAACAGCACAGACATTATCGCGCACATCACTCTGAAAGCCCTCTAATTGTTGGGAAATTTCATAATATGAATGCCGAAAAGTACCATCGTTATAGATTTCTTGAAAATCATTGAGTAACTCGTCGGCTTCCTCATCAGATGGCTCAATATAATGTGTCATGCTCTCAATGAGTTCACTTAGTTTCTCAGAATATTCCATATCAGATTAAGAGTCCAATCCAAGAGGATCATTACATGCAAAGAATCGTTTAATTGCATTTTTGCTTATCATCTGTCGTGAAGCAGTATTTTTCCATGGATCCTCTTTGTGTGTCATACTTACTAATTGTCTTGCAGAATACAGTAAGCATTTGTTTAGGACCTTATGCAATAAATTAAATGCTTTACTATCAATCCGCAAAGAATTACCAAATTCATTGGCAGCAGTAACATCGATGTTATTGATAGGATTGCTTAGGTTTACATTATACTCAAAATAAGCTTCAGGAACAACCGGACCATATTGCCAGTTGTATATATCCTCATCAAAAGCAAGGGAATCTAAGCACCTCATAAAATATCCTTGAATATAGTATAAAATTTTCTGCAGCTGCAAGTTTGTAACCGTTCTACCATCATCAGCTGTCGTTGAACAAATATAGTTCGACAACGATAGCACGGGGTATTCTCGTTGCATACATTCCCCTCCTTTCAAATTTATTGTAACATAATTATCAGAAAAAGCAATATTCTTTCTAAATGCCATCCACATATCTACAAGCTCCTTTTTTATGATTTAAGAATACCCTTCAATATATGTCTGATATACCGTATAAATTGACCACAAATGGTCAACTAAGAAAAAATTCCTCCGATTTTTTTCGGAGGAATTACAAATTCAGTACGCCAGCTTCTGCGACGCCCGGCGCTGGTCGTCGGTATTGATGTGCGTATAGATCTCGGTGACCTTAACGGACGAGTGTCCGAGCAGGGTCTGCACGGCGCGCAGCTCGGCGCCGCCCTTGATGAGGTAGGTGGCGTAGGTATGGCGCAGCTTATGCGGCGACAGGCGGCGAATGGGCAGCCCATCGAAAAAGCTGTCGTACTGCCGGCGGAACGAGCCGGGTGTCATGTAACCGCCGCGCTTTGCCGGAACAACGTAGATACTCGTTTTCGGCGCGTCCGCCAGCACCGCGGCAAGCTGGTCACCGTAGGTGACAACGCGCACCCGCTCGTTCTTGGTCACGTCCACGGGCGCAAACTCGCCTTTGGCAACACGGGTGACAACGCGCCGGACGGTGATTGTGCGGTTCTTCCGGTCGATGTCGCGCCAGTGCAGCCCCATGACTTCCTCGCTGCGCAGACCGGCGTACAGCAGAATGGCAATCGCCACACCGAACGGTCGGTCAAGGTGAGAGAGCAGGCAGGCGATTTCGTCCGGCTTGTAGACGGTGATATTCTTGAATGTCGCGTCCGGCTTGACCTTGATACCCTCGCACGGATTGCGGCTGCACAGACCGTTCGCAACCGCGCTTTTCATGATCTGGTCGATGGTGATGAAGATGTGGTGGCGTGCGCTCTTACTGAGGTGCGCGGCGCTGCCCATCAGCCGCTCAATGTCGGCGGGCATGACCTTGTCGAGCGACATTTTGCCGAGCATAGGCAGGATATAGCGGTTGAAATACAGCTCGTAATTGGCGTAGGTGCGGTACTTGACCGACTGCTCTTTGCGTTCCAGCCACTCTGCGCCCCAGCCTCCGACCGACTTCCGCCGGGCCTGCGTCTGTTTACCTTTCTCGAGAAATTCCTCGTAGGCGGCTTTAGCGAGCGCACGAGTGCGCCTGCAGAATGACTTCTGAACATGGCTGCCGTCCGGCATATCGAGCCAGACACGCAGTTCCACACTGCCGTTCGGCTTTTTGCGGAAACTTCCGTTCATAATGATAAAACCCCTTTCTTATCGCATGAAGGTGTGATAAAATAGAGGTACTGATAGGTTTCGCGATTTGTCAGTACCTCATGTCCCGCTCTGGTGTTGGTAGCACCGGGGCGGGATTTTTTTGAAAAAATATTTGTTGAATATTTATAGTAACGCCAAAGATGCCAGAAAGCTCCGCAGAACGCTGCGAACCGCTGGTGTCGGTTGGATGAATGATAAAACGTATCAAAAAGTTCAGAAAACGCGAGATTGAAGTTTTTTCACCGTCATTTTGTCAATTTACAGAATTGGTGCCATGCGGTAAGATACCACCTGTAATTACAACTGAGCGCGCTCACCCCGAAATGGGGGACAGCATTGGAGTAACGCATGGCGGGGTATGTTCCCGCCGCTCCTTTCCACCTATGGACGAAAGGACAATGCAATGAGCAAAGAAATTCAGATTTTCGCAAATGACCAGTTCGGCGAGGTTCGCACGCTGACTAAGGACGGCGAACCGTGGTTTGTCGGCAAGGACGTAGCGGACATTCTCGGTTATTCCGATACCGCACAGGCGGTCCGCAAGCACATCGATGACGAAGACAAGGGGGTGGTTGAAATGACAACCCCCGGCGGCAAGCAGAACATGGTTATCATCAACGAGTCCGGCTTGTACAGCCTTATCCTGTCCAGCAAGCTGCCGGCGGCCAGAGCGTTCAAGCGCTGGGTAACGTCCGAAGTGCTGCCTGCAATCCGCAAGCACGGCGAGTACACGGCACCGAAGGTATCGCAGAAGCGGCTCGGCGAGGTCAACAGCGCGGCACGCATTATCCGCCAGACACTCAAGGAGGCCGGTATGGCGCCGCAGTTTGTTGCCGTTGCCATGAAGAGTCTGTACGCGCCGGTCGGTGTGGAGATCCCGCTCGAGGGCGTAACGCTGAACAAGCAACTGTTCGATGCGACCGCGATTGCTAAAAAGGTTGGCGTAATGTCCAGATCGGGCAAACCGCACGCACACGCAATCTCCGCGATCATCGCGCAGGTGGACGTACTGCCCGAGGAAAAAGAGCTTGCGCCGTTCCAGAGCGCCGTCAGCGGCCACGCCGGAACGAACGTGCAGTACACGAAGTCGGTCGTTGCCAAGGTCAGCCTGTGGCTGGAGCGCCACGATTACCCGGAAAGTTTTGAGTACCGGGGCAAGAAGTACACGCTGCGGTATAGTGCGGCAGCATAAATATCCTATCCCTGTTCACGGTTCTACCAGTGAATGGGGATTTTTGTTTTAGCTCGGTCGAAATTCAACCTTGACGACCAGACCCAGAATTTGAACATTAGTCTCTTTCAAATCGTAAACAAACGGCTTGTGTTTGGGATTGGTGGACTGCGGCATGAGGGTTACTATGTTACCACTTCGAGAAAAGCGTTTGAGGGTTGCGTCTTGATCGTCGATAAGGACTGCCGCGATCTCGCCATTTTCAACAATATCCTGTCTACGGATAATAACAATATCACCATCAAAAATACGGGCGGCATTCATGCTGTCACCTCGTACGCGCAGAGCAAAGTATTCTGCGCCGCCGTTAAGGTCGGTAAAAGTGTAGCCCTCGATATTTTCTTCGGCGTAGATCGGCGCTCCTGCAGCGATGCGGCCGAGGATGGGGATGCGCTTTAGGTGAGAGAAGTCAACCGGAACGGCATTGTCGGGAAGTTTGTTTGTTTGTTCCTTGATAGGTGCTTTGCCGGTCAGCGTGTTCATGTCTACATTATAGAAGTCGGCAAAAACTTCAAGGGTTTCCAGATCTGGCTCGCGCTTGCCGGTTTCATACATACCGATCGCACTGCGGGATATTTTCAGGGTGTTTGCAAGCTCCTGCTGGGACAGTCCTTTTCTTTTTCGCAAATAAGTGAGCATATCACTAAGTTGTGCCAAATGGATCGCCTCCTTATGTTGGTATCATAACACGACCCGTGACAAAAGTAAATAGAAAAATGTCACGAAATGTGTTGACAAAGATTGACGAGGTTGTTATAATAACATTGTCACATAAAGTGACACGCAAGGAGGTGACAAAAATGACGATTGCAGAACGGCTTGTGCAGGCAAGAGGTAACATTCCGCGTGATATTGTAGCCAGTGCGGTAGGGATTTCGCTGTCTGCTATCTCGATGTACGAGAATGGACAGCGTGTACCGCGTGACGAGATCAAGGTCAAACTGGCGGATTACTACCACACGACCGTACAGGCTCTTTTTTTTGACACAGATAGTCACGATAAGTGACAAAAGCGAGGTAAGAAACAATGACTGAAAACACGCAAAAATCTATTAAGAAGGCACTTTGTTTTGAAAAAAACGGAGAAACATTTGCAGTTGAGATTAGTATTGCAAATGTTCCTCCGAAGCGCGAGCGAGATACCATAATCAGATGGTTGGATGAGCTCTATGTTAATGCAAAAATGGAGTTATGTTATCATTAAAGGAAGGATAATTTTAGCCATTTCTTCTGGATGTTTAGCCAGTTCTTGCATAATAATTTGCTCCTGATCTTCGGATGTTAAGCCAGGGCGGAGCATTTGCTGCAACAGGGTTGGTTGGGTACAGCAGAAATTGAGAAAATTTTTCATTACTTCCTGTTGTGGATCTGCTTTTTGTCCGAAAAGAGTGGGTACATAATTGGTAAATGCGCACAACTCCAAAAACTGGTTATCAGGCTTATTGGGATTTCGTTGATAGAAACCAAATCTTGAGATGAGCTTTGTTTTCAAATCTTCCATACCACCTGCTTCCAAAGAGTATTCGATATAGCGCAAGTGAGAAATATCGAAAGGAATTGAAGGTGCATTTTGCTCACGGATAAGAATGGTGCGTGGGCTGATGGCATGGCGTATACCGAGTTCATAAAATACATTTGGATTAGGATATGTGATGTCAGCAATAACATATTTGGAGTGCATCAACTTCATGAAAATATCATTGCTCATTGAACCGGGATTCAGTTCTTCATCTGCTCGGATGACTTCAAGCGTGGGGTCGGCAGCTTGGATAGCCTGCTTGATAATGTAGTCGTATCGTTTACGCAGATCATTTTCGGAAACAGTTACACCATTGTAAATTTGTGTACCGATTGGCATAACAACAAAGCAAGAATTTGTCATAATAAGACCTCCTTTGTCAATATTATAGCAAATGCTGGATTAGGGTACAAGCGTAAAAGTGAGGTGAAAACCAATGATTTTCCCAATTACCGCTTTATGCGTATCGTCGTTCGCCTTAGGCTGGACTGTACGCAGCTGCGTATATCAGTTCCTGCGCTGGCGTGCCTTAGACAATCTGGCAAAGGCCGTACGACGAGCGCTCGATGACAGCAATTCGGAGGAGAACCGATAAAATGGCAGAACAGAAACAAATACTGCGCATTTCGTCCACGGATAATATTCGCTACTCGGTGCTGCAGTTGCTGCATGAATGCCTTGCGGCGGCAGCAAGAAAGGGCGATGCCCAATCAGCTATTGCGCTGTCAAAATACATTTTCAAGGAATTTGATGAGCGAGATATGCTGCTTTATGTAGAAACGACGCAATACGAGCTGGAAACAAGAAAGCATGTACGAGAACCCATCAAGAAGGGTGGTGATGCTTCATGATTTACCTCCCGTCGGGCATTGCTTTTTGGGAGCTGCTCATTCTGGTGCAGATCCACCTGTTGAAGAACAGGCTGTTCCATCAGCGTATCGACATGTTCTGTGCGGTATTTTACATCAGTTTGGCTGCTCTGATCTGCATTGCACGGATGACAGCTAAGTTTATCACATAAGAGAGGAGAATTCACATGACGGACAAGCGTGAAACCTACACCGCAAAAGAATGCGCACAACGTCTGGGCATGAACCCTAACTCGCTGCGCAACCTGATCCGCACCAAGCAGGTGCCGTTTGGCATCGCGTACCGTCAGCCGAGCGGGCGTATGCACTTTATCATTCCCAAGGCCGCGTTCGAGAAGTTCATGGCCGAGGGTGTCAGCACGGAATGAAAAGGAGATGAAACCCTATGTCTAACAACAATTTCGCAGAAACTCTCGCCTCGGTCGCATCCGAGTTCGACAGTCCGCACCGCAAGCCGCGGCCGAGCAAGCGCCCGTACTTCCGCTGGACAGATGAACAGCTCGAGCAGTTGGCAACGCTGCGCGACGAGGGCAAGTCCGCGAACGAGATCGCGGAGGCGCTGGGCGTATCCCGCGATAAGGTCATCACCAAGCTGGCCGCCATGGCAGCACGGCAGCGGACCGGCAGCAAGACGCCGGAGCCGAGTACCGAACCGGTACCCGAGGTCGAAGCAGAGCCGGAGCAGGAAGCTGAAACCGAGCCGTCCGTCGAGGCCGAGCCGGAACCAGCAAAAGAGCCGGTCGATGTTGACCGCATGATCTTCACGGCGTTTGACGCTGTGGTCGGTCGGGTGGACGACTTCAACAAGATGGCTGTCTGCTGGCGCAAGGCTTTGTCGGTCATCGAGCAGGAAATCCGCAAGCTGTCGTACATCATCGAGCAGCACCCCGACGCCGATGTGTCGGTCTGCGAGATCGCGGCTGTTATCGCCTACGACGAAGTGCGCGCATGAAAAACGCCGCTGTCAGGACGGCAATCCCGATCAGCGGCAGGTAAAAGTATTCAACCACATAATAGCATGAAGTTAGGAGATTTTCAATGGTAAAGATTATCTGTACGGAAAAAAATGGCGTGAACAAGACCGAAGTCGAGCTGTCCGGCGAGATGGACTTCATCACCGCCCAGATCAGCTACGCGATTGCAAGCATGTACACCGAGATCCGCAAGCAGGACAAGAACGTCGGTGAAGCGTTTCGCGTGTCTATGACCCGCGCCATCGCAAGCAAGGATTCGCCCGTCTGGAAGCGCACGACTTACGATGACGCGACCTGCCGTGCAGCACTCGTCCGCAAGGGCGCGAAGCTGACCGGCGACGACATTGCCGACCTGCTGCGCCGCGGCACGCCGAAGGACATCATCAAGAGCCTGCTGGAGGAGATGGAAGCATGAACATCCTTCTGAAATCCTTGGATTTGGTGCACTTCAAGTGCTTCAACGTCCTGCACCTCGACTTTCACGAGGGCGTGAACAACATCTATGGCGAGAACGCCGCAGGCAAAACCAGCGTTTACGACGCGCTGACGTGGCTGCTTTTCGACAAGGACAGCGCAGGCCACAGCCGCCCGGCCATCAAGCCGACTGGTGCACCGGCAGGCACGATGCCCGAGGTCACCGCCATTCTGGAGGTGGACGGCGAGCCAATCAAGCTGCGCAAGGTGCTCCGCGAGAAGTGGGAGAAGCCACGCGGTTCGTCCATCGAGCGCTACGCCGGTGACACCCGTGACTATTACATCGACGATGTGCCGCTTGCCGAAAACGCATACAAGCGCCGCATTGCAGAGCTGATCGACGAGAGACAGTTTAAGTTGCTCACCGATGTCTGGGCGGTAACGAAAGGAATGCACTGGAAAGACCGCCGCACGCTGCTCGCTGAGATCTGCGGTCTGCCGGAGGACAAGCAGCTGCTCGCGACTGCACCGCAGTTTGCCGAGTTGACCGAGAAAGTCGGCCGCCGGACAGTGGATGAATACAAGTCCGTGCTGATGAAGCAGCGCAAGGACATGAACGCAAACCTGAACACGCTGCCGGTCCGCGTGGATGAATGCAGCCGCATGGTAGCGGAGCTGGAAAGTCTTGACTTCGCGGCAGCGCACAGCGAAAGCGACCGTTTGCAGGCCGAGCGCGAGCGGGTGCAGGGCGAGCTTGTGAAGCTCACGAACAACACCCTTGCCGCACAGGCACGCAACGAGCTGGGCGCACTGCAAAATCAGCTCCGTGAGCTGGAAACCGAAAACAACGCCCATCTTGCCAGTCAGCGCGTGCCGGTCGAGGACAAGACCGACGAGCTGCGCCGTGCGCTTTCCGAACGTAAGCAGGACGTTGATCGCTTTCAGAGAACCATTGACCATGAAAAGCGGTACATCGCGGACGGCGAAACCCGCCTAAACGATTACCGTGCCCGCTGGCGTGCGATTGACATGGAAGAGTTCACGGAAACCGTCTGCCCGACCTGCCATCAGCCGCTGCCGGCAGAGCAGGTTGCAGAGGCGCGCGAAGCCTTTGCCGCCTATCAGCAGCAGCGTAAGGGCGCACTCCTTGAGGACAGCAAGCTGGTCAAGCAGGGCATTGCCGCCGCGCAGGAGCGCCTTGCGAATGCGGAAACGGCGCTGAAATCCGCACAGGACGAGGTGCAGAAAGCGCAGATTGCCCTTGACGGATATACGCCGCCGGTCATCACAGAACCGGAGAACCTGCCGGACTACGACCGCCGCAGGAACGCCATCCAGATGCTCATCACGGATACGGAAAAGCGGCTCGACCGATTGAACAGCGACACCGCTGCGGAAAAGACCCGTCTGGAAACCGAGCACGCCGAGCTGACGCGCCGCAAGCTGGAAAGCGATGCCGTTCTTGCCAAGGAGCAGACACTCGCGGACACGAAAAAGCGCATTGCCGAGTTGCAGACCGAGCAGCGCAAAGCCGCCGCCAAGGTCGAGCAGATGGACAGGCTCATTGCCATGTGCGAGGAGTTTACACGCTACCGCGTGCAGGCTATCACCGAGAGCGTCAACAGCAAGTTCCGTCTGACACGCTGGCGACTGTTCACTGAGCAGGTCAACGGCGGTCTGGCAGACTGCTGTGAGCCGATGGACAGGAACGGCTCGACGTTCGAGGGCACGAACAACGCCATGCAAATCAACATTGGCATGGACATTATCGACACGCTTTCCGCACATTTTGACCGCCGTGTACCGCTTTTCGTGGACAACGCCGAGAGTGTTACACATTTGCAGCCTATCGGCTCGCAGGTCGTGCGGCTGGTGGTTTCGGAGCAGGATAAGGAGTTGAGAATCGAATGAGCCTGAAAGCAAAACGCAAGGTCGTGAGCAGCATTCCGCTGATGGACGGCGGCACCTACATAGGTGTTTGCGTTGCGGTCGTTGACCTCGGTCAGCAGTACAAGCAGTTCGAGAAGCAGAAGCAGGGCAAGTACGCCGAGGAATGTATGTTCATCTTCGAGATACCGGATGAGCGTGTCGAGGTGGACGGCGAGGACAAGCCGCGCTGGCTGTCGTCCCGCCGGTTTACGGTGTCGCTGCATGAGCGTGCGGCGCTATTCCAGATGCTGACCGCATGGCGCGGTAAGGCGCTGACCGATGCGGAGCTGGATCCGGCCGGTGATGGCTTTGATCTGATGCAGATGGCAGGCGTACCGGCCATGCTCAGCGTGACCGTCGTTGAAAAGGATGACGGTAGCAAGTACAACCGCATCGAGGCGGTCACCGGTTTCCCTAAAGGCCTTCCGGCACCGCAGCCGGAGAGTGAAATCCTCGTATTTGATGCGGATGAGCCGGACATGGAAGTGTTCGGCAAACTGCCCGAGTGGGTGCAGGACATCATCCGCAAGTCTACGCAGTTCGCGGACAACGCACCCGAGGAAAAGGTCGATATTCCGCCCGAAGAACCGGAAACGCCGCCTGACAGCAAAGGAGCGTGCCCGATTTGACGTTTACATCACTGGCGAGCAGCTCTCGCGGCAACGCCTACGTTGTGTCGGACGGTGAAACGACTCTGCTGCTGGAGTGCGGACTGACGTTCAAGGAGCTGCAAAAGCGGCTCGGCTACGGCGTGGCGGGCATTACCGCGTGTCTGGTCAGCCATGAGCACCAGGACCACGCCAAAGCCGCCGCACAGCTGCTGAAAGGCGGCGTTCCGATCTATATGAGCGAGGGCACAGCCGCCGCCCACAAGGACGCAATGGACGCGGCGCATCTCATCAAGGCAGGCGAGGTTCTGCGGTTCGGACACCTGACGGTCGTTCCGTTCCGTACGTTCCACAACACGGACGAGCCGCTCGGCTTCCTCATCGAGGACGGCCGCACTAAGGAACGCCTGCTCTGGGCGGTGGACACCGCGAATCTGGGCGTCACCGCCGATAAGCTGACCTACATCGCGGTTGAATGCAACTACGAGGAGCGCCTGCTGAACCGCAGCGACCGGATTCCCTCGGTGCTGAAAGACCGCATCCGGCACAGCCATTTCGAGGTAAATGACGTTATCAAGTGGCTGCACAAGCAGGATCTCAGCGGCGTGCTCACCATCTGGCTGCTGCACCTGTCCGCCGGCAACAGCAGGGCAGAGGCATGGCAGCGGCGGTTTGAACGGGAGTTTCCGGGGATTGAGATTCGGATTTGTCCGGAATAAGAGGAGAATTTCATGAAGATTACATTTGACGTAGACCCGCGCACTGCATCGGCGCTGCTGAAATACGCTGCTCGTTGGAGCATGACACCTGGCGAGATCATAGACGGTCTGATGAGATTCTACAAACGTGAGATGAAGGAGAGGTACAACCATGAGTAACTTTAATAACACCGGCGAAGTTAAGGAGATCAGCATTCTGGACATGATGAACGGCGCGATCGGTGAGCGCACGGCCTACGAGCTGACGCGCATCATGAAAAACTGCCGCGACTTCAACACTGAGGCGAAAAAGGCGCGGACGCTGACCATCAAGCTGTCCATCGTGCCGACCGAGAACCGCGACAGCGTGGCTGTCCGTGCGGAGGTGAGCAGCAAGCTGATTCCGGTCAAGCCGATCGACGGCGCACTGCTGCTCGGTGGCACGGACGCAGAACCCATCGTTATGGAGTACACGCCGCAGGTGCCCGGTCAGCAGTCGTTCGACCCGTCCGTTGACACCGAACCCAAGGTCGTCAAGCTGGCGTAAATCAATAGGAGGATATTCAAAATGATCAAGGAAGCACTGGAATATATCGTAAACCTTTCGGCTCCGCATCTGGAGTTCCGCAACGGCAGCCACTATGCAGACCGCACGCTGCACCGCATTCCGAACGAGCTGACGGCATCGCCGCTGGCGGTACATACGCTTTCGGCGGTGCGCGACTACATCGAGAGCGGCACGGATGAGTGCGCTGAGGACGAGGACAGCCTCAGCCGCCGCTTTGTTATCCACGTTGCGGATTACGACAGCGTGCACCTGTACCGCGAGCTGAACAGCGACAAGGCGCGTGAGTGCTTGCTGGAAGCCGAGCTGTCCGCACCAACGTTCCCGTTTGGCCGCTGGCTGGGCGTGGAGGAGTTCATCATCAATATGCAGACGCATTTCGTGCCGACCGAAGTCCGCGACACGTTGGTGCAGCTCATCAGCACGGTAACGACCGAGAACGGCGTATCGCTGGCGGATGACGGCATGACGCAGCGCGTGACGGCCCGCAGCGGTATTTCTCTTGTGAAGCAGGTGAGCGTGCCGAACCCGGTTGTACTGGCGCCGTACCGTACCTTTACCGAGGTTGAGCAGCCGAAAAGTCCGTTCGTGTTCCGTATTCGCCAGACCGGCGATGAGGTGCAGGCGGCGCTCTTTGCGGCTGATGCGGATGCATGGAAGCGTGAGGCTATCGCAAATATCCGCGACTGGTTCGAGCAGCACATTCCGCAGGAGCTCCGCGAGGACGTTATCATTCTGGCGTAAGCAGGCAAGGCACAGGGCGGCAACCCCGCCCTTCCTGCCCTGAAAACCGGAGGTGATACTACGGGCAGACCGACCAAGAACGGGCTGGATTATTTCCGTCACGATATTGGATTGATGAGCGACCCGAAGCTGATTACCGCACGGCGCAAATACGGCGCGGCGGCGATCGTGGTGTATTTACAGCTGCTGGTGATGGCGTACCGCGACAAAGGCTATTATTTAGCCTACGGCGATAGCGACCGTGACGGCGTGATCTGGTCCATTAAAAGCGAAGTATTGTCCGGACGCTATGAGCCGGACGCAGAAAAAATTGCAGAGATGATAGATTGTCTGGCGGCGCACGGGCTTTTCGACGGCGACCTATTCCAGCAGGGCATTATCACCTCGCACAGAATCCAGGAGCACTACTACTTTGCGACTGCCGGACGAACCAATCCGGAGGTGAAGTGGGAACTGTGGCTTCTGACCGAGCAGGAAATGCGGGAGATCAGCTCTCGCAGTGTTTTGCTGCAAAAATTCGTTTCCCGCGAGGAAAACCCCGGTTTCACAAGCGAGAAACCCCAGTTTCCCTCTGACGAAAGTACACATAGTAAAGTAAAAGAAAAAGATAGGAATATAGATAGTAATTCTACTCTACTACACAGCGACGTGGAGGAAATTTTAGGAGAACGGCTGAACAAGGCGAACCGCTCTGCTATCGCCAAGATGAGGTCATTAGGAATGACCGATGAGGTGATAACGGCTACTGCGCATTATGCAGTCGGCCACGCCAAGAGCGACAGCCGCGGTTATGTGCCGTACTTTATGACCGTACTGCGTGAGCGGCTGAAAAACGGCGTGCTGACGGCAGCGAACCTGTCCAGGCCGAAAGAGCAGAGCAGACCAAAGCAGGAGGACTCGAGCGGCTATCTCAGCCCGGCGAACATCGGCGGTACTGACCGAGGGCAGGACGATTCGCAGCTTTCGGACTGGGAGCGGGAATGGAAAAATCGGGTTATGAACCGCAGTAAGGAGAACAGTAATGACGATTAAAGAATATCAGCGCAAGGCCATGCGTACAGCGACGCCGAAGTGCTATAACACGGCAAATGCCGCTCTCGGCCTGACCGGCGAGGCTGGCGAGGTAGCCGATGAAGTCAAGAAGTGTATGTATCAGGGACATCCGTGGCAGCCGTCCAAAATTATCGAAGAGCTGGGCGACGTGCTGTGGTATGTGACTTTGATGGCTGAACTGATGAACGTACCGTTGGAGTACATCATGCAGGCAAACATCGAGAAGCTGGAACGGCGGTATCCGGATGGTTTTTCGCCGGCGGCGAGCGTGAATCGGGAGGAGAACAATGGCAAAATGTAAATTCTGCGGACAGGGCGTGCGGACTGCACCCGAGTTCCATCTGGCCTGCTGGGAGCAGCGGGCAAACAAGGTGATGGAGGGGTTCTGCGACGAGTATTGCAGATTTCCGCGAGAAATCAAGGACCATGACAATCTTATCGAGCATTGTTCGGAGTGCGTGGCCGCAGAGCTGCTGCGAATGGGAGGTAATGAGGTATGATGCTGGAACTGACAGGTAAGGACATTCTCGCCCTGACCAACGAGAGCAAGCGCAAGGCCGTCCTGGCCGACTGGCAGAACTGGGGTATCTGGCACAAGGCGCCCGAGATCGGGCTTAACGTGTACCGGCTCGACCTGCCGGACGGCAGCTTTTTCACCGCCAGCTGGTACGAGGGCGACGACTTCTTTCCCGGCGGCGGTACGCATAATGTCAACTGTCCGCGCTTCAATCTCTGCGACAAGGGCGGCAAGCTGAAAGCTGGGAGCAAGGCCGAGAGCCTGCTGACGGACAAGCTCAAGGAGCTGCGGAAGGAGCTGATGAGAGATGGCAACGCCTGAATGTTATTACTGCAAAGCAAAGGAACACTGCATTGCCGCGGCTCAGCCGGGGTCGGTTTTGTGCATGGTAAACCGCATGAGATACGGCGGTACACACGCGGATGATGTCCCGCCGAGAACAGAAGCGGTGTATTGCCAGTTTTGCGGACAGCCGTTAAAGGTAATCGGTCAGAAACGGTTTTGCAATAATACTCGTTGCCTGAACCGCTATAACGATGTCTGATAGGAGGATAAGCATGAATACAAAAGAACTTATCGAAGCCCTCGGACAGCTGAAAGTGCAGACCGGCTCTCTGGCCTGCCTCGGCTGCGGGCATGATCACAACTGCGGTTTGCATGGCTGCGCCCTGATCCGCGAGGCAGTGACCCAGCTGATCGAACAGAACGGCTGGATCAACCCAAAGGAGCGCCTGCCGGAGCGCGGTGTGCCGGTGTTGACGTACAACAAGTGGGGACGTGCAAGAGTGGAAACGCTGCGTACCTGGGATGAGCAGCCGTATTTTGTCGGCGGGCTGAAAGCCGGAACCGATGTGCTGTTCTGGCGGCCGTTGCCGCAGTTGCCGGAGGTGCAGGAATGACAATCACTGATTTGCTGGTCAATCTGGACTGTATCCTGTGGCTGGTGCTGTTCTTCCTTGTGCTGCATCGGGTCCACTTCTGGGACGGGAAATTCAGCGAGTTACATGAGGAACTGCTGAGAACAATCCGAGAGGAGGACAAGAAATGAACGATTTCAGTGGCCCGGTAGATAAGAAAACAGCGAAAACCCTGCTGAAACTATGCAGGAAGACCATTCCGGTTATGACACTGCTGGACGCATACACCATTCAGGCTATCCTGCACGGAGCAGAACGGCGTGCCAAAGAGAGGGAGGACACCCATGACGATTAACCAGGTAATCCGCATCCTCGACCCGGCCACGACAGCCGAGGAGCTGGCAACGATCGAATACTACGGTGGTCTGCACGGCCGTGAAAAGATGGTAGCCGCCTGCGACGAAGCCTGCCGCGTAGCGGTTGGCATCATGCGGAAATATCAGGAGGCGCACAAGAATATTGACTAAATACAGCGATAAGGTTCGGCGCTATCTCGTGTGGCGCTACGGCATTACGGACAGGGAGGGGAAGCATTGAACAATCGTGAGGACTGGTGGGAGTACACAAAGCGCATCATCCGTTCGTATCCGGCGCTCGCGCGCAAGGCGGAGAGCGTGGGTGACATGCCCTGCACACCGGCCTACGGCGCGTCCGGCGGTCACAGCAGCGGCGGTAGTCCGGTTGAGCGTGCGGTCGTTGACCGCCTGACTGATAAAGAACAGCGACGGTATGATGCGGTGCGGGCTGCCATCTCGGGAACTGAGCGCATGAAGCACGGACACCAGCGCATGGAGCTGATCGACCGCGTGTACTGGAAGCGCAGCCATACGCTGTATGGTGCGGCGATGTGCGTGCCGGTGAGCGAGAGGACGGCGCATACATGGAATGCGGAGTTTATTCGGCTGGTCGAAAAATATTTAGACCTTCCGTGAAAATTTGCCTAACGTGCACCTAAATCTGTGTTTTAATAGTATCGTGAAGTTGACAGGGGTGAAACGCAGACCCTGTTCCTCTTGCTTCATGTACTATCACCTAGAAAGAGCACTCTTGTATGAAAGGGTGCTTTTTCATTGCAGATTATGACTTATTACGCTATAATAAAATAAATACAGTATGTAGGGTGATAGCATGAACGAAGAAAAGAAAACGTGTTTTGTCATTATGCCGATTAGTGATCCGTCAGGGTACGAAGAAGGACATTTTCTGAAAGTTTATCAAGATGTATTCAGTCCGGCGATTGAAGCAGCTGGATATATACCACATCGAGTAGATGAAGACAGTAAAAGCAGCTTGATTCAGACGAAAATAATTAAAAATCTACTTGAAGCGCCAATGGCGATTTGCGATTTGAGCACGCGCAATCCGAATGTCCTTTTTGAATTGGGTATTCGCCAAGCCTTTAATAAGCCGGTCGTTATAGTTCAACAGGAGGGTACAGAAAGGATTTTTGATGTTGGTTGCATATCTTGCATCGATTATGATTCACAAATGGGGTATCGTGGTGTCGTAAAGGCGCGAGAGCAAATAAAAACGGCAATTAAAGCTACTGAAGGAAACAACGTTAATTCTATAATTAATGAGTTGAATATTAAACCTGCAAATATAACCGATACATCACTCTCTGATACATCGGTTAGCGATGATAAGCGTAATCAGCTATTATTATATATGCTGTTGAATAAAGTAGATCAAATGAATGAAGATTTGCAGAAAATAAAATCAGCATATAATGCAAACCAAAGGAATGCATCGCGACAAACATTATCGAGATCGCTACCAAAAGAACAGTTGGAGACATTGGCTTATATCGAAGCAAGAAATCGACTCTATCAGGAAAAGAACGATAAGAAAATAGATGAAGAAAAAACACTTGGAGAGCAATTGGCTGAACTCAACAAGAAGAAATAGAAAGAGACCGCTTTAACAGTTGTTAGGGCGGTTTTCTTTTACCCATTTTCAGAAAGGACGGTGAGCGCGTGAGCAAACTGACAGCCAAGCAGCAGGCTTGGGTAGATTATTACAAGCAGGGCAAGACGGCGGCGGAGGCGGCGCGGCTTGCCGGGTACAAGGCGAGGGATGACAACGGATTTCAATCCATCGGCAGTGAAAACCTGCGGAAACTTGCTGTTTACATCGCGGAGCGGGATAAAATCCTTGAAACGCCGCGCATTGCCGACATGGAGGAGATAAACGCCTTCTGGACGAACGTCATGCGCGACAAGGGAGAGGAAACCAAGGACCGCCTCAAAGCCTCCGAGCTGAGAGCGAAAGCGGCGGGCGCGTTTGTGCAGCAGATCGAGCACTCCGGCACGCTCGAGGTAGACAACCCGCTTGCCGGTCTGACCACCGAGGAGCTGCGAAAGCTGGCGGACGATGGTTGACCCTCGCATTCGCCGCGCGGCTCGCATAGAGCTTGCCCGGCGTGATTTCTGGTCGTTCTGCAAGCTGATGGCGCCGGACTTCTACCGCGAGGACCGGCCGTACCTCAAGACGCTGTGTCGGCGCTTACAGGCGTTCTGTGAGAGCGACCGCAAGGTGCTGGTGGTCAATATGCCGCCGCGACACGGCAAGAGCCGGACGGCGGTGCTGCTGAGCCAGTGGCTGTTTGGGCGCGACCCGTCCGAGCAGATCATGACCGGCAGCTACAACGAAACGCTGTCCACGACGTTCGCACGGGCAGTCCGTGACGGTATTGTGGAGGAACGGTTCGACCCGAACCGCATTGTGTTCTCGGACATTTTTCCGCAGACCCGCATCAAGTACGGCGAGGCCGCTGCGGGCAAGTGGGCGCTCGAGGGGCAGTACGCGAGCTACCTCGCTACCTCTCCAGGCGGCACGGCGACCGGCTTCGGCGCACGCAAGCTGATTCTCGATGACCTGATCAAGAAGGCCGAGGAGGCGTTTAACGAGGGCGCACTCGACAAGCAGTGGCAGTGGTTCACGGACACGATGCTGTCCCGAACCGAAACCGGCTACAAGATCGTTATCATCATGACGCGCTGGGCGACCGGCGACCTCGCAGGACGCGCTCTGGAGCACTGGCAGGACGCGGAACTCATCACCATGAAGGCCTTGCAGGACGACGGCACCATGCTGTGCGATGCGGTTCTCACCCGCGAGGACTACGAGGACAAGGTTCGCACGATGAGCGAGGAAATCGCGTCCGCGAACTATCAGCAGCAGCCGATCGACCTCAAAGGCCGTCTGTACAGCAGCTTCAAGACCTATACGGACATTCCGAGGGACGAGCACGGCAATCCGCTGTTTACCCATATCCGCAGCTACACGGACACGGCGGACACCGGCGCGGACTATTTGTGCAGCATCATCTACGGCGAGTACGCGCACGAGGCGTATGTGCTCGACATTTACTACACAAAGGATCCGATGGAAGTGACCGAGCCGGAAACCGCACGGCGGCTGCTGGCGCACGGCGTAAACCTCGCGAAAATCGAGAGCAACAACGGCGGCCGCGGCTTTGCCCGCAACGTGCAGGAGCAGCTTCGGCGGCTCGGCTCCAACCGCTGCCGTGTGGAGTGGTTCCACCAGAGCGAGAACAAGGTCGCGCGTATCCTCACCAACTCAACGTGGGTGCAGGATCACATTTACTACCCCGCAAACTGGCGCGACCGCTGGCCGGAGTACGCAAAAGCAATGTTACATTACCAGAAAGAGGGCAAGAATGCCCATGATGACGCTCCCGACGCCACGACCGGCGTTGCGGAGCAGTTTACCAGGAAAGGAGGGGTCAGCGTATGGTGAAAGTGAACAGCCGCACGATTCAGCGGCTTTTACAGGGGCACGGGCAGTTCATCCGCGCAGCGGACGAGGCGCGGCGCTATTACAGCAACGTCAACCGCATCAAGCAGGACAACAGCGTTTTGCAGCGGCAGGCAGAGACCGAGCAGGCGCTCGGCAATCCGCTGCACCTCGCGGACAACCGCATTTCGCACTCGTGGCATAATCTGCTCGTGACGCAGAAGGTTTCCTACGCGCTGAGCTATCCGCCGGTGTTCGATGTGGGGAACAAGACCGCCAACGAGCGGATCGCAGAGATCCTCGGAGATCAGTACACCGCAACGGCCATGCAGCTCGGCATTGACGCGAGCAACACCTCGGTCGGGTGGCTGCATTACTGGCGCGGCACAGACGGCCGTTTCCGCTATCATACCGTAGACCCGGAGCAGATCGTGCCGGTGTTCTCCGGTACGCTGGAGAGCGATTTAGTCGGTGTGCTGCGCTGCTACACCATGCTCGACCCGGAAAGCGGTCAGACCGTGCAGGTGTGCGAGTATTGGGACGACACGACCTGCCGATTTTACCGTCAGAACGGCGTGTCCGGCAGCTATGCTTACTTCGATTACCCGGAAGTCGGACAGGAGCTGCGGCACGGCCTCGGCGCTGTGCCGTTCATCCCGTTTTACAACAACGCCGACCGCATGGGCGATCTGCCGCTGTACCGTGACCTGATCGACGCCTACGACAAGGTGGTTTCCGGCTTCGCCAACGATATGGAGGACGTGCAGGAGGTCATCTTCGTCATCAAGAACTACGGCGGCACGGACAAGACCGAGTTCATGAGCGACCTCAAAAAGAGCAAGCTCATCAAGGTCGAGGGAGACGGCGGTGTGGATACCATCCGTGCGGAAATCCCGTTTGAGGCACGTAACGCCTTTCTCGAGAGAACCCGCCGTCAGATCTTCGTTTCCGGCATGGGCGTTGACCCGAATCCGGAGAATTTCGGCAATTCGTCCGGTGTGGCGCTCAAGTACCTGTACAGCCTGCTTGAGCTGAAAGCCGTGATGTTGGAAACGCAGTTCCGCTCCGGCTTTGCCGAGCTGGTGCGTGCTATCTGCCGCTTGGAGGGTATCGCGCAGCCGAAACGCATTCTCCAGACATGGACGCGCAACATGGTGCAGAACGACCTCGAAACCGCGCAGATCGCGCAGCAGTCGGTCGGCATTATCTCGGACAGAACGATACTCGCAAACCATCCGTGGGTAGACGATGCCGAGAGCGAGCAGAAGCAGATGGAAAAGGAACAGCAGGCAGCAGCCGAGAAGCAGCCGCAGTTTCAGTTTCCACCAAAGGACGGTGTAGGCGATGGCAGCAGCGGATAAGCTGAACGGCGCGTACTGGCGCAAACGTGCCATCGAGCTCGCCGAGAAGCAGAAACGTGAGGACGATGATCTGTGTCTGCGGTTCCATCGGGAATACGAGCGCATTCTGCACGAACTGGACAAGGAAATCTCGATCTTCTACGCCAGATACGCCGAGAACGAGAGCGTCAGCATGGCAGATGCACGCAGGCTGCTGCGGGATGCAGAGCTGGAGGACTTCCGGATGTCGCTGGACGAGTTCCGCGCGAAGGCGCTTGCCGGCGGCTTTGACAAGGAATTGGAGGAGGTTTATCTCCGGTCGCGCATCTCACGTTTGCAGGCGTTGCAGACGCAAGTCGAACTGCGTATGATGGAGCTGTTCAGCTCTCAGCGCGATGTGCTGCGCGACCATTTGCAGGAGCGTTACACCGACACCTACTACCGCACGGTGTACGCCGTCAGCCAGCAGGTCGATGTGGCAAGCACGTTCGCAAGGATTGACCCGCAGACGGTCGAGAAGATCCTCGCTACGCCATGGGCCGGCAGTGAGTTTTCCTCACGCATCTGGGCAGACAAGGACAAGCTGACCCGTGAGCTGATGCAGACGCTCTCACGCGGCTTTGTCCGCGGCGACTCGCTCGACCGCATGACGAAAGAGTTTGCCAAGCGCATGGGCGTGTCTGAGAGCCGCGCGGCGGTGCTCATCCACACTGAGAGCGTCCATATGGCGGCTGAAGCTGCCGAACAGGGATACCGGGAAACCGGTATCCGCTCCTATCGGTTCGAGGCGGCGCTCGATCTCAAGACCTGCACGGTGTGCGGTGCTCTGGATCAGCGCGAGTTTCCGCTCGCGGAGCGTGAAACCGGCATTAACTATCCGCCGCTGCACCCACGCTGCCGGTGTACCACCGTCCCGGTGACGGAGTTCCAGATCGGCAGTAAGCGTGCCGCCAGAAATCCCGCGACCGGCAAGACCGAGTATGTCGAGAAGAAGCTGACGTATGAGGAATGGCGGAAGAAGTATGTTGATGGGGACGCAGACAAAACCGAGTGGGAAGAATATCAGCGCGTCTTGGGTGAAAAAGCACCGAAAACGCTTGAAGAATTCCGCAATATCAAGTATACTGAAAGTAAGAAATGGGGGATAATGATGGAGAACAAACGCCTGTTTGAGAAAATCGACAGCACCGAAACCTATTCCCCGGAGTACCGCGCCAAGCTGAAAGAAACCTATCAGTATTTCAGCGATGCCGGATTTGCGTTCCGTGAGCACGCACTCAACCGTGTGCTCGGTCAGAAAACCGGCAAGGATAAATTCACGTTCACCAAGGAAGAATTACTGCGTATACTGAATAAGCCCGCAAACTACCAACAGCCGGACGGCAAATATGTTCGTTTTTACGACGGCATTTCTGTTATTTCGGCGGATGACACCGGCGAAATCGTCAGTGTGGTAGTCAAGCGGACGCCAAGAAAGGACTGGACTGCGTTATGAAATACACCAATGAACTGATGCTGATGATTGCAAAGTTCCTGTACGGCGAGTACGATGCAGAGCGTTTTTCGTTTGATTTCCCTGCAACGCTTTCGGATGCGTATGACGCTTTTCAGCAGGAAAACCCTGACCTGTGCGACTATCTGGAAGAAGAAATGCCGGATGCGTGCGGCTACTTTGACCCGTATAACACCGGTGACCCGGATACGCTGAACGAACAGCAGTTCCGCATGAAGGTCATGGGAATTTACCAGAACGCGCTGCCGATGTCCATGCGGCCGGCATCGTAACAAATTGTTTGCGAAAATTGATAGAAAAGGTATTTTGAAGTAGAGATTGTGCTGCTACGCACCCTCTGGGTCAAAAGAAATGTGGGAAAGGGCACACCCACCAAAATACCAGAAATCCCGATAGGGGCGCTCCGCAAGGGGCGCCTTTGTCGTACAACCGAAGAACTAACCACCAAGACAACCGTCAAGGTGGTTTTTTCATACCCATTTTTCGATGAAAGGAGCAAAAACAATGGAATTTCTCAAAAGCCTTTTTGAAAAGGGCGCACTAACGTGGGAGCAGTTTCAGCAGGCAGCCAAGGACGCAAAGTTTGAGGTGGTCAACGCCGCCGGCGGTGCTTACGTTCCCAAGGCCGACCTGGACACCAAGGCGCAGGAGCTGACCACGGCGAACAACACCATCAAGGACCTGCGTGCCGCCGCCAAGGCGTGGGACGGCAAGGACCCGAAGAAGCTGGAGGATGACCTCAAAACCCTCCAGACCAAGTACGACACCGACACCGCGAACATCCGCCGCGACGCTGCCATCGACCTGGCACTGACCCGTGCCCATGCACGCGATCCGCAGCTGACCCGTGCGGCGCTCTCGATGGACGACATCAAGATCGGCACGGACGGCAAGGTGACCGGTCTGGACGCGCAGCTCGAAACGCTGAAGAAAGACAAGGCGTGGCTGTTCGAGGAGGACAGTGCAGGTCAGTCCGGCAAGCAGGGCAGCAAGGGCGGAAACCCGAACGGCGGCTATGACCCGCAGTCCGGCGGCAAGCCGAACACGGTAAACGACCTCGGTTCCGCTCTCGCAGAAGTATACAACACCAACGGATAAAGAAAGGAAGATGAAAAATGCCTATCACTCTCGCACAGGCAAAGGTCGGCATGGCAAACCATGTGGACCAGCAGGTTATCGACCAGTTCCGCCGCGGCTCCATGCTGCTGAACGCACTGACGTTTGACAACTCGGTTTCCCCCGGCACGGGCGGCTCGACCCTGACCTATGGCTACACTCAGCTCAAGACCCCGGCAGGCGCGGACTTCCGCGACATCAACGCCGACTACACCGAGACCGTTGCCGACCGCGAAACCAAGTCGGTTGACCTCAAGATCTTCGGCGGTACGTTCAAGATCGACCGTGTTCTCGCTAACACCGCGAACGGTCAGATCAACGAGGTGCAGTTCCAGCTCGAGGAGCACATCAAGGCGACCACCAACCTGTTCCACTACACTGCCATCAACGGCGACAAGGGCACCAAGGGCTTTGACGGTCTGGATACGCTGCTTGTCGGCACCTCCACCGAGCTCAACGCCGACGCCTCCAAGGCGATCGACCTGTCCACCTCGGCGGCCATCGACACCAACTACAAGACCGTGCTCGATATGCTCGACGAGTTCCTCTCCGAGCTGGACGGTGTGCCGACTATGCTCATCGGCAATGCGGCGCTGCTGACCAAGATCCGCTCGTGCGCCCGCCGTGCCGGTTATCTGACCCACGCCGAGGACGCTTTCGGCCGTCAGATGAGCGGTTACAACGGCATTCCGTTCATGGATATGCAGTATTACTACGACACCGCCGAGAAGAAGGAAAAGCCGGTCGTGCCGATTACGTCGCGTGAATACGGCGCGTCCTCGTCTAAGACCACGGTTACGGGTCTGACCGACCTGTACGCAGTCCGTCTGGGTCTGGACGGTTTCCACGCCGTATCTCCGATGGGCGGCAAGGTGATCTCGACCACGCTGCCTGATTTCTCCACCGCAGGTGCAGTCAAGGCCGGTGACGTGGAAATGGTAGCCGCTACCGTGCTCAAGAAGTCCCGCGCTGCCGGCGTGCTGCGTAACTTCAAGGTAAAGTGAGGTGCACATGATGTACAAGATCAAGGCACCGAGCGAGGAGTACGACCGCAAGATCGGCGGTGTGCAGTTCGTCAGTGGTGAGGCGCAGACGGATAACGAGTGGCTTGCAAGCTGGTTCTCCGGCCGTGCGGGCTTTACCGTGGAAACCGTGACCGCCGAGGAGGAAACCGAGCCGACCGAGGACAAACCGAGGGGGAAGCGCAGAAATGACAAGGGAAACGCTGATGCTGCGGGCGCAAAGCCTGCTGCCGAACCTGCCGCAGGAAACGCTTGAGTTCGCCTGCGATCTGGTGCTCGAGCAGATCTGTAACTACTGCAATCTGACCGAGGCACCGGACGGCCTGACGAACACTGCAGCGCTTATGGTGCGCGGCCTGGTAAACAGCGTTCAGCTCCAGAACGAGAATATGCAGCCTGCCGCAAAGGGCGTGTCCAGAGGGGATACGTCCTTTTCCTTTGCCACGGCGGCGGAGCAGCTGGCGGCGCTGGCAGGCTCGGGTGACTTCCTCACCGACTACAAGGCACAGCTGAATGCCTATCGAAAGATGAGGTGGTAGTATGCTCGGCAATCCGGAGCTGGAACGGGCGCTGCTTGAGCAGACCTATGACGGCGTGATGACCGTCACCGGCACACGCAAGCAGGAAGTGAACGGCGAAACCGTCGTAACGCCGGACGCAGTGCTGCACGAGAATATCCCATGTGCACTGTCGTTTTCGGGTACACCGGACAGCAGGACCGACGCAAACAGCGGTCAGATCAGCTATCAGGCGACGATTTACTGTGCGCCGGACTTGACCGTTCCGGCAGGCTGCCACATTGCGGTTCAGCAGTATGGCGTGACCTATCGGCTGAAATACAGCGGCGAAAGCGTGGTCTATCCGACCCATCAGCAGCTTTCCGCTGTCCGAGAGGAGCGAGCGTAATGGCAAGCTGGGGAAGCTGTGATTTTCACGAGCTGCGCGACTTAAACGAACGTATTAAGGCCGCCGCCAGCGAGCAGGAGATGGACGCTTTCTACACCGGACTGCTGGACGAGATGATGAACGGTCTGCTGACCGACGTCAAGGAACTGACACCGGTTGACCGCGGCCACCTGCGGCGTAACTGGTTCATCACCAAGGCGAAGCGCAGCGGAAAGCATTACCGCGCGGAAATTTACAACAACATCGAGTACGCGCCGTGGGTCGAGAACGGCCACCGGCAGGAGGTCGGACGGTACGTTCCGGCCATCGGCAAGCGCCTTGTGAACGGCTTTGTCGAGGGCAGGCATATGCTGCGTGAGGGTCTGCTCGACTTCCAGAAAGAAGCGCCGGACTTTATCAAGGCCAAAAGCGAGGAATTTCTCAGCCGCATGATGGAGGGCAAATGATTAACACCGTACAGGAAATTGTAGACCGTCTGCGCACGGCGTTTCCGCCGGAGCAATACGACATTTACACCGAGAGCATCGAGCAGGGCTTCTCTGTGCCGTGCTTCTCCATTCGGCAGCTTCGTGCGGACGTCACGCCGTACCCGTCCGGCCTGCATGAGATCGTGCAGCACATGGACGTGCGGTTCTTCCCGTCGGACGGCCGTCCGCAGGAGCAGTGCCGAGAGACCGCACAGACGCTCACGCTGCTGCTGCGGCGCACGGAAAGCCTGCGCGGGAGCAATCTCTCGTGGGAAATTACAGATGATGTGCTGCATTTCTTCGCGGACTACCGGCAGTTTGTCCGGGAAATCCCGGAAGATATTCCGATGGAGAATTTGCAGACCACCGTAGGAACGGAGAACGAAAATGGCAGTTAAACGCAAAAACGAGGCAGGAGCACCGGCGTTTACCGGCGCACAGCTCCTGACCTTCGACAGATACCGCGAGCGGCGCGACCTGCTGGGCGTGCTGCTCGACAAGGATCAGCGCTACACCTTTCCCGAGGTGGACGCGCTCATTGACAACTTTATGAAAGGCAAGGTGAATTAAATGGCTTTAGGCGGCGGTATGTATACCGTGCAGAACAAGGTTCTGCCCGGTGCGTACATCAACTTTGTGTCGGCGGCTCGTGCGTCTGCGACCCTGGGCGACCGCGGCACGGCGGCTTTCCCGCTGTCCCTCGACTGGGGACCGGAGAACGAGGTCGTGACCATCGAGAACAGCGAGTTCCAGAAGGGCTCACTTGCGCTGACCGGCTACGCCTACACGGCGGACGAGCTGCGTCCGCTGCGCGAGATCTTCGCAAATGCCAAGACGCTGCACCTGTTCCGTCTGAACAGCGGCGGTGCAAAGGCAGCCTGCAAGTACGCAGAGGCGAAGTATCCGGGCAAGATCGGCAACGAACTGAAGATCGTGATTCAGCAGAACGAGGGCTTCACGGTATCGACGAACGAGGTCTACGACGTTTCGACCTATATCGGCACGACCCTTGTGGACACGCAGAAGGCAGTTAAGGCAGTTGCAGACCTTTCCGACAACGACTATCTGCACTGGAAGGGCAGCGAGGCATTGACCGAGAACGCGGGCCTGCTGCTCACCGGCGGCACGACCGGCGCGGTGCAGGATGCAGCTTACCAGACGTTCCTCGACAAGATCGAGCCGTACAGCTTCAACGCGGTCGGCTGCGACACGAAGAACAGCACGGTCAAGGGTCTGTTCGCCAACTGGACGCGCCGCCTGCGTGATGAGCAGGGCGTAAAGTTCCAGTGCGTGCTGCATGGCTACCCTGCGGCAGACTATGAGGGCGTGATTTCCGTCAAGAACGGTCTGGTCGGTGCATCTGATGATACCTCGGCTGTCTACTGGACGACCGGCGCGGAATCCGCGTGCGCGGTCAACCGCTCGATGACCAACTCGACCTACACCGGCGAGTACGACATCGACACGAACTACACGCAGACCCAGCTTGAAAAGGCGATCAAGGCCGGTGAGTTCACGTTCCACCGTGTGGGCGACCAGACGCGCGTGCTGACCGACATCAACACGTTCGTAAGCATTACAGACGAAAAGAGCGCGGATTTCTCGTCCAATCAGGTCATGCGCGTGCTCGACCAGATTGCGAATGACATTGCATCGCTGTTTAACTCGAAGTACCTCGGCAAAGTCCAGAACGACGCCTCCGGCCGCGTGAGCCTGTGGAGTGACATCGTAGCGCATCACACCCAGCTCCAGACCATCCGCGCCATTGAGAACTTTGACAGCAGCAGCGTCACCGTGTCGCAGGGCGACATGAAGAAGTCGGTTGCGGTCGAGGACCATGTACAGCCGGTTTCCGCGATGGAACAGCTTTACATGAAGGTAATCGTTGAATAAAGGAGGGAAAAGTCATGCTGAACGCTCCTGTTATGGAAGCAAATGATGCGGTAGCCGGTTCGATGGCTGAGTGCTACGTCACCCTTGACGGCAACCGCTACAATATGATGCAGCTGTACAGCTTTGAGTCGTCCGCGAAGGTCGACATTCAGGACGTAAAGCTGCTCGGCCGCACCGGCAAGGGCAAGAAGCCAAGTGGGTGGTCCGGTTCGTGGAAGGGCACGGCGCACTTTAACCAGAGCGTGTTCCGCCGCTGGTTCCTGATCTACTGCAAGACCGGCAGGATGACGCCGTTTGAGATTCAGGTGTCCAACGAGGACCCGTCCTCGTCTGCCGGCCGTCAGACCATCACGCACACCGGCTGCCTGATCGACAGCTCGATTCTGGCGAAGTTCGACGCGGGCGACAGTCTGCTCGATGAGGAGCTTTCCGGCACGTTCGATAACTGGGATATGCCGGAGGAATTTAACACGCTGTCCGGTATGGAATAAGGAGGAATTTGTACAATGGGTAATCTTACCGCATTTCTGGCGCAGAACGCCAAACAGGTTGAAAACGTAAGGCTGGTCGTGTCCGACCGCTTCACCGATGAGGACGGCAAGCCGCTCGAGTGGGAGGTGCGCTGCATTTCCTCGCGCGAGGATGAAACGCTGCGCCGCGACTGCCAGTACCGCGTACAGGTGCCGGGCAAGCGCGGCAGCTTCCGTCAGGAATTCGACAACGTGCTGTACCTTGCCAAGCTGGCAGCCGCCTGCACGGTTTATCCGAACCTCAACGACGCAGAATTGCAGGACAGCTACGGCGTAAAGTGCGCCGAGGAGCTGATCTCGGCCATGCTGACGCCGGGTGAGTATACGAACTACACGGAAAAGCTGTTCGACATCTGCGGCTTCGGTGACAAGCTCGATCTGGTGGAACAGGCAAAAAACTGATTCGGGACGGTGAGGGCTCTGATGATTATGAAGCGTATGCAGCGCATTACTGCCTGCAAAAGCTCCATATCCTGCCGTCCGAATATTTAAGTCTGCCCAAGGAAGAACGGGCATTTATCTGGGCGTCTTGTGTCGTGAACAACGAGGACGAAAAGGCGGCTCTGGATAAAGCAAAACGAGGGAGGTGAGTTCTATGGCACTGTCAAATACCGTCCAGCTGCGCGACGGTATGAGTAATGTACTCAGCCGTATCGCGTCCAACCTGAGTACGGTCAACGACCGATTTGAACGGATGCAGAGCCTGACCGAACAGGCGGCGCCGACCGGTCTGTATTCACAATTTAACAGCGAATTGGCAGGTGTGCGCGAAGAACTCACCCGAACCGTGAGCGAAGTCGAGGAGCTGCGGAGCGGCATGACCTCGGCGCAGCCGCCGGCAGAGAACCTGACGGCATCGCTCAAAAAGCTGGGCACCGCGTTCCTCGGCTCCAAGCTGGTGAGCGGTATCGTGAGTATGTCGGACGAAATGACGCAGACCACGGCGCGTCTGAATCTGATGAACGACGGTCTGCAAAGCACCGCCGACCTGCAGGAGCTGATCTATCAGTCGGCTATGCGTTCGCGCGGCGCGTACAACGCTACGGCGGATGCGGTCGCGAAGATGGGCCTGCTTGCCAGTGATGCATTCAGCAGCAATCAGGAAACGATCGCGTTTGTCGAGCAGCTGAACAAGCAGTTCAAGATTGCCGGCACGTCCGCCGAGGGACAGGCAGCCGCCATGCTCCAGATCACGCAGGCGATGGGCTCGGGCGTGCTGCGCGGCGAGGAGCTCAACTCGGTATTCGAGCAGGCACCGACTATCATCCAGTCGATTGCGGACTACCTCGGCGTATCGGTCGGTGAAATCCGCAGCATGGCGCAGGAGGGCGAGCTGACGGCGAGCGTTGTCAAGTCCGCGCTGCTGTCCTCGGCGGAGGAAACCAATCAGAAGTTCAACGAGATTCCGCTCACCTGGTCGGACGTCTGGACGCAGGCCAGCAACATGGCGATCATGGCCTTGCAGCCGCTGCTCGAAGCCATCAACTGGGTGGCGAACAACATCGAGGTCATCGGCCCGCTGGTGCTTGCGGCTGCGGCAGCCTTTGCGCTGTTTGCGGTGGCGGCGAACTGGACGAAGATCTGTGCTGCGGCTACGAAGGCACTGACAGCCGCGCAGAAGATGCTCAATGCCGTGATGTCGCTCAACCCGATCGTGCTGATTATCGGCTCGATCATCATTCTGATCGGCGTTATCGCCGCGTACATCAACTACACGAACCGGGCGAAGAACGAAACGACGAGCGCTGTCGGCGTGATCTGCGGCCTGTTTGCGATGGCAGGCGCGTTTGTCTACAATATGTTCTATCTGCCGGTCTACAACGTGATTGCCGATCTTATCAACTTCCTCGGCAACGTGTTCCAGCACCCGATTGCGTCAATCGAGATTTTGTTTTTGCAGCTCAGCCAGTATGTTGTCGGCGTCATCCGCGGTATGGTGAGGACGATCGAGAAGCTCATCAATCTTATTCCGGGCGTGAAGATCAACATCACCAGCGGTCTGGACACGTTCTACGACAGCTACACCGACAGCATCCAGAAGATCAAGGATCAGTCCGGGTGGACGGAGTACGTTAAGCACAAGGAGAAGATCGAGTATTCAACGGCTTACGCCAACGGTTACAACTGGGGCGCAAACCTCCAGAACAGCATCTCTGAAAAGCTGGGTCTTGACCTGCCGGACGATCCGGCAACGGGTTTGCTGTCCAACATCGCGGACAACACCGCCCAGATTGCGGACGATGTGAGCGTATCCTCGGACGACATCAAGCTGCTGCGCGATATTGCCGAGCGGCAGGTCATCAACAAGTACATCACCGCCGAGATCAAGGTGGAAATGGTCAACCACAACAACATTTCGAACGAGATGGATCTGGACGGCGTAGTCAATCTGCTGGAAGCCAAGGTCACCGAGGCGCTTGTCACCAGTGCGGAAGGAGTGCACATCTAAATATGTACGAGTTTTACATGGACGGTGTGCGCCTTCCGGTTACGCCGAGTGCGCTGACCATCAAGATCAGCAACCAGAACAAGACCATCAACCTCATCAACGAGGGGCAGGTGAACGTTTTGAAAACGCCGGGGCTGAGCAAAATCAGCTTTTCGGCGCTGCTGCCGAATCGGGAGTATCCGTTTGCGTGCTACCCGAGCGGTTATCAGCCTGCACAGTATTATATGAGCAAGCTGGAATCGCTCAAGACCGCCTGCAAGCCGTTTGAGTTCTCGGTTATCCGCATAGACGATAGCGGCGAGGAGCTGATGAGCGCACAGCCGATGACGGTATCCCTTGAAAGCTATGAGCTTGCTGAGGATGCCGGCAGCTACGGCGTTGACGTGATGGCAAAGATTGAATTGCTGCAATACGCGCCGTACCATACCAAGTCTATCGAGTTCAAAAAGAGCGAGAGCAGCAGCGGCACCAAGAAGGCGACCGTCACGCAGAAGCGCGACACCACTACGGCACCTAAGAACAAAACGTACACTGTTAAACAGGGCGATACCCTATGGAATATTGCCCGAGTACAGTTAGGTAACGGCTCTAAGTGGACGAGCATTTACAGTCTGAACAAAGCTGCCATTGAAGCTGCAGCAAAGAAGTACGGTAGATCAAGCAGCAGTAACGGTTGGTGGATTTATCCCGGCACTGTGCTCAAGCTGCCGAGTTAAGGAGGGGAGAACATGGGTAAATATGTTTGGCCGTGTCCGTCCTACTCGCGCATTTCGAGCGGTTACGGAAACCGCGTACACCCAATTTACGGCACTGTCAAGTTTCATGACGGTGTAGACCTTGCTTCTGCTTCGGGTACTCCTATTCTTGCGTTTGCTCCTGGTACTGTAACGGTATCCGGCTTGAACGGAGGTTATGGTAACTACATCAGTATTAACCATGGCGGCGGTCTGATGAGTTTCTACGGACATTGTTCGAAACTGTATGTTTCCAAGGGCGCAAAAGTCACCGCCGGTCAGAAAATCGCGGCCGTTGGTACAACTGGCAACTCGACCGGCTGTCACCTGCATTTTGGTATGCACTTGAACGGTTCGTCGGTCAATCCGCTGAACTATGTATCGTCGAAGGACACAGTATCTAACTATTCCGGCGCGAAGTCGGGCGGCACGGCAACGAACACCGTAAAGGCGTTGTTTACGGCGTATTATCCGGCGGCGAACGCGATGGAGGGCGGTTTTCTTGACGCGCTCGGAAACAAGCTCGATCCGAGCAAGCACACCTGCGCCGCGCCGCCGTCTGTGCCGTTTGGGACGAAAATCACCGTGCAGGGCACCGGTACGGCGCTTGACGGCGTGACCTACACCGTCAATGATCGCGGCGGCATGATTCAGATTGAGAATGGCGTGTACCATTTCGATCTTTTGATGAACAGCAATGCCGAGTGCAACCGCTGGGGCAAGAAGTACGGCAAAGCCGTCATCGGCGGCTCGGGCGGCTCGTCCGGCTCGACCTCTTCGGGCACGAGCACCGAGAAAGAGAAGAAGAAGGACATCACGACCGTTGTTGTTAAGTCTGTCACCGGCGCGGCGGGCACGCGCAAGGAGATCCTGCGGGATGTGCCGTCCTGCCAGATGCCGGGTGCGGAGCTGATCATCCAGAACAAAAACGGTCAGCTTCAGCAGCCGATGATCGAGGGCGACATCGTGTGGGAAACCACCCGCAGCGGCGCGGCGTCCTCGCTGACGTTTACGGTGGTCAAGGACGACACGCTGAATTTTCACGAGGGCAATCCGGTGTCGTTCCGGTTCAATGGCTCCAATGTCTTTTACGGCTACGTCTTTAAGAAGTCGCGCTCAGACAATCGGCTGATTAAGGTCACGGCCTATGACCAGCTGCGGTACTTCAAAAACAAAGACACGATTTCGTACACCAACAAGACCTACGCCGAGGTGCTGAAAATGCTTGCCGCCGACTACGGTTTGAAGGTCGGAACTGTCGCGGACACCAAGTACAAAATCCCGCAGCGCATTGAGGAGGGAACGCTTTTCGATATGCTCGGCAATGCGTCCGACCTGACCATCATCAACACCGGCAAGGTGTATGTGCTCTACGACGATTTCGGCAAGTTGTGCCTCAAACCCTACGAGAGCCTGCTCCTGCCGCTCTACATCGACGAGGACACCGCCCAGGGATACAGCTACACCTCGTCCATCGACAGTGACGTGTACAACCGCATCAAGCTGGCGTGGGATAACGACGAAACCGGCGTGCGAGAGGTTCATGTGATGAACAATACCGCCAGCCAGAGCAAATGGGGCACGCTCCAGTATTACGAAAAGCTGGATAACGCCCTTAACACCGCCGATTTGCAGACCAAGGCGAAAGCACTCATGAACTATTACAATGTCATTCATCGAGAGCTGACCATGCAGAAGGTTTTTGGTGATGTGCGGGCGCGTGCCGGTACGTCCGTTTGTGTCGGTATGGGGCTGGGCGACATCAACATCAAGAACTATATGTGTATTGAGAAAGCAAAGCACACGTTTAGCAATGGCCTGTACACGATGGATTTGTACCTGAGCGGAATTCGAGGTGAGTTTAGTGCCTGATATGCAGCGTTTTATCAACACGTTAAAGCAGATTTCGGAAAATGAGCGTCAAGCCGCTTTGCCGATGACAATCTGCTTCGGCAAGGTGATTGCACTCTCGCCGTTCCGTGTGCAGATCGACCAGAAACTTGTACTCACCAAGGAGTTTTTCATCGTGAAAAGCGGTGTGAGCGCCTCCTCGTTCAAGGTGGGCGATGTGCTCATCCTGTTCCGCAATGATGGTGGACAAAAGTACCTGGTATTCGACAAGAAAGGGGCGCTGTAATGCTGCCGACAGAGTATAATGACGATCTCGTGCAGGATTTCGAGATCGAAACACAGCCTACACGCACCTATGCGCTGCGGTTTGACGGCTACCCGTGTTCCGGCGGCAAGCTGGACGGACTGGAAGCCATGAAGCAGGCCATCTTCCTGATTCTTCAGACTGAGCGGTTTCAGTACGCGATTTACAGCTGGAATTACGGCATTGAGCTGAACGCCCTGCTCGGTCAGACCATGACGCCGTATCTGCAGTCCAAGGTTGCCAAGGCGATTGAAGATGCGCTCATGGCAGACGATCGTGTGCTCTCGGTTGAGCAGTTCTCGTTCACCAAGGGCAAGCGCAACCTGTTTGTGAAATTTACCGTAACCACGACCGAGGGCGACGTGGAAAGCGAATTTGAGTTTGGAGGTGAAACGGCATGATCGGACGATACTCGGACGAAATGACGTTTGACTACATTATGAACCGTATGCTGGAATCCGTGCCGGATACGGTAGACAAGCGCGAGGGCAGCATCATCTATGACGCACTTGCACCGGCGGCCGCAGAACTGGTCAAATGCTACACGGAGCTTGATGTGGTCATGGACGAAACCTTTGTTGATACCGCATCCCTGCAGTACCTTATGCTGCGCTGTAAGGAGCGCGGCGTAACCATTCAGGGCGAAACTGCTGCTGTTATCGAGGGTGTGTTCACGCCGTCCAGTGTGGAGCTGACCTCGGGCTTGCGGTTCAACTGCGATGAAGTCAACTATGTAGTTACCGAGAAAATCTCGGCAGGTCACTACAAGCTCGAGGCCGAAACGCTCGGCACGGTCGGCAACAAGTATACCGGCCTGCTGCTGCCAATCCAGACGGTGAACGGTCTGGAAACCGCCCAGATTGCAGCGGTGCTCATTCCGGCCGAGGACGGCGACACGACCGACACCCTGCGTGAGAAGTATTACGCCAGTATCGACGGTGAAGCATTCGGCGGCAATGTTGCCGACTACAAGGACAAAACCAACGCGATTACTGGTGTTGGCGGCGTTAAGGTCTATCCGGTGTGGAACGGCGGCGGTACGGTCAAGCTGACTATTATCGCGTCCGACTTCACCGCGCCGAGCAGCGAACTGATTTCCAAGGTGCAGACCGCCATCGACCCCGAGCAGAATCACGGCGAGGGTCTGGGGCTCGCGCCGATCGGGCATACCGTGACCGTCACCGGCGCGAAGTACGCCGACCTCACCGTTGCGGCGAACATCACCTTTGCCGCCGGTTGGAACTGGGAGAACGGCAAGTCGCAGCTTGTGAGCGCCGCCAATGCGTATCTTAACGAGTTATGTAAAGAGTGGTCGGAGAACAAAACAACGGTGGTTCGCATCTCGCAGATCGAAACACACCTGCTGACCGCGGATTGTGTGGTCAATGTGGACGGCACAACGGTCAACGGCGATACCAAGAACATTGAACTGGCTGCGGACGAGATTCCGCGGCTGAGTACGATTGGCGGTGCGTCGTGAGAAAGAAGCTGCAAGACTACCTGCCGCCGATCCTGCTGAAAACCTACGAGTTTCCGCTTTTGTGCGACACTGAGCAGCCGGAGATTGACCGCCTGCGTGATGCCGCTGATGCGGTGCTCGATGCGCAGTTTATCAGTACCGCCGGTGAGACTGCTATTGCGCGTTACGAGAAGATCTTCGGTATTACGCCGATGGACACGGACACGCTGGCCGAGCGCCGGTTTAAGGTGCTCGCCAAGATCAATGCGCAGCTGCCGTTCTCGGTGCGCCGCCTGCGGCAGCAGCTTGAAACGCTCTGCGGTACGGACGGCTACAAGCTGGAACTGGACGGCGACAGGTACACACTGACGGTCAAAGTCGCGTTGACCGCAAAGCGCAATCAGCAGGCGGTTGAGGAGCTGCTTGCAGATATTGTGCCGGCGAATATGGTCTGCACGACGTCGCTGCTGTATAACACATGGGAGCAGATCAAGAAGTTAACATGGGGAGAGCTGAAAAAGCTCACCTGGCGAGAAATTAAGGAGGAGGTGCTGCCGGATGGAGCAAACACCGAATTATAAGCTGAATAAACCCGGCTACGAGGAGTTTGGCGATGTTGAAGTGCTCAACCAGAACTTTGCCGCGATCGACACCGAGCTGAAAAAGAATGCTGACGCGGTGGGCGAACGTGTCAAGACCACCGAACTGGCTGAGAAGGTCAAGGAGAGCGTCAAGAGCGGCGGTCTGACCGCTGCTGACTTGGGCGCGGTATCGGCGAAGGATAAGGGCAAGGCAGGCGGAGTTGCGAGCCTTGACAGCAGTGGCAAGGTGCCGAGCGGCCAACTGCCCGCAATGGATTATGATCCGTCTGGCACAGCGGCAAGCGCAGTATCCACGCATAACAGCAGTACAAGCGCACATTCTGTGCTGTTTGCGGCAAAGCAGGACAAAATCAAGGGCAAGAAGGGTAAATATGTCGGCTTTACGGCTGATAATACCGTGGGTGAGGTAGACGCACCGGCATCCGGCGGCAGTCACATTACGCTGACGTTTGCGGCTGATTTTGTCGGCTGTGCGTGGACACTCAAGGGTGGCGGGGAAACCTACACCGGCACGGTGGACAGCAGTCTGACGGCAACGGTCAGCGTGCTGGGCATTGGTGTGACCTACACGTTGAGTGCAGCGCTGTCCGGCACGACGTACACCGCCGAGGTGACGACCAAGGCGTATTACACGGCGCTTGCAGTAACGCTCGAGAAATTCCAGTCCACGATTACCGTTACCATTGACAGCGGCTCGACGGTTACGGCTACACTGGGCAGTACGGTATTGACCAAGACGAGCACCGGCACGGCGGTATTTACCGTCGGCAAGGCGGGTACTTGGGTAATCAAGGCCACCAAGGGTGACCAGACCGCAGAGGGCACGGTAAGCATTATCGCCAGTGGCCAGAGTAAGAGCCTGACGCTGAATTACGCTAACGTATTCGGTGTGATGTGGGATACGAGCAATTCGAGCACCGCGCTGACGCGCTTAACACCGAGCACTGACCCTTACGGACTGGTAACTAAGAGCGTAACGACTGAGCCGGTTCCGGCGGTTGGTACGGGTGCAGGTTCGAGTCCTTTTGACAGCTTTATGCCATGGAGCGGCATGAAAGAGTGCAATCTGAACAATGCGGGCGCTGTAACAGCATGGAAAGGTGACAGCGGGTTCTCACGTTCTAATAACTTTACCATGGTGTTTATTCCGGAGTTCTATGTTGCGGCGAAACGTAACGGTACGAAGCAGTATTTCTATGTGTCGGATAAGCCCAAGACTGGAATGACGAAACATCCGGGCAGTGGAAAGTATGTGGGAAGATACACTATTCCCGGAAGTAAATCCGGTGTTACGTCTACTGTAAATATCACTTGCACAACCGCACGCAGCAACGCTAAGAAAAACGGCGACAAGTGGCACTTGTACGATTTTGCAACTTACTGTGCTATCATCTGGCTGTACCTCATCGAATTTGCAGACTGGAATTGTCAGATCACGATAGGAGCAGGCGTTACAAAAAGTGAATATTCGGGCCCTGTCAGAAATGGAATGACGGATACGATGATATATCACACCGGAAATTCAACTGCTGGGTCAATAGAGTGTGCTGTACAGTATAGGTGGGTTGAAAACCTGTTGGGTAATGTATCCCAGTGGGTGGACGGCTTCAACGCGGACGGCACAACTGCTTACTACTGCACCGACCCGAGCAAGTACGCGGACGATACGACGACCGGTTATACCAAAATCGGCACGCTGCCTGCGTCCGGTTGGATTAAGGACTTGACCGTTACTGACAACGGTCTACTCATCCCCAAAACTATCGGCGGTTCGGAAACAACGTACATTCCAGACTTCGTGTGGTCGTCCTATGGTTGGAGCGTGCTGTGTGTTGGTGGCCATTGGGGCGGTGGCTCGTATGCAGGTCTGTTGTACTTCAATGCGAGCAACGCCTCTTCGCGTTCGGGCTCGGACATCTCCGCGCGTCTCCTGTGCGAGGCCTGAAAGGAGTGACATAAATGAAGGTACATGGCGATAACAAGCCGGAGAAAATCACGGCGAACAGCTTGCCAAACAAGCCCGGACGGGCGTGGGTGCGTATCTGCTTGAACGCCCGGCAAGACGAGCGCGGCTGGGTGTATGACGAGTATGTCACCGAGGTTGCAGATGGTTCGGACTTGCAGGCGCGTGTGAATGAGCAGAACGACGCACTGCTTTTACAGGCCGTCGGCGAGGAATACGGCACACCGCTGACCTCAGTTGATGATCTGCGTGAGCAGCGTATCGCAGACAGCAAGACTGACCTCGCTGCATGGCTGTCCGAAAATCCGCTGACATGGACGGATGGTAAGAAGTATGCTGTAACGTCGGAAAAGCAGGCACAGCTTACCTCTGCACTGGCGGTACAGCAGGTTGCAGAGTCTGCCGGAGTGGAACGTGAGCTGCGATGGAACTCTACCGGCGATGAGTGTACGGTCTGGCAGTATGCTGACCTGTGTGCGCTGGCACTGGCGATTGCAGCCTATGTCGAGCCGCGCGTAAGCATCCAGCAGGCGGCGGAAGTCGATCTCCGCAATGCTGTGACGGCAGAGGAGGTCTTGAGTGTTGCGTGGAATTACGCCTAAGTCTGTGCTTGAGCACCTGCTGTTCGCGGTAATCGGTGGTGTGATGTACATGCTGATCGAGATCGCATGGCGCGGATACACGCACTGGTCGATGGGTGTACTCGGCGGCGTATGCTTTGTGGCAGTTGGCCTGCTGAATGAGATCCAGCAGCGACCGCCGATCATCTTGCAGATGGCACAGGGTGCTGTGATCTGCACCGTACTGGAGCTGCTGGCTGGTCTGGTGCTGAACGTCTGGCTTGGTCTTGACGTGTGGGACTACTCTGGCGTGCCCGGTAACATCATGGGGCAGGTGTGCCCGCAGTTTATGTTTGCATGGGCGGCACTGTCGGCGGTGGCCGTCTGGGTTGAGGACCGATTACACAAGATCTTTGACTAATCGACAAAAATAGCTGGAATTTTTACACTTGCGATAGGGCAATCGCCCAGAAAGGACAACATTATGCATCCCAGCAACATCTACATCAAGCACTGGCGCAGCGTACAGTACGAATATAATCGCATTATCGCGTAAGAAAGTAGGTAAAACCATGGATAAAGTAAACGATTTTAAGCTGGCCGTGACGGCAGTTGTCGCGCTGCTGACCTCACTCTGGGGCTGGTTCGGCTGGCTTGTAGTGCTGTTTGTGGGCTGCATGGCGGTGGATTATCTCACCGGCACCGCAGCAGCAATGCACCGCGGCGAGTGGTCGAGCAAGTCGGCACGAGACGGCATCTTTCACAAGATCGGCTCAGTTATTGTAGTAATGGTGGCCGGTGCGGCTGATCTGCTCATCGGCGCCATGCTCGGGCACCTGCCGGGCGTCGTACTGCCGTTTGAGTATACGACACTGCTGTGCCCGTTGGTGGTCGTGTGGTACACGCTCACGGAGTTGGGCTCGATCGTCGAAAACGCAGTCAACCTGGGCGCACCCGTGCCGCAGTGGCTCCAGAAGATGCTGTCCGCAGCAAAGGACGCAGTGGATAAGTTAGGGGAGGAGAACGATTGATGAACATTCCGTTTGTGCCGGCTGATTCGAGCAACTTCTATTCGGGACGTGGCGGCAATTCGATCAAGTACATCGTCATGCACTATACCGCCAACGACGGCGATACCGACGAGGGCAACGCGCACTATTTTCAGGGCGCAGGCCGACGGGCAAGTGCACACTATTTTGGCGATGAGGACAGCGTTACGCAGTCCGTCCGCGACAACGATGCAGCATGGCATTGTGGCGGCGATCTCGAGAGCGCGCATCACCCGTTACGCGGCATTTGTATGAACCGTAATTCGTTGGGTGTGGAAATGTGCAGCGACATCGTAGGTGGCAAGTACACCATCACGCCGCAGACGGTAGACCGTGCCGTCGAGTTGGTCAAGTATCTTATGGCGAAGTACGGCATTGACGTAGATCACGTCGTGCGGCACTATGATGTCACCGGCAAGCTGTGCCCCGAGCCGTGGGTACGCGATGAAAGTCTGTGGCGTAAGTTCAAGGCACGGCTGACCGCGCCGGTTGAACCCGAACCGAAGAAGGAGGACGACGAAGTGGTAGAGAAGAAAAAGGTCCTGCTCAATGGCAAGACCTACGAGTGTGACATCATCAACAAGGATGAAATCAACTATATCAAGATGAGATCGCTCCAGCAGGCAGGCTTTACGATCGACTTTGATGCGGTCCGCAAAGTGCCGTCGATTACCGCGCCGCAGTGCCGCACGTTCATTCCGGACGGTACCGCAGAGGTGCAGGACGCCATCGACACCGTGCAGGAAGTTGCGGGGCTGGAGGAGCAGACCATCGAGTACCTGCTCCGCTATCAGTGGGGCGAGGATTTGGTCAAGAAGTTGGCAAAGGCGATGAAGTAAGGAGAAACCCCTCAGTGTTCGGTTTGGACACTGAGGGGTCTTTTCATATGTAAGGCTAAGCATATATGCGATGCTTATGAATCTGTCGAACGATTTTTCTGCATATACGGATCGATAGGGTGCAGATCTATTTTATGAGCATAATACCGTTTGGTAAATTCGTCAGGGTTGCCATACAGACGAATTAAGTTGATTATCTTCTGTTCGTAATCGGCCTAATTATAATAATAAATATGAGTCCGGACAGCGGTATTTAGAATCATCAGCAGGACATCTTTGTCGGTGATGTCCATGGAATGCCCAAAGATGTCCACTTCGATTTCCTTGTCGGCGGCAAACCAATCATAGACTTCGCGCCCGGTTCGTTTTTGGATCCGCTGAAAATATTTCTTGAAGTAGATCGTGTCCAGATTTTCTGGGTCCTGATCTTCTGTGCCAAGGACAATATTTTGAGGGGTGCCGGACGTAGAGCATCGCCCGTGGATGAAGTGTTCGCGCAACGGCGTGTTTACACCGATACCATTATCCAAGGTTTCGGCGGTATCGTAGTATGTATTGGTATAGTTGAATGACAGAAAGTAATCATATTCCTGTTGATAGATGAAATTGGGGAACTGCGTGTTTGGAGAATAATTTTGGGGCTGGTACACCTTCGGAAGGTATACACTCAGATATAGGTCGATATATTCAATCAGTTCATTGAGATATTTTTGCAGTTCGGACCATTGCTTGAATGTTTGACCACTTTTCAGCGGCCGAGAAAAAGTCTGAAAGCAGGAGTTGATATTGGCGTTAAAGGGGGAACCGGAGCGACCAAGAGAAAAGTAATTAACGATTTCTCGGATATCAGTTTCGAAATCTGTCCAGTTGCTCCCTGATTTGCTTTGAGTAAAATATTTGATAAACGGGTTGAAGTAAAAACGGTCGATATCTTCAGCGGATAACCACTTCGATGCGCTTTTAGGGAGGGTAAACTGTTTCTGCAACTCAGTTATCATATCTTTGTATCTTGTAGGCAAACCATGAGCAAGGTCGAAACCATTACCAACAACAAGCATGCGTGACATTATATTTCACCGTCCAATCTTTGATAACTATATTGTAATTGGGACTAAAAGATTGTGCAACAATAAGATACACGCCCCTTCGGAAATATCGCTGTTTCAGCTCGCGCGGGAGACCGTTTTCCGTTCCCTTAAATTTTCCCTTAAACGGACTGTTTTCCCTCGTTCAGCAGCACTTCACCGCCACTTTCAGGAAAATCGAAATCGTGGATTTATCCAAACTTATCAGAGCGAAAACATCAGTATAAACAAAAAGAACGCACCGTTTTCGGTACGTTCTTCGCTTTGGTGGAAGGTGGTGGATTCGAACCACCGAAGTCATAGACGACAGATTTACAGTCTGTTCCCTTTGGCCACTCGGGAAACCTTCCATATTCAGTTACCAGCTTGATTGGAGCTGGTGGACGGACTTGAACCCCCGACCTGCTGATTACAAATCAGCTGCTCTACCAACTGAGCTACACCAGCGTTTTTGTCAAGCCGTCTGTCTCAGCGACTTATATATAATAGCATGCAGAGAGCAAATTGTCAACAGCTTTTTGCAAAGTTATCGAAAATAATTGTAAAGCCCTGTAAACCGCTATCGGAAAAGGGCGGACACACCGATCCGCCCCTGCGTACGGATTAAACGAACACATTTTGCACCAGCACCATGTAAAGCACCGTGCCGACGCCGATAGACAGCAGGTTATTATGCTTCCAGATGTGCAGCAGCGCCGTGATGGCGATGCACAGCAGCTCGGGAATACCGTGGGTACCCATCACCCAGCCGACGTTTTTCAGGCAGTACACGACCAGCAGCGCGATGACTGCGGGCGGCAGGGTGGAGCCGAGGTATCGGATGATCGGCGGGATGGGCTTGGAGCCGTTGAACAGCAGGAACGGCGCGACGCGCGTTGCAAACGTGCAGACGGCTGCCACGGCGATCATGGCGATAGCATAAACAGTTGTCATAATCAGGCGACCTCCTTTGCCAGACGGCCGCGCATAGCGACCAGCATGACGCAGATTGCGAGCATGGCGGGCAGGATGAAATTGTCCGGCCCGAGGATGGCGAGCGACACAGCTGCCGCAGCCAGCCCCATCAGTGCGGGGATGTGGCACTTGGTGCTCTGCCACTGCTCCACGAAGATAACCGTGAACAGCGAGGTCATGGCAAAATCAATGCCGGTGGTGTCAAACGGCAGTATGCCGCCGATGATCGTGCCGAGCACGCCGCCGAGGATCCAGTAGCTATGATCCAGCATGGCGATCCAGAAGCGCATATCGCCTGCATCAATGCCCTCGGGTGTCTTGACCGAGCACAGCAGGGAATAGGTTTCGTCGGTGAGCGAAAAGATCATGTACCACTTGCGGTGTCCCATCGCGTGGAACGTTTCCAGAAAGGACAGACCGTAGAAGATATGCCGGCAGTTGAGCAGCAGCGTCATCACCGCAACGGTGACGAGCGAGGCTTTGGCCGCCAGAAGCGACACAAGCAGATACTGTCCCGAGCCAGCGTAGATGCTCAGGCTGCAGAAGAAGGACCAGATCGATCCGAAGCCGATATCGCGCAGCATAACACCGAATGCAAAACCGATGAACAGATAGCCGCACAGTACGGGTATCGTGGCGGTAAAGGCAGGACGAAACGCCTTTTTCATGGAAATCACCTACATACTATAAGGGTAAAAGAAAAGCGCTCTGCGAACAGAGCGCTTTGGCATTTCAACGTAAACGCACAGATCGTTAAAATCAGATAGCGCGGGTAACCTTGCCGGAACGGAGGCACCGAGTACATACGTTGATATGGCGGGGAGTACCATCGACCATAGCCTTTACGCGACGAACGTTCGGCTTCCAGGTTCGATTGGAACGACGGTGAGAGTGGGAAACCTGAATACCAAAGGTCACACCCTTATTGCAAATATCGCACTTTGCCATTTTCCTGCACCTCCTTCTTTCGGGCATTGCATAGCAGATATTATATTACCACATGTATAGAATGAATGCAAGCATTTTTTTCAGAAAAAGAGAAAATTTCAAGTTTTCCTGCGGTCCGTGCGGAAATCGTTGAAAATAACAGGGAAATAGGGTATAATACAGCTATATCTACTTTATGTATTATACTATGTATTATACAGTAATAAAACAGCAGAGTAAAGAGGATATAGAATACCTGCCACAGCGGAAGGGAGCATTATACTTATGCAGTTAAAAGAATTCGGTGTCAGCTTGGGCGATCTGATCCATGAATTTAATTTTGAGGTCGTTTACGGTCCGGAGGGCTTTGAAAAGACCGAGATCACCAAGGACGACGTAAACCGTCCCGGTTTGCAGCTGGCAGGATTTTTTGATTATTTCGATCCGAACCGTATCCAGATCATGGGCAAGGTTGAGTCCAGTTATGTAGAGGGTCTGTCGAGCGAGGAGCGCCGCAGCCGTTTCGACCGTCTGTTCGAGACCGGCATCCCGGTGCTGCTGCTCTCGCGCAACATTGACGTATTTCCGGAATGCCTTGCGGCTGCACAGGAGCACGGTGTGCCGATCCTCCGTACCAACGAGTTTACCTCTACCATCATGAGTGTGATCGTCGCCTTCCTCAAGGTAAAACTTGCACCGCGTGTTACGCTGCACGGCGTACTCATCGAAATCTACGGCGAAGGCGTGCTTCTGCTCGGTGACTCCGGTGTCGGCAAGTCCGAGACCGCGATCGAGCTGGTAAAGCGCGGCCACCGTCTGATCGCGGACGACGCGGTTGAGATCAAGCGTGTATCCGACAAGACGCTCGTCGGTACGGCGCCCGAGGTTATCCGCCACTTTATCGAGCTGCGCGGCATCGGCATCGTTGACGTTCGCCGCATCTTCGGTATCGGCGCGATCAAGATGACCGAAAAGGTTGAGCTTGTCATCAACCTCGAGCCGTGGGAGGACGGCAAGCAGTACGACCGTCTCGGCATGGACAGCCAGACGACCTCCATCCTCGATATCGCGGTTCCGAGCCTGACTATTCCGGTAAAGCCCGGCCGTAACCTTGCCGTTATCATCGAGGTTGCAGCGATGAATGACCGTCAGAAGAAGATGGGCTTCAACGCCGCGAAGGAGCTGCAGGAGCGTATGCTCAAGCAGTACGGCAACTGATAAAAGGTAAATAAGGCAGTACAATTCAAACGGTATTGCCTTAAAATTTAATAAAAGGTGGGGATCTTTATGAAAAAAGCAGCGGTATTGGTATGTATGGCGTCTGTTCTTCTTTCGGGATGCAGCGGTGCCGGTGGGGAAAAGGTGTCGCAGACGGCGGATTCCTGCGCGCAGGCAGTCGCGTCCGAGCTGGCGAAGACCGACTGGACGGCAGTCAGCACCGATGCAAACAGCAATGACGCTGCGTATGTGATGGCGCATACGGACACGGTCGCGCTCGACAGGCTGATCGCGTTTACACTTACGTCCGATGGCGGGCCGAGTGAGGGCGCGTGCGAGGAGCTGCGGAGCCGTTTTCTGGAATCGCCGCACACTGTTCTGGCGTATCTGGTGCTGATGGGGGATCAGACGGTATCGTCGGACGACAGCACACCGGCGGCGGAGTTCATCTGCGGGCAGATTGCCTCGGCGGATGCCGCATGGCATGACGGCTCGGAGGAGTTTGCACAGGTAATGGAATCGTGCAGGGCCGACTATCCGGAAGGACCGGCGGCGGAGCTGCTGAGCAAAATGGAGACGGCGCACGAAGCCTCTCTGGAACGAAATAAATAAGGTATGCAGGCAAAAGCGTGACTTTGACGGTCATGTCTTTTGCCTGCGTTTTCTTTTAGGGAAAACGACTAAACAGAGCAGACGCTTTTTGTTGCACTCACCAAAAGAAAACCGGGAACAAAACCGCTTCCGGACCGTCTAACTGGGTATAAAAAGGAGGTAGTTATTATGATGGAGAAAAAACGAATGGCAGCATTGCTTGCAGCGGTGCTGTTCGGCATGAGCGCGATTCCCGCCGGAGCAGTGAACCTGATCGACACGGACACGGCAGCGACCGACTCTGCCGAGCACGCGGAGCTTGACCTGTACGGCGTGCGCGCCACAGTAACCGACAGGCAGGACGGCGAGCTGACCGTCAGCACTGAAACCGCAGGCACAGTTGTGGTGCACATTGCGGAGCAGACGATCATCATGGACACGCAGACCGGTCTGCCGGCAGGCGCACAGGATATCAAAAAGGGTGACGAGGTGTACCTATACTGCGGGGAAATGATGGCGCTGTCCGAGCCGCCGCAGGTGTATGCCAAGGCGATTCTGGTCAATCTGACCGACGAACACGAGCCTGCAAGCCTGCTGTCTGCCGAGCAGGTGAAGAGAAATGCGGACGGCAGTCTGACTGTGCAGGCAAGCAACGGCGGCCTGACGCTGAACATTGCACGGAATGCGTCTGTTACGCCGTTCGGCACGAAAAACAAGGCAAAACTTGAGGATATCCGCATGGGAACCCGGTTTTTTGCATGGTATGATACGATTCTGGAATCCTATCCGGCACAGGCATCCACAGAGAAAATCGTGCTGCTGCCGCGCGAGGACGACACGTTCGCCATCGTTATTGAGGGCGATATCGCCATCGGCGAAGGCCGCATGACGAACGGCGTGGCCATGGTTCCGCTGCGCCTGACCGCCGAGCTGTGCGGCTTTACGGTCAAGTGGAACGCCAGGGACCGCACGGTGCACCTCACCAACGGCACGGTGCAGACGACTGTGACCATCGGTCAGGACGAGTATTTCCGCGCAACCGCTCTGCCGGACGCGGACGGCATGAGCCGCCCGGGAGCACTCGGTGCCGCGCCCTATATCGCGCAGAGCAGAACATGGGTTCCGGCGGAGCTGTTCGGCCTGCTCGGTGAGCAGATTGAGATGCGCGGGGACGCGCTGTATCTCGGCGGGGTGCCGAATGCTTTCACCGGAGAAGCCGATGAGACGAATGCGTTTAACATCGTGTGCAAGGACAAGACGCTCGACAAAGGGCGCATGGAAAACGGCGTGGCTATGGTGCCGCTCCGTGAGGTCGGCGAAGCCCTCGGCTACACCGTGACGTGGGACATAGAGAATCGTCAGGCGAAGATGAACAACGGCAAGGTTATGACGCATATAAACATCGGTGAGGATTCCTATATCCGTTCGGTGATGAATGGCGACGGCACGGAAGCACCGGTTTCGTTCGGCGCGGCGCCGTATTTCGCTGATGGCAAGACGTGGGTTCCGGCAAAGCTGTTTGAACTGCTCGGAGAACAGGTTGAAATGAAGGGGAATACGCTGTATCTCGGTGGAACGGAGAACTAAATACGAGAAAGGATGACCGCCATGAAACGAAAGTGGAAAGCCTGCCTGTGCATAGCCGCGTTCCTGCTGGCCGTGCTGCCGGTCTCCGCAAGTGCGGATTCGGGTCCGAAACCGCAGATCACCATTCAGGTGCAGAATGCGCCGGACGGCGATTACTACGTTGACCTGCTCATTCCGGGCGAGGTACCCGAGCAATGCATCGACAATATCGAGTGGAATCATATCGACCGCGCGTCTCTGCCGCTGGATGCGCTGGAGCGCGACCGCATGGACGGCTGGCACTATGCCATGCTGGACGGCACACAACCGCCTCTGTTTTACAAGCATCCGGACAAGGACACGTTTGTGTTCAGCTATTTCGGCACGCCGGACACGTTTCGGATTGCGGTTTATGATGATTCTCAGCAGAAAGTAAACTTTTCTGAGGTGATGAAGCGCACACAGCTGCAGCAGGTATTCACCTGTGACTTTGCGGATAATACGGTAAAAACCGGAAATCCGCTGCTGACATATCTCAAACAGTTTGCGTCCTCGCTGCTGCCGACGCTGCTAATAGAGGGAATCCTACTGCTGCCGTTCGGCTTCTGGGACAGGCGCAACGCAAAGCTGTTCCTCGGCGTCAACATCGGCACACAGCTGCTGCTCACGGTCGTAACGGCGGCCTGCATGTGGATTGGCATGCCGTTCTACCGGTATCTGGTATTTGCGCCGCTTGAGCTTGTGATTTGGATTGTCGAGGCCGTTGTTTACCGCAAACGGCTGCAAACCCGGCGGGAAACGGCTCATCCAATCGCTTACGCGCTGTGCGCCAACGCACTGAGCGCAGCCGCAACTTTGTTCAGCGTGCACATGGTATTTCCGTGGGTTTGAGTGAAAAGAACCTGTCAATCGACAGGTTCTTTGCAGGCTGTCGCGAAACTACAGTTTCGCCGACAAGCAGGAACGGACCGTAGGCCGTTCCAAAGTCGTCCAAAAGTTCCCATACGGAAACTTTTTCCCTCTTAAGGTATAAAAACCGAGATACACGCTCCCGGTTTTTATGAATTTGCAAAGCAAATTCTATTTAACGCGCGCTGCCGCGCGATATGATAAAATTGGTTCAATACCAACTTTTTTGACAAACTGAAAAGAACCTGTCAATCGACAGGTTCTTTTGCGTATTTCGGCATTTTGTGGTATGCTATACGGAGCAAAGGAGGCGAGCGGCCGTGTCAGCCAAAGCATACTATCATCTGCCCGGATTGTTTGAATTTTACGAGTTTTACCGCGCATTCCTGCCGTTATACCGCGCAAATCGTGACTGGTTTTATGACTGGTGTGAGATTGGGTCCATTTACGGCGCACCGGCGGACTGCCTTTGGGGAGGGGGACGAGCGGGTTTCGGTGAGTGCGGCGCACGCGAAGCGCTGGCTCTGGCACAGGAGTACGGCGTTTCTGCGCGGCTGACATTCAGCAATTCGCTTCTGCGCGAGGAACACCTGTCCGACCGCAAATGCAATGCACTCTGCGAGCTGTTTTCGCAGGCAAACGGCGTGCAGAACGGCGTAATCGTGCATTCCGAGCTGCTGACCGACTACCTGCGGACGCGGTATCCGGCGCTGTACCTCGTGTCGTCTACGACCAAGGTGTTGACCGATTTTGAAGATTTTCGGCACGAGCTGGACAGGGAAGAATTTCGGTATGTCGTGCCGGATTTTCGATTGAATAAACGGTTTGAGGAATTAAACGCCTTGTCGCAGGTGCACAAAGATAAGGTGGAATTTTTGTGCAATGAGTGCTGCTGGTTCGGGTGCAGTGACCGTAAGCAATGCTACGAGGTTGTCAGCCGCAAAAATCTCGGTGAGGACTGTGAGCACCGGTGTAAAGCACCGGATGCACAGAGCGGCTATCGGTTCTCCAAGGCGATGGAAAATCTGGGGTTCATCGGCGTTGATGCTGTTCTGCGGACGTATCTGCCAATGGGATTTTCGCAGTTCAAGATCGAGGGCAGAGGACTGGGAAGCGCGCTGATCCTCGAGTTTTTGCTGTATTATATGACAAAACCGGCGTATCAGCTGCGCGTGAGAGAAGAAATCTATCTGGATAATATGTTAGACCTGTTTTAACGCATAAGAAAAGAACCTGCCGTAAGACAGGTTCTTTCAGTCTGTCAAAAAAGCATTATTTTAATTTTTACGCTTCGTGCGGCAGCACGCATAAAATAGAATTTGCGGAGCAAATTCATAAATTCC
>OLSM01000237.1_pt1 | contig 57212 bp, 69 predicted proteins | sample 1672721 | NCBI WGS metagenome assembly OLSM01 (sample SAMEA3136717, study PRJEB25190) | human gut metagenome
TCCGGCAGCAGCACCCGCAGCAGCGCCTGCAGGTGGCGAGACCGTCGCAGCGCCCATGCCGGGCACCATTCTGGATATCCGATGCACGGCAGGTCAGGCCGTTAAGGGCGGCGATGTGCTGTTTATTCTCGAGGCCATGAAGATGGAGAACGAGATCTGCGCACCGCATGACGGCACGGTCGGCTCTGTCTGCGTACAGAAGGGCGCTTCCGTACAGACCGGCGCAGCACTCTGCACGATGTAACGGGAGGCGCGTACTATGCAATTTTCGTTTTTCGGTGCATTAGGCAGCATTCTGGCAAGCTCGGGCTTCGCGTCCTTCGCGGAGGACCCGCGCAGCCTAATCATGATCATCATTGCATGCGTGCTGCTGTACATGGGTATCGGCAAAAAGTTTGAGCCGCTGCTGCTCGTTCCGATTGCATTCGGCATGCTGCTGGCCAATCTGCCGCTGACCGGTTTGCTCAATGCACCGGTTGACGGTTCCAGTCCCGGCATGCTGTGGGTGTTCTATCAGGGCGTCCAGCATGCGATTTATCCGTCCATCATTTTTCTGGGCATCGGTGCCATGACCGACTTCGGCCCGCTGATCGCGCGCCCGTCCTCGCTGCTGCTGGGTGCAGCGGCACAGCTCGGCATCTTTTCTGCATTCCTGCTGGCGCTGGTGCTCGGCTTCCCGGGCGCAGTAGCGGCAGCCATCGCCATCATCGGCGGTGCGGACGGTCCGACCTCCATTCTGGTCGCTTCCCGTCTGGCGCCGGATTACCTGCCCGCCATTGCTATTGCGGCGTACTCGTATATGGCGCTCATACCGCTTATCCAGCCGCCGATCATGCGCCTGCTGACAACCAAGAAGGAGCGCGAGGTCAAGATGGAGCAGCTGCGTCAGGTTTCCAAGACCGAGAAGATCGTATTCCCGATCGCAGTTGCCATCATTGTTATCCTGCTGATTCCGGATACCGCTCCGCTGATCGGCATGCTCATGCTGGGCAACCTGCTGCGTGAGTGCGGCGTAACCGACCGCCTGAGCGACACCGCGCAGAACGCGCTGTGCAACATCGTCACCATCTTCCTCGGTTTGTCGGTAGGCTGCAAGGCGATTGCGTCCACCTTCCTGACCTGGGAGACCATCAAGATCATCATCCTTGGCCTGATTGCGTTCACATTCTCGACCGTCGGCGGCCTGCTGTTCGGCAAGGTTATGTATAAGCTGACCGGCGGCAAGGTAAACCCGCTGATCGGCTCGGCCGGTGTATCTGCCGTTCCGATGGCAGCCCGCGTTTCGCAGGTTGAGGGTCAGAAGGCCAATCCGGCAAACTTCCTGCTCATGCACGCGATGGGCCCGAACGTAGCCGGTGTCATCGGCTCCGCTGTTGCCGCAGGCTTTGTCCTCAAGGTATTCGGCGCGTAAGTACAAAGCAAAAGAACCCGAATTATCGGGTTCTTTTTTTGCACTCTTTTGGTTGAGAAGAATTGAAAATCAATTTGTAACGGGATGCACACGATATCCCGTAAGGAGAGCACATTGTGCTCCCACGCAAAGGTAAAACATCACGCTAATTCTCCATCTTGCATTCTCAATTTTTTATGCTTTCTTGACAATTTATGTCGCCCTGTTTTATAATAAATGTAAGAAATGAACGGGTGGTCCTTATTGTGCAGGTACTAAAAGACGAACTTCGACACAAAATTCTGCTCGAATCCGAGCATTTATTCCTGCAGCGCGGGTACGACCGCACCTCACTGCAGATGATCGCGGACAAGGTAAATATCAGCAAGAGCAATCTCTACCACTACTTCAAAAACAAGGAGGAGCTGTTCTACGAGCTGACCGACAGCGCTGCAGACGGCCTGAAGCGCATGATCCTGCGCTTCCGCAGCATGCGGTTTGACCTGAACATGGACGCGCAGGAATTCCGCATGCTGCTCACTGAGGAGGTACTCTCGCTGCTGCTGGCGGAGAAATACGGCCTTCTTCTTATCATGGAGCAGGCCAACGGCACTCGATATGAAAACCTGCGGCCGGTAATGATTGAACTGATTGCGTCCAAGATCGTGCCCATGCTGGCCGACGAGGAGAACAGCCCGATGATGGCGCAGATCATGGCACGCAATCTGGTGGACGGGACGGTGCATATCCTCAAGAACCGCGTTCGCCCGAGCGAGGTCCGTGCCGGACTGAATCAGCTGATTACCTATCACACACAGGGAATGCACGCGCTGCAGTAAGCAGCGCGTGAGGCTGTCGAAAAACTCCGTTTTTCGAGCAGCCTCTCGATTGAAACCACGCTTTCAATCGAATCTTGACGAAAAGCCGCGCCCTACGGGCACAATTTTTCGTCCCTTGTATAATTCCCGAGGTACACGCCCCCGGGAATTATGAATTTGCTTCGCAAATTCTATTTTATGCGTGCTACCGCACGAAGCGTAAAAATTAAAATAATACTTTTTTGACAGACTGACGCGCTGCAGTAAGCAGCGCGTTTTCTTTTGCCCTCAAACGGATACAAATGCGTTCTAACTGTCCCCGAACCAACATACACTGTCACAGATGAAACCTCATCAGGCAGGAGGGAAACAGCGGTGAAGGGCTTACCGGAGGAGCGCACGATCCGTCTGGCGCAGTACATGATTGAGCAGAAGGCCACCGTGCGGCAGACTGCGGCACGGTTCGGAATATCCAAGTCAACCGTACATAAGGATATCACAACGCGCCTGCAAAAGCTGAATACCGAGCTGTATGAGCGCGTACAGACCGTTCTGCAGGTGAACAAGCAGGAGCGGCACATACGCGGCGGCAGAGCAACACAGGCGAAATACCGCGCCGAAGCGGCGCAGCGACGCGGTGAAAAATAAAAAAACCGACTTTCCAAGCGGAAAGTCGGCAAACAGAAGCAGCGTGACAGTGTTGCTATGTAAAGGTTTAAAGCAGACCGAGCTCATGTGCGCAATCGCTGCAGACATTCTTACCCTTGAAGTGGATAATGTCCTTTGCGTTACCGCAGAATACGCAGGACGGCTCGTACTTCTTGAGGACGATATGATCGCCGTCAACGTAGATTTCCAGAGCGTCCTTCACTTCGATGCCCATAGTGCGGCGCAGCTCAATCGGGAGCACGATGCGACCAAGTTCATCAACCTTACGAACAATACCGGTGGATTTCATTTTCAACACACTCCATTTCTTCATCATAAAAAATGTATTACCAAATCCCACTCACTTGGGATGTTGGACAGAAGGGGGGAACACGATATGCTGTCCGTTATCTGGACGGTGTTCCTTTGTATGGCGCTGCTATGCGGTGCGGTCACGGGCAGGCTGGCAGAGGTTACGGCAGCGGTACCCACAGGGGCTTCGGAAGCGATCACGCTGGCGATCAGTATCACCGGGCTGATGTGCTTCTGGAGCGGTGTGATGGAGCTGCTGCAGGCTTCCGGACTGGCAGAGCGGCTGTCCCGTCTGATGGCACCTGTTCTGCGTCCCTTGTTCGGAAGCGCATCGCAGGATAAACAGGCGATGGAAGCGGTAAGCGCCAATGTAACGGCAAATTTGCTGGGGTTATCCAACGCGGCAACGCCGTTGGGATTGCGTGCGTCAGAGCGGCTGTATGTTCTTGCAGGGCGACGCGGAGCGCCGGATACCGTGCTGACGCTGATCGTGCTGAACGCAACCTCAATTCAGCTGATTCCGTCTACGGTGGCGGCGGTTCGTGCGGCTTGCGGAGCACACGCGCCATTTGATATTATGCTGCCGGTGTGGGGAGCTTCTGCGGCTTCCGTTGCGGCGGTGCTGCTCAGCAGTAAACTGCTGCGTCCATTTTTTCCGGATGGGGAATAGCGGGACAGGTAAGTGCGCCTTACAAGTAGTATTATCACACATGAAAAGCAAGAAATTTGTCGAATAAGCAAACGATCAACAAAAAATTTCCAAGCGAGGGAAATAATACAAGGAGGGAGATGATTGCAGATTTTGCAGAACGCGCTCATTCCGGCACTTTTGGCAGGAATCAGCCTGTATGCGCTGTGCAAAGGCGTGGACGTATTTCCAACTTTTCTGCGCGGTGCAGCCGTCGGTTTGAAAACCGCGGTGCAGATACTGCCTGTTATGGTCGGGATGCTGACAGTCGTGTTCATGCTGCGCGCCTCAGGTGCCGTTGATATTGCGGCAAGCGTGCTCGCGCCCGCACTGCGTATACTGGGCATACCGAAAGAATGCACAGTCCTGACCCTGCTGAAGCCGATCAGCGGAGGAGGGGGACTGGCAATGGGCAGTGAAATTATACGACGCTGCGGACCGGACAGCTATGCCGGACGCGTGGCCGCAGTGATGTTGGGAGCCTCGGAAACCAGTCTGTACACGATCAGCGTGTACAGCGGGCACCTTGGTTTGAACCGAACCAGATATGCTGTTCTTGCGGCATTGTGCGGTGATCTGGCAGCATTTACCGCCTCTGCGGTACTGGTTAGATTATATTTCCCATACAGTTAATATTATATCGTGTATGTTAAAAAATTACCATAGCTTATGACAAAAATTGGCGAATTAAATAAACATTACTTGCACTATTTGTGCAATGTGTGAAAAAATTTACAGACTGAGAATATAAAAAAGCATCTATGCCGAAGCACAGATGCTTTTCATATTGCAAAGCGATTACTTCTTCACGATCTCCTTGCCGAAAGGACCATCATAGTCGAAGAAGCCCTTGCCGGTCTTAACGCCCAGCCAGCCGGCACGAACCATCTGACGCATCAGCGGATGCGGACGGTACTTCGGGTCGCCGGTCTCGCGGTACAGCGTCTCCATGATTGCGAGGTTTACGTCGTGGCCAACAAGGTCAGCGGTGTGCAGCGGGCCGGACTTCATGCCTGCGCCAAGCTGCATGGCAACGTCGACATCAGCAGGGGAAGCGATGCCGTCAGCAACGATACCCATTGCCTCGTTCATCATCGGGATCAGGATGCGGTTTACAACGAAACCGGGACCTTCCTTAACGGCAACCGGGGTCTTGCCCAGGGATGTCATCAGGTCAAATGCGGTCTGGAAGGTTTCGTCCGAAGTCTGGATCGCGCGGGTAACCTCAACCAGCTTCATGATCTGAGCCGGGTTGAAGAAGTGGCAGCCGATGAACTTATCCGAACGGTGCGGGATGCAGGCAGCCATCTCGGTGATGGACAGACCGGAAGTGTTGGAAGCGAAGATGGTGTGAGCGGGGCAGATCTTGTCCAGATCCTCCAGCAGGTCCTTCTTCAGATCCATGCGCTCCAGAATAACTTCCATGATGAAGTCAGCATCGGCAGCGTCCTTGCGGTCAACCGAGGTCTTGAGGGAAGCGAGCAGCTCGTCCTTGCGCTCTGCGGTCATCTTGCCCTTGCTTACGAGAAAATCGTAATCGTGTGTGATAACGGTCTTGCCGCGCTCGGTGAACTCCGGCTTGATGTCGATCATGGTAACGTCATGACCTGCGTTCAGAAATACCTCAGTGATGCGTGCGCCCATGTTGCCAGCGCCGAATACACAAACTTTCATGCTAAATTAACCTCTCTCTCACTCTTTGCGGATGGATGAACAGGTATTGCGAATATTGATTAGTCAAAACCGCACAATCTGGTTTTGAATTGTGCGGTCCGACTGTCTCAATGCTTACTTATTCTTGAATTCCTTAGCCGGCTTGTCGCGGTTCTTGTCCAGGAAGTAAGCCATGCCGTACTTCTGATCCTCGGTAGCGAAGCACTGTGCGAAGCAGTTGCCCTCGAACTTCAGAGCGGAGTTCAGGTCGGTCTGCATGCCAACGTTTACAGCTTCCTTAACCAGAGAAACAGCGATCGGAGCCTGAGCAGCGATCTCCTCAGCCAGCTTTACAGCCTCGTCGAGCAGGTTCTCCAGCGGATATACGTAGTTAACCAGGCCCATGTCCAGAGCGTCCTGAGCGGTGTAGTTAGCGCGAGCGGTGTACAGCATTTCCTTAGCCTTGCCTGCGCCTACGAAGCGAGCCAGACGCTGGGTGCCGCCGAAGCCCGGGGTGATGCCCAGACCAACTTCAGGCTGACCGAAGGAAGCGTTCTCGGAAGCGAGACGGATGTCGCAGGACATAGCCAGCTCGCAGCCGCCGCCGAGGCAGAAGCCGTTGATGGCAGCGATAACCGGACGCTTGAAGTTCTCGATCTTCCAGCAAACGCGGTTGGACTCGTTGCCGAACAGCTTGCCCTCTGCACAGGTCTTGGTAGCCATCTCGGAGATGTCAGCGCCTGCAACGAAGGAGTTAACGGTCTTGCCCTTCTTGTTAACGGTGGAAGAACCGGTCAGAACTACTGCATAAACGTTGTCCAGATCCTTAGCCAGCTCGTCGAATGCCTCTTCCAGCTGTGCGTACATGTCGGTGGACAGAGCGTTCATAGCCTTCATGTGCTCGATCTTAACAATCGCAACATGACCCTTTTTTTCGATTACTACGTCAGTCATTTTTAAGACTTCCTTTCAGAATATGTGCTATGAGCGTAAAACGCTCAAAAGCAATCTCCGTTCGGAGATTACCAAACATCCAAAGGATGTTTGCAGTCAAAATAGAACAGAAGCGAGCTTCTGTTCGTAAAAACCCGCGACATGCGCGTGGGTTTTTACACCCCGACCCAACCGCCGTGGGCGGCGTCGTTCGGGTATCCAAAATCAGTTTCTACGGAACTGATTTTGGTATATAGGGGGTACTGGGTACCCCCTATAATTTACTTGCAGAGCTCGTCGCGCTCAACGATGATAGCTTCGCCCATACCGCCGCCGATGCACATGGTAGCCAGACCGATGGTCAGGTCGCGCTTGATCATTTCGTAGATCAGGGTGGTGGTGATGCGGCAGCCGGCTGCACCGATCGGGTGACCCAGAGCGATTGCGCCGCCGTTTACGTTAACCTTGTCCATATCAAAGCCAAGCTCACGGTTAACAGCAGCAGCCTGTGCAGCAAATGCCTCGTTGGACTCGATCAGGTCGAGGTCAGCAACGGTCAGACCTGCGCGGGACAGAGCCTGACGGGTGGACTCGATCGGACCTACGCCCATGATGGACGGATCGCAGCCTACAGAGCCCCAGGCACGAACCTTAGCCAGCGGCTTGAGGCCGTTTGCCTTAACGAACTCCTCGGAAGCGATGATCATTGCAGCGCCTGCATCATTGATGCCGGAAGCGTTGCCTGCGGTTACGGTGCCGCCGTCCTTCTTGAATGCCGGGCGCAGCTTGCCGAGGATCTCCAGAGTGGTGTTCGGCTTTACATGCTCGTCGGTATCAAAGATAACGGTTTCCTTCTTCTTCTTAACCTCGATCGGAACGATCTCGTCCTTGAAGCGGCCGTTAGCGATGGCAGCAGCTGCCTTCTGCTGGGAAGCGAGAGCGATCTCGTCCTGCATCTCGCGGGTGATGCCGTACTTTTCAGCTACGTTTTCTGCAGTGATGCCCATGTGGTACTGGTTGAATACATCAAATACGCCGTCGTATACCATCATGTCGACCAGCTTCTTGTCGCCCATGCGAGCACCCCAACGGGTATCGCGGGAGATGTACGGAGCACCAGACATAGACTCGCAGCCGCCTACCAGCATCATCTTGTTCTCGCCGGAACGGATGATCTGGGTGCCGAGGGAGATGGCACGCATGGAGGAAGCGCAAACCTTGTTCAGGGTCATAGCCGGGGTGGTGATCGGCAGACCGGACTTCAGGCAAACCTGACGTGCTACGTTCTGGCCTACGCCGCCCTGCAGTACCTGACCGAACAGAACCTCGTCGATTGCTTCCTTGTCAACGCCTGCACGCTCGATAGCTGCCTTTGCAGCAGCGGTGCCAAGCTCGGAGGAGTGTACATCGCGGAGGGTGCCGCCGTAAGTGCCGATTGCGGTACGGGCAGCGGAACAGATGTAAACGTTCATTTAGCTGTTTCTCCTTTTCTACTGATGCGGCGAAAAAACTATGCCGCCGCATGGTGATGGAAACTCGATTTTTGAGTTCGTTAATATTTTATCAAACTATTCTGCAGAATGCAAGGGGAATTGGTCGATTCTGTAAAATTATATGAAAAGTCCAGTTCCCGTTTGCGTAATCTGCACAAATAGAATTGATTAGTCGTTAGCCAGACCCATCAGCTCGTCACGGAAGATACGAGCGTCCATGGTCTTGATCTCGTCAGCCATCTTCGGAACGAAGTCCATCTGGTCGAGGATCTGGGTCTGCAGGTCGATGCCCGGAGCGATCTCGGTCAGGGTAACGCCTTCCGGACGCAGCTCGAATACGCAGCGCTCGGTGATGTACAGAACCGGCTGATGTACCTCGTTAGCGTAATCGCCGGAGAAGGTGATGTGCTCAACCTGCTTAACGAACTTCTTCTTAGCGCCTTCCTGGGTGATAACGAGCTTGCCGTCCTTGCACTCAGTCTTGAGGCCCTTTGCAGTGAAGGTGCCGCAGTAAACAACCTTCTTGGCGTTCTGGGTGATATCGATGAAGCCGCCTGCACCTGCCAGACGGGTGCCGAACTTGGATACGTTCAGGTCGCCGTTCGGAGCAGTCTCGGCCAGACCGAGGAATGCAACGTCAAGACCGCCGCCCTGATAGAAGTCGAACTGAACATTGTGCGGGATGATGCACTGTGCGTTGGCAGCAGCGCCGAACTGGGTGCCGCCGTACGGTACACCTGCGATGGAGCCTGCCTCAACGGTCAGGGTCATCTTGTCGGAGATGCCTTCTTCAGCAGCTACGTTAGCGATCTTCTCCGGTGCGCCGGTGCCGAGGTTTACGATAGCGTCCTGCGGCAGCTCCATAGCAGCGCGGCGGGCGATGATCTTCTTAGCGTCCATCGGGATCGGCGGGATAGCATCAACCGGGATGCGGAACTCGCCGGTCAGCGCGCCGTCGTACGGCATGCCGAGGCACTGCATGTTCTCCTCATCGGTGCCGACTACAACAGAGTCAACATAGATGCCCGGGATAGCAACCAGCTTCGGGTCCAGAGAACCGCCCTGAACGATCTTCTCAACCTGAACGATTACCTTGCCGCCGGAGTTCTTGCACGCCTGAGCCATAGCAGTTACGTCCAGAGGACCGATCTCACGATGTACGGTGCAGTTGCCGTACTCATCGCAGTAGGAAGCACGCAGGAATACAACGTTGATCGGGAAGCCCTTGTACAGCAGGCGCTCCTGACCCTCGATGTTAACGATCTTTACCAGATCTTCCTTGGTAACGTCGTTCAGCTTGCCGCCGCCGTTGCGCGGGTCAGCGAAGGTCTTCAGGCCAACGTGGGTGATGGTGCCGATGTTGTGCGCAGCGATATCGCGGTACATGTGCGAGATAACGCCCTGCGGCAGGTTGTAAGCCTCGATCTTATTGTTCAGAGCCAGCTCGCCGAGCTTCGGAGCACGGTCCCAGTGGCCGCCGATAACGCGCTTAACCATGCCTTCATGGCCGTAATGGTCACCGCCGGTGCCATCGCGGTGGCCCTGACCGGCTGCAAAGAACAGGGTCAGGTTCTGCGGGTGGCCGGTCTCAAGAAAACGCTTCTCGAGAGCCTTGGACAGGGTCTCCGGGCAAGCACAGGATACGAAACCGCCGGTAGCAATGGTATCGCCGTCCTGAACCTTCAGAGCAGCTTCCTCCGCGGTGATGATGCTTACTTTCTTCATGTTTATCAATCCTCCTGATAATAGTGCGACCGGTTTTACAGTGGTCACGCCTGCGACGTGAAAGACCTGATTCTATCTATCGCCTGCGGAATCTCATCCGCTGCGGCAACAACAACACGGTGCGCGGCCTCGATCTCCTCATAGAGATACGGGCAGCCGGTGCAGCCGCGCAGGATCAGCAGTACGTCATATGGAACACCGTCCTCCGGATAGGAGAATGAGGCGGTATCCAGAAGGGCAGCGCAAATCGCCTTGTAGGCATCGCCGCGCTCATAGCGCGGATTGCAGCCGCCGCAGAATTTTACCGTGCAGCGAAGCAAGGCGCACAACCCCTTTCTATGTAGCATTTCCGAATGTTACCATAGGGAAACAATGGGTAATAACACAAACACAGGCACTCACGGGTGCTCCATGAGTGCCTATAGTTTGCTCAGAGATTACTTGATGCGAGCAATCTTCTTTGCCAGTTCCTTCTTCATTTCAAGGTTGGACTGACGGGCAATCATGATGCGCTGAGCCTGCGGCGAGCCTGCACCGTGCATGGACTCCGGCAGATAGCCGACAGCTGCAGTACCCATGGTCATGTTCTCGATCAGGCGCAGCAGACGCATACGGTCCTCAGTCGGAACGGAAGCAACGCCCTTGAGGTACTTCTCGATGTACGGCTTGAGCTCCGGGTTGCGGTAATCAGCCTCGGACGGCTGGGTTACCATCAGGCCGCCTGCCAGATCCTGTGCCAGACGAGCGATCTCGTACGGGAAGCGGGTAACGTTCTGCTTGCAGACGTTAGCCAGCAGCAGGTCGATCAGATAGTTGCCTGCCTTGGTCTTGGTGCCCTGAGAGGAGCAAGCGATACCGCAGCAGTACAGGGTCTCGTTCAGGTGGGTCATCTCGATCAGCTTGTCCTTAACGTGGGAAGCCTTGGAGGAGCCAGCCATATCGCCAGCCAGAGCGGTAGCGCCGATCAGAACGTCGCCTACGCCGACCTTGCAGCCGCCGTAAGACTGACGGTGATAGCCTGCGAAGCGCTCTACGATCATGCCGGCAAACTTAACTTCGCCATTGAGGAAGATGCGGTCGTTCGGAACGAATACGCGGTCGAAGATAACGAGAACTTCGTGGCCGCCGTATACCTTGTTGCCAACGTCGATGTCGTTGTACTCTTCCATCTTGCGGGTGTCGCAGGACTGACGGCCGTAGATCAGGGTGATGCCCTTGGAATCGGTCGGAACTGCGAAGGAGATCGCGTAGTCCTCGTCGCCCTCACGCATGGAGATGGTCGGCATTACCAGAACCTCGTGAGAGTTTACGAAGCCGGTCTGGTGAGCCTTAGCGCCGGTAACGTATACGCCGTCAGCGGTGCGCTCTACAACGTGCAGGAACAGATCCGGATCAGCCTGCTTGGACGGAGCGAGGGAACGGTCGCCCTTAACGTCGGTCATAGCGCCGTCAACTGCGAGATCCTCATCCTGCACGCGGGTCAGGAACTTGAGGAAGTTCTCATGGTACTTGGTGCCGCAAGCCTCGTCGATCTCGTAGGTGGAGGAGAATACAGCGTTCATAGCGTCCATGCCTACGCAGCGCTGGAAGCAGGCTGCAGTCTTCTGACCGAGCAGACGCTGCATCTTAACCTTCTTGATCAGGTCGTCGGTGGACTGATGCATGTGGGTGAAGCGGTTGATCTTCTTGCCGGAGATGTGGGAGGTAGCAGTCATCAGATCCTGATACTGCGGGTCCTCAGCCAGCTCGTAGGTAGCGGCGAAGGAGTTCAGGGAAGGACGGATAACCGGGTCGTCAACCGGGTTCTCTACCTTCTTGCCGAACATATACAGGTTGAGGTTCAGCTTGCGCAAGGATTCAATGTACTGGTCTTTGGTCATCATAAGTGATCAAGTATCCTTTCTCATTACAATTTGGTGCACATAACATGAATAAAGAAAACAGGGCGGGGAGACGGGACTCCCCGCCCTATTCAGGCGTTACATACGGAAATTAGAAGCACTCTTTGTATACGCGCTCGCTGAGCTCGATGCTCCACGGACGGTAAGAGTTGGTGATCAGACGCTGCTGGTTTGCATCAACAGACAGTGCAAATGCCTTAACGTCCTCTTCCTTGAAGCCGTACTCATGCAGCGGCTTCAGGTGCAGAACCTTCTCCAGGGTTACATTCAGGGTGCGCAGAGCGTCGTCCTTGGTGCAGCCCAGGCAGCGAGCAACGATTTCCTTGAACTTGCCCAGCTCGCCAGCCGGCTCGTACTCGTCGTACATCTCGAGGATCTTGCCGAACAGAGCGTAGTTGGACTCGCCGTGCGGAACATGGTAGGTGCCGCCGAGCGGGAAGGACATGCCGTGTACGGTTGCACAGCCAGCCTTCAGGAATGCGATGCCTGCGAACAGGGAAGCATGAACGAACTCGCCGAGGTAATCCATACGAGCGTCCGGGCCTTCCAGAGCGATGCGGCGGAAGCCCTCGAGGATCATCTCCATAGCCTTAACGGAGAACATCTCGGAGGTAACGGTCTTGCGGTGCGGGGACAGGAAAGACTCGGTAGCGTGGATCAGAGCATCGATAGCGGATGCTGCGAACGGCTTGTACGGCAGGGTCTTAAGCAGATCCGGAACCAGGCAAACCTTGTTCGGGATGATGTCGTCGGAAACCAGGCCGAGCTTGGTATCGCCGCCGGTCAGCTTGCCGTCCTTCTCGTCCTTAACGATAGCAACAGAAATGTTGGTAACCTCAGAACCGGTACCGCAGGTGGTCGGGATAGCGATAACTTCCTTCTCATGTACAACAGGCTCACGCTTGAAGTACAGCTCATGTACGGAGGTCGGGCGCTTGCAGCCGAGCAGCTTGCAAAGGTCCATGATAGCACCGCCGCCTACTGCGATTACGCGGTCGTAGGAATCGTACGGAATAGCCTCGTACATGGTCTCGATCATAGCCTCGGAAGGCTCGCCTGCACCGAACTTCTCCTGGAATACGAACTTGCTCTTGAGGCCAAGCTCTTCCATGAAGGGCTTGTAGATGAATTCGTTGGTCAGAACGACGTCGCGCTCGCCCAGCTTGAACTCCTCAGCGAAAGCACCAAAGGTGTCAAACTTGTAAATAGTCGGGGCAATGACGATCTCTCTCTTGTCCTTCATCAGGGAGGCGCTGAAAGCATCCATAGCCATAGTAGAAACATCTCCAATCAAAAATTTTATAAAAGGCCGTGCGGCTTTTTATTACATGATTTTACAGGGTGGTTTTTTCCTGTGTTCTTATTGTAGCAAATTTGCGCCAAAACTTCAACACAAACAAACAATAATTTCATCAAAAATTGACCAACTAAACCTGTACAAAAAGACAATAAAAAGTCCCGCAATCTTATTACGGGACTATTTTAACGTATTTATTGTGATTTGTAAATGGGGTAATGGTGAAAAGTACCGAAAAGTTTTTGTATAAATTTCCGTTCTTTAGCTGTTTTGCGAAAAACGGCTCAAAAATGCGCGGGTTCGCTCGTTATGCGTATTTTCAAATACCTCTGTCGGCGTGCCCTCTTCAACGATAGTGCCGCCGTCCATGAATACGACATGATCGGCCACATCGCGGGCAAACGCCATCTCGTGGGTGACGATGATCATGGTGGTGTGCTGGTCCGCCAGTGAGCGGATAACGCGCAGCACTTCGCCGGTCAGCTCGGGGTCGAGCGCCGAGGTCGGCTCGTCGAAGCACAGGATATCCGGCTTGAGCGCGAGCGCACGCGCAATGGCAACGCGCTGCTGCTGCCCGCCGGACAGCTGGTGCGGATAGTGGCTCATGCGGCCCTCGAGGCTCATCATCTCGAGCAGCTCGATGGCGCGGTGCTCGATCTGCTCGTGAATCTCGCGTTTTTTCTGCTTGTAGTCCGGGCGTTCCTTGGCCTGCAGCAGGGGAGCGAGCATGACGTTCTCGAGTGCGGTGTACTGCGGGAACAGATTGAACGACTGGAACACCATGCCGAAGTGCAGACGGTTCTTGCGAATCTGCGCATCGCTCTTGGCGGCATGGTCGGCAGCGTCGAGCAGTGTCTCGCCGTTTACGATGATCTTACCCTCATTCGGGGTTTCGAGAAAATTCAGGCAGCGCAGCAGCGTGGTCTTGCCCGAGCCGGACGAGCCGATGATGGCAAGCGCCTTGCCGCGCTCCAATGTAAAACTGATGTCTTTAAGCACCTTGGTAGAGCCGAAGTTCTTATAAAGGTGCTGTACCTCCAGAATAGGCATAACGGCTCCTCCTTATTTAAAGTAATCCATTTTCTTTTCGATCCAGCCGAACAGCAGGGTCAGAATACCGTTGAACAGCAGGTAGAATACGGCGGTGTAGAACAGCGGCCAGATGATACCGGCGCTCTTGATGAACTTTTCGCCCATCCACAGCACCTCGTATACCGCGATGGTACGCGCCAGAGCGGTATCTTTAACAAGGTTGATAAACTCGTTGCCCATCGGCGGGATAACGCGCTTGATGACCTGCAGCAGCGTTACCTTGAAGAAAATCTGGCTCTTGGTCATGCCGAGCACCTGACCGGCCTCATACTGACCGCTCGGGATACCCTGAATGCCGCCGCGGAAGATCTCCGAGAAGTAGCAGGCGTAGTTGATGACAAAGGACAGCAGAGCAGCGCTGAAGCGCGGCAGCTTGAGTCCCCACACCAGAGCAGGGCCATAGTAGATGATGATGATCTGGAGCATGAGCGGTGTGCCGCGGACGATCCAGACGATGATTTTGATGAGTGCGCGCAGCGGAGTAATGCGGCTCATCGAGCCGAAGCTGATAAGCAGGCCGAGCGGCAGAGCGAATACCAGCGTCAGGCAGAAAAGCTGTACGGTGGTAACAAAGCCGCCCATCAGGCTGAGTGTTACATTGGCAAACATGTCGTTTCCTCTTTACCTCTTTTTTACTTTATTTCCTGTGATACATAAGGCAGAAGACGGTAGTCCGCCTTCTGCCTTATATTGAACTGGGGAATGGGAGATTAAGCCTCCGGATCTACGATTGCTTCCTGTACGCCGTACTTCTGAGCGAAGGAAAGAACAATGCCGTCCTTGTAGGCGCCCTTGTAGAAGTTGTTGAATGCTTCGGTCAGGTCAGAACCCTTGCGGAAGCCTACAACGTAGTTCTCGTCCTCCTCGCCGTTGGCCTCGTTGAGGTTTACGGTGTAGGTCAGGTTCGGGTAGCTGGTGCCCTCGCCGATCATAGCGCCTGCCATCAGCAGATCGATCACGCAGGCATCAGAGGTGCCTGCGGCAACCTCCATCAGTGCGTCAGCCTGAGACTGAACTGCGGTTGCATTCAGACCGGCAGCCTGTGCAGCAGCCTCACCGGCGGAACCGGACTCAACAGCGAAGGTCATATCCTTGATGGACTCGATGTCCTTGGCAGCATCAGCCTTGTCGGACGGAACAACAACAACCTGTGCGTTGGTTGCATACGGGTCGGAGCAGTTCATGGAGGTCTTGACCTCATCGGTCAGGGTCATGCCGTTCCAAACAGCGTCAACGCCCTTGGAATCCAGCTCCATGATCTTGTTGTCCCAGTTGATCTCGATGAACTCGGCTTTTACGCCCAGGCTCTCAGCGAAAGCCTTTGCCATGTCCGCGTCAAAGCCGACCCACTCGTCCGAGCCGTCTTCCTTATAATCCATCGGCGCGAAATCCGTGATGCCGATAACCAGCTTGCCGTTGCTCTTTACATAATCCACATCGCTCTCAGCGGAAGCCGAGGTGTCAGCCGCATCGGCACTCGAGTCGTCGGTCTTGGCAGCAGAGCCGCCGCAGCCGGACAGCATGGATACACTCATAGTGCCTGCCATCAGCAGTGCGAGAAGTTTCTTCGTCTTCATTTTTAGAAAACCTCCTGTAATTCGGTTCATATCTTGTTTACTATTATAACACTTTAGCGCAGAAAATCAACCCCTGATTTTCATGCAGATTTTCAGCATTTTTGAAGGATAATCGGGCGGTATTTTGTGCAAAATCTAAAATAACAGGGTGAAATATATGGAAAAGAGGATGGGGAGCGGTTGGGACGGATTCTCACTCTTTTTTGCGAACCTGTGTTGACCTGTACCAAAAAAGAGATTATAATCATAAGTAAGCATGATTGTTAAAGAATAAACAATGAAGAACAAGTAAGACGGAGGGAATCAGCGTGGATTATACTGCACTGTATCAGCAGAAGCTGACAACGGCGGATGAAGCCGTTAAGGTTGTTAAATCGGGTGACTGGGTAGACTACGGCTGGTGTACGGGTACGCCTGTTGCACTGGACAAGGCACTTGCGGCCCGCATGGGCGAGCTGGAGGACGTAAACTTCCGCGGCGGCGTACTCATGCGCCGACCGGCGGTATTCGATATTCCGGATGCAGCCGATAAGATCACCTGGAACTCGTGGCACATGTCCGGCATTGAGCGCAAGGCCTGTATGGAGGGCTTCGGCTTTTACAGCGCACTGCGCTACTCCGAGATGCCGCGTTGGTACCGCGAGAACGTCCGTCATGTCAATGTAGCCATGATTCAGGTGGCGCCGATGGACGCACACGGCTGGTTCAGTTTCGGCCCGCAGGCTTCGCACCTCAAGGCGATCTGCGATGTATCCGACGTTATCATCGTTGAGGTCAACAAGTATATGCCGCGCTGCCTCGGCGGCTTTGAGGACGGCATTCACATTTCGCAGGTGGATATGATCGTTGAGAGCGACACCGAAATGCCGCAGATGGGCGCAGGCGGCGAGCCGACCGAGGTTGATAAGGCGGTTGCAAAGCTGATCGTGGAGGAAATCCCGAACGGCGCGTGCCTGCAGCTGGGCATCGGCGGCATGCCGAATACCGTAGGCTCGATGATCGCGGAGTCCGACCTGAAGGACCTCGGCGTTCATACCGAGATGTACGTTGACGCTTTCGTTGACATTTCCCGTGCAGGCAAGATCAACGGCTCGAAGAAGGCCATCGACCGCGGCCGTCAGGTGTTCGCGTTCGGCGCAGGCACTCAGAAGCTGTACGATTTTGTAAATGATAATCCGGAGTGCATGTCTGCACCGGTATCCTATACCAACGATGCGCGCACCATTGCACAGATCGACAACTTCATTTCCATCAACAATATCGTGGATGTGGATCTGTTCGGTCAGATGAACGCAGAAAGTGCCGGTATCAAGCAGATTTCCGGTGCAGGTGGCCAGCTGGACTTCGTTCTGGGCGCGTATCTGTCCAAGGGCGGCAAGAGCTTCATCTGCTGCTCGTCCACCTTTAAGAAGAAGGACGGCACGCTCGAGAGCCGTATTCGTCCGACGCTCGAGAACGGATCGGTCGTTACCGATGCCCGTCCGTGCGCGCACTGGTTTGTCACCGAGTACGGCAAGGTAAACCTCAAGGGTCTGACTGCATGGCAGCGTGCGGAGGCTCTGATCTCGGTTGCGCATCCGGATTTCCGCGAGCAGCTGATTCAGGAAGCGGAGAAGATGCGTATCTGGAAGCGCTCCAATAAGAGATAAAATGCTGTCGGCGGAACTACAGTTCCGCACGGTGTTTGCTACTGTTTATAAGAAAACGCTCTGTGAAAACAGAGCGTTTTTTCTTATGCAATTATTAAAGTGAAATTCGCAGGATAAACTGCTGATTCCTGACCGAAAAGCTATATACACCGCCGTATCGCTCGACGATGCTGCAAATGCTGTGCACGCCGATGCCGTGTCCGGCGCGGTCGGAGACCGGCACGCCGTGGCTGAACTGCACCGGCTGCGTGCAGTCGTTGACAACCTGCAGGAAGAACTTTCCGGCTTTTTCGTATGTCTGCACCTCGATGTGTCCGGGAATGCCGTCCGCGCGCTCGCTGCATGCGTGAATCGCATTCTCAAGCGCGTTGGAGAGCAGCACGCACAGGTCGCTCTCGGCAAGCGGCAGCTGATTGGGCAGCACGGCATGCACCGCAAGCGGGATGCCCTGCGCCTTGGCGCGGTCGGCAAACGATGAGAGAATCAGGTTTGCGGCCTCGTTTTCGCAGTAAACGGTCACGCGGCTGGCTTCGATTTCCTCGCTGATGGAGTGAATGTACTGCAGTGCCTGCTCATACTGCTCATTCTCGATGCAGGCGGTGATGTACTGCAGATGATGCCGCAGATCATGCCGGTAGGCACGGGTTTTCTGCTGAGAGATACGCAGTGCTTCAATCTCACGGACGGCCTGATGCACCTGCAGGTCAAGATTGCTTTTCAGCTCCTCCAAACGCAGCCGTGCGTGCTGCTCTCTGGAAATGTGAATCAGGAACAGCAGATACGCCGCACTGCACACGAACGGCATGAATTCCACGACTACGGCCGAACCGGAGAACAGCAGGTCGGTGTAAACGCGGGTGGCATAGTCAAACGCATAGTACACCGCGGGCACAATGCCGAACTGACACTGCACCGCCCGCGAATACTGCGACACCGACCGGATGGCAGGTGCGGCCTTGAGCAGCAGAATGAGCATCGGCACGGTGACGATTATTTCCACAGCGTACTGCATGGTGTCTCCGCCGGAGAAGATGGCGACCGCGATCAGCGCCAGCCAGCGCCGCAGCTGACAGCACAGGTACGCCGTCAGCACGGAAATCACCGGCCACAGACGTTCATGACTGAGCGAGCACAGCGCGAGCACAAGCGGCAGGTGGGTGTGCAGCGGATACAGATAGCGTCCGAAGCCGGGGTCCACACCGAGGTAGGCGATGCCGGACAGGCAGAAGATCATCAGCGTGTACAGCAGCATGCGCTTTTTCGCCTTGGGCGTCCAGTGGATATTGCAGAATGCCGCAGAGAGCGCGATGCCGAACAGCGTAACGGCAACGGAGTTGCAAAGGTCAACAGCGAGTGCGATCATGTCAGGAACACCTGTTCTTTCTGGAAGGCGTGTTCAAGGTACGCGTCCTTGATGTCGTTGTAGCGTCCGCGCGGAATGGGCAGCTCGGCGCGGCTGGACATGACGAGCGTTTTCGGCGTGATCGTCTGGATATGCTCTAAATTTACAAGGTAGGAGCGGTGAATGCGCAGAAAATTCCTGTGTTCGGCAAGGCTTTCGCACAGGCTGTCCATGCTGCCGGCGGCTTCGAGCACGGTGCCGTCAGTCTTGTGCAGCAGCAGGGAACGGCGAATGACCTCGCAGTATTCCAGCTTGTCCAGTTCAACGCGCGTGATGCCGGTTCTGCAGCGCAGGATCAGGCTGACGCTGCTCTCGCGCGAGCAGGCGGCAATGACCGAATCCATCAGCCGGAAGAAGCTCTCCGGCCAGATCGGCTTGAGCTGATAGAAATACGCGCCCACCGTATACGACTGCACGGCAAACTCTGCGGATGAGGTGAGAAAGATGATCTTCACGTTGGAGTCGTACTGACGGATCTCACGAGCGGCTTCGATGCCGTTTTCGCCGGGCATGAGTACATCGAGCAGCAGAATATCAAAGCGTGCGCCCTTTTCGATGGACGCCAGCAGCTCGAACGGGCTTTGGAAGGCCGTCGGGGCGATATCGGCGTTGTGTTCCGTACGGTAGCTGCCGAGCAGCTCGTGCAGTTCATCGAGCACGCTGGGATCGTCGTCGCAAAAGCCAATCTGGATCATGGTTCTCATCTCCTTTCTTTTTATAAAGGGAACAGATCATTTGTAATCGCGGCGGGTCTTGTCGGGTTCCCAGCCCTCGAGCGGGTAGCGCTGCATGGCGCCGAAAATGCGCTCGCGTACACCGGGCATGGTCTTTTCGAGACTTTTCAGCAAATCCTTGATCTCCTGCCGCTTGGTGTTGCCGTCCGCCGGACACGGATTGTGCACGATAGGCAGCTCGTGCCGTTTGGCGAACGAGCGCACATAATGCTCCGGCACATACAGCAGCGGACGAATGAGCGTGATGTCGGCGCGGTCGAGGTAGGTTACCGGCGAAAAGCACGAAATGCGGCCTTCATAAAATAAGGAAAGCATGTAGGTCTCCACTACATCGTCAAAGTGATGGCCGAGCGCAACCTTGCTGCAGCCTGCCTTGCGGGCGGCATCGTGCAGAGCGCCGCGGCGCAGCTTGGCACAGAGCGAGCAGGGGTTTTCCTCGTGGCGGATATCAAACACAATAGGGCCGATCTGGGTGGGGACGCGGATGTACTCGACGCCCAGCTTGTCGCACAGCGTCTGTACAGGGGAGAAGTCCATCTCATCATAGCCCATCTCCAATGTAATAGCCACGACGGTAAAGTGGTGCGGATAAAAGCGGCTCAGCTGACTGAGTGCCACGAGCAGCGCGAGCGAGTCCTTGCCGCCGGAAACACCGACCGCAATCCTGTCGCCCTCATCTATCATATGGTAATGGTCCACCGCACGGCGGACATAGGAAAGCATTTTCTGCATAACAGTCTCCTTTTTGATCGTACATATTAAAATTTATCAGAAAACGCCAAAAATCGCAAATGCAAAAAATGAAATGCAAAGTGAGTATTCGGGAGTATAAGAGAGATTAAAAGAGAAAACGAGAGAATGCATTGGATTGCAGATATTTTTTCAAAATTTCGCTTGACTTGCGCAAAATGATGTGTTTTAATAAATATGCTCGTTTCGAGCGATTAATCAGTTGTCAAAGTATTTTTGATATATATAAACGGAGGAAAAAACCATGTCTACTTTTATGGCTAAGGCAGAAAATGTCGAGCGTAAGTGGTATGTACTGGACGCAGCTGGCAAGCCGCTGGGTCGTACTGCTGCAACCGCTGCAATGCTGCTTCGCGGCAAGCACAAGACCACGTTCACTCCCCATGTTGACTGCGGCGATTTCGTAATCATCGTCAACGCTGACAAGGCGGTTCTGACCGGTAAGAAGCTCACCCAGAAGTACTATCGTCATCACACCGGCTGGGTCGGCGGTCTGAAGGAAGTTCAGTACAAGACCCTGATGGCTGAGAAGCCGGAGTTCGCTATGCAGCTCGCAGTTAAGGGCATGCTGCCGAAGAATTCCATCGGCCGTCAGTCCGCTACCCGTCTGAAGGTATTTGCTGGCGAGAACCACAATCATCAGGCTCAGAAGCCCGAGAACTGGGAAAAGTAAGGGAGGATTAACTGATGTATACACCTAAGAAGGCATATTTCTATGGCACCGGCAGAAGAAAGTCCTCTGTTGCCCGCGTTCGTCTTTTCCCGGGCGGCACCGGTGAGATCAAGATCAACAACCGCACCATCGACAACTACTTCGGTCTCGAGACCCTGAAGATGGTTTGCCGTCAGCCGTTCGAAGTAACCGGCACCGAGGGCAAGTTCGACGTAGAGTGCACCGTAACCGGCGGCGGCTTCACCGGCCAGGCTGGCGCAATCCGTCACGGCATCGCTCGTGCTCTGCTGCAGGCTGATTCCGACCAGTACCGCGCAGCTCTGAAGGCTGCAGGCTTCCTGACCCGCGATCCGCGTATGAAGGAACGTAAGAAGTACGGTCTCAAAGCAGCTCGTCGCGCTCCGCAGTTCTCCAAGCGCTAAAACAGCAAAATACCACCGAAACTACTGTTCGGTGGTATTTTTTTATGCACTTAGATTTTTCTGACGACATTCTGACGACACGGGGAACGTTTACGACATGGTTTCCTTACGGTCGCTGCCGCGCGTTTTATGGAATACGGCTGCACGAAGTTCCTCCAGTTCGTTGTGGACGTAGATCTCGGCGGTGACCTGAATGTCCTTGTGGCCGAGGATCTTCTGAATCGTGTAGATGTCCACACCGTTCCGGCGCAGGCTGGTGCCGTAGGTGTGGCGCATCTCGTGCGAGGTGAGCACCGGAATGTCAGGGTGCCGCTCGTGCACGCCGGTCATGAACTTCTTGAGCCGCTGAGAAAAGTGGTCGGTATCCTGCAGACCGCCGGTCTGCGAGGGAAACAGGTACAGGCTGTCATGCGGCAGCGACTGCACCAGGGCGATACACTTGTCCGAGATTGGAATGGTGCGGAAGCTGTTTTTCTTCGGCGCGGCCAGCTTGAGCACGCCGACCTCGGAAACGACGGTGCGCTGAATGTGCAGCGAGCCGTTGCCCGGTTCGAGCACGAAGTCCGTCCACATGGTCCCCAGCAGCTCGCCGCGGCGCATACCGGTATCGAGCAGGAGTGCAGCAGCGGGAAACGCCTCGAGTGCTTCCTCTCGCACAATGGCGATCTGCTTTTCGGTCAGCACACGCTTGACGCGCTTGTGCGCCGAACTGCTGAACTGCACGCGCTTTGCCGGATTCTTGTAACACAAGTCGTTCTCGATAGCCGTTTCAAAGATGTCTACCAGGCACAGCCGGATCTTCTTCAGATGTGATGAGGACAGACCCTTGTGCATAGCGGCGAACGTCTGCACATCGACCGGCCGCACATCGGTCAGATCGACACTGCCGAAGTACGGCTCCAGATACAGTCGCACGATCTCCTCGTAGGTCTGGAGCGTGTTGGGGCTGACAAACGGCTGCTTGTAGGTCATGAGCCACTTGCGCGCCCACTGGGAGAAGTTGTAGCTTTTCCGGACGAATGCTTCGCCGGTCCGCGCGGATACCTCGGAGGCCACACGGAATTCCTCGGCTTTCTTTTTCGCATCGGCAAGGCTGACCGTGCTGTAAAAGGATTTGCGCAGCGGCTTGCCGTGAATGTCGCGGCCGAGCGTGATCTTGTATTCGTAGCGGTTGTCCTTGCGTGTAGGTTTTTTTCTCGGCATAAAAATAACCCCTTTCTTACCGTAAAAAAGTATGGTAAAATAGGGGTACTGATGTAACGGCTCAATGTTTTATCAGTACCCCATGTCCCGCTCTGGTGTTGGTAGCACCGGGGCGGGATTTTTTATGCGTTTAACCGGGTCGAATTCGACCCCTTTATTTTTTCTCGAGTTTCACAGTCGTGGTGACGCCCATAGCAGATACGCTGTAGCTGATCTGTCCGTCCTCGTAGGTGAACGTCTTTGTTTCGTCCGGAGAGGCGAGGAGCGCGTTTGCGGTCTGCTCGGTGTCGTTGGCAGAATCCCAACTGTACGGCTCATCTGCTGTGTTCGGAGCCTCGAAGCTGCCCGCCCAGTACAGCGCGGTGGTGTCCGGTGCGTTCCAGTTGACAGTGATCGTGTCCGCCGTGATTGTGGCGGTCTGGTAGCTGTCCTCGCTGTCACTGTTCACCTGCACCCATTCGCCGGTCAGATCGGGCGGCTGCGGTGCTTCCTCCTGCTGGGCGGCGGCATCGGCGCCGGTGCTGTTCGATGCGTTTCCACCGCAGGCTGTGAGCGGCAGTGTCAGCATGAAGCAGGCGAATACTAACGCTAACATTCTCTTTTTCATATTCGGTTCTCCTTAAATTTGATCTACGGTGCGAATGACTTTGATTACACGGCCGACAACGCGGCATTTCTCCAAATCAGAGCCTTCGATCCGTTTCGGTTTGAACTCGGGATTGATCGGAACCAGCTCGAGCCAGTCTTCGCCGGGCTTGTAGTTGATTCGTTTAACTGTGGCCTCGCCGTCACCCAGCAGCATAATGCCGATCCGGCCGGGAACCTCCATGTCGCTGCATCTCAAACAGAGAATGTCGTCGCCGTCCTGAAACTGCGGGTACATACTGTCGCCGCTGATGGTCGCCAGGAAAAAGTCTTCCGGTCGTCGGCGGCCTATCCATTCAGCAGGAATGGTTCGCAGTTCATAGGCATCATCGGGTGTTGCGTCGAAGTGTGCAGCCACCGGGCCTGCGTAGTGAACTGTAACAAGCGGATTGTCCTCAGGTTCACGTGCATTGACCTCACGAAGTGTGCGGGCATTATCCAGATGAAAAAACGGTTCCGATACATTGCCGAGCAGATAGTCACTGCTGACATCAAACAGTCTTGCGAAATTAGAAACCACGGTGATGATCGGTTCCTGCAGACCGTTTTCATATCTGCTGATCGTGCTCTTGTTCAGGCGGCCGCCAAAACGATCATTGTAGGTTTTAGCAAGGCTTTCGAGAGAATATCCGCTTTCGGTGCGCAAATCTTTTAATATTTTACCAAAGTCAGCCATAATAGCTTCCTCCTTTTGAATTTATCGTATCACATACAATTAAGAAAATCAATATGGAAATTTGCGTTTTCGATAACAAAATTAAAAATAGTTATTGACAACGCAACGACAGGGTGTTATAGTCTTGTTATCGAAAACGCAACGAAGGGAGGAGAAGCCGATGGTCGAGAAGAAGAAACTCATTCACGAACCGTATAACAAATTCAAGGGATTTATGCGGGAAAACGGTATCATTTATTCGCATATTGCCGAACTACTCGGTGTCACACCGACGACTGTTTCACAGAAGGTAAACGGTCAGTCGGATTTCACTGTCAGTGAGGCAGAGTTGATTATGCGGGAATACCATACGGACATCAAAATTTTTTTGCCCTGAATGTTGCGTATACGATAACAAAGGGAGGTGAACATCTATGGCAGTACCCACCACCATCATCACAAAGCTGGACGAGCTGGAACAGCTTTGCGAGAGGTACCCCAGCAAAATTCCGATTGAGGAGTGCGCCGCGTTCCTCGGCATGGCGGGCGAAAGCCTGCGGGCGTGTCTGGAGCATGGTTCCTGTCCGTTCGGACTGGGCTGGCTCAAGAAAAATGCGCACAACCGCGCATTTTACATTCCGACATTGACCTTTTATCTCTGGGTGACGCAATCCGCAGGGTTCAAGAACAACAAAATTTAGAAAGAAGGAAATCCAATGCAAAACAACAATTTCGCAGAAACTCTCGCCTCGGTCGCATCCGAGTTCGGCGTAGAGGACACCGCAAAGCACGGCCGCGGCATCAAGCCGAGCAAGCGCCCGTACTTCCGCTGGACAGATGAACAGCTCGAGCAGCTGGCAACGCTGCGCGACGAGGGCAAGTCTGCGAACGAGATCGCGGAGGCGCTGGGCGTGTCGAGCGATAAGGTCATCACCAAGCTGGCCGCCATGGCAGCACGGCAGCGGACCGGCAGCAAGACGCCGGAGCCGAGTACCGAACCGGTAGTCGAGGCCGAAGCAGAACCAGAGCAGGAAGCTGAAACCGAGCCGTCCATCGAGGCCGAGCCGGAACCAGAGCTTAACCCAGTGTCGCAAGACCTTAACCCAACTGATGTTGGCCTCGACCGCATGATCTTCACGGCGTTCGACAACGTAGTCGGCAAGGTGGACGATTTCGTCACGATGTCCGGCTGCTGGCGTAAGGTACTGACGACCATCGAGAAGCAGTTGAACGAGCTGGCATATCTCGTTTGGGAACACCCGAACACAGAGGAATCGGTCTGCCAGATTGCCGCTATCATCGCGTATGACGAAATCCGCGCATGAAAAACGCCGCTGTCAGGACGGCAATCCCGATCAGCGGCAAAGAAATGTATTCAACCACATAATAGCATGAAGTTAGGAGAATTTCAATGGTAAAGATTATCAGCAACGTAAAAGGCGACCACGTTGCGGCGAGTGTAGAGCTGGCGGGCAACATGAAAGCGATTGTTTCCGAACTGGTCAATGCAATCGGCAGTGCGTATCTGCAGATTGGTGCACAGGACAAGCGCGCCGCGCAGGCGTTCCGCAAGATGTTCACTCAGTTCGTAACGAGCGAGAATTCGCCGATGTGGCTCGAGGACAGCTGTGACGGCGTTATTGTCAACGCATCCATCGTCCGTGCGGGCAAGCTGACCAGCGAGGATGTTGCCAACGCAATCCGCTGCGGCGCTTCCAAGGACGTTATCAAGGCACTGCTGGAGGAGATGTAACATGACCGACCCCATCAAGATCACCTCGCTCGAGGCCGAGAACGTCAAACGCGTGCGTGCGGTGCAGCTGCATCCGAGCGAAACCGGCCTGACCATCATCGGCGGGAACAACAACCAGGGCAAGACCTCGCTGCTGGACACGATTGCGTGGGCGCTCGGCGGCGATCGCTTCCGTCCGTCCATGGCTAACCGTAAGGGCAGCACGATCCCGCCGCACATCAAGGTCACGCTGTCCAACGGCCTGATCGTCGAGCGCCGCGGCAAGAACAGCGACCTCAAGGTCATCGACCCGTCGGGCAGCAAGGCCGGACAGCAGCTTCTCAATGCCTTTATCGAGCAGCTGGCACTCGATCTGCCGCGCTTTATGCAGGCGAGCGACCGTGAAAAGGCGGACACGCTGCTCCGCATCATCGGTGTGGGCGAACAGCTTGCCGCACTGGAACGCAAAGAGCAGGAGCAGTACAACGAGCGCCTTGCCATTGGCCGCATTGCCGACCAGAAAGCAAAGTACGCGAAAGAGCAGCCGTACTGGCCGGATGCACCGGACGAACTCATCTCCGCAAGTGACCTCATCCGTCAGCAGCAGGCAATCCTTGCCCGCAACGGTGAGAACCAGAGCAAGCGAGCGATGGCAAGCCTGCTCGATCAGCAGGTGAGCACCCTCACCGCGCGTGTGGATGAGCTGCACCGTCAGCTGCAAACCGCCGAGGACGAACTCATCGCTAAGATGGCTGACCTTGCCACCGCCCGCAAGACCGCCGAGCAGCTTGTGGACGAGAGCACTGAGGAGCTGGAGCGCAGCATTGCCGACATCGAAACCATCAACGCCAAGGTGCGCGACAACCTCAACCGCGAAAAGGCCGAGGAGGATGCACACGCCTATCAGCAGCAGTATGACAGCCTGACCGCCGAAATTGAACAGCTCCGCGAGGACAAGCGCGCGCTGCTGGACGGCGCCAAGCTGCCGATGGAGGGCCTCGGTGTTGCGGACGGCGCACTGACCTATCACGGCCAGAAATGGGATAATATGTCCGGCAGCGAGCAGCTGCGGGTGGCGACCGCCATTGTGCGCTGTCTGAAACCGCAGTGCGGCTTCGTACTGCTGGACAAGCTGGAGCAGATGGACCTCGGCACGCTGCGTGAGTTCGGCGCGTGGCTGGAAAGCGAGGGCTTACAGGCCATCGCAACGCGCGTTTCGACCGGTGACGAGTGCTCCATCATCATCGAGGACGGCTATGTGCAGGGCGAGGAACAGCCTTTACCTGACGAGCCGCAGAGTACATGGAAAGCAGGTGCATTTTAATGCAGATCATCCGCGGAAAACAGAAGACCGCGCTCAAGGTTGTCGTGTACGGTCCGGAGGGCATCGGCAAGTCTACGTTTGCCGCACAGTTCCCGAATCCGCTGTTCATCGACACCGAGGGCGGCACCAAGCACATGGACGTCGCCCGCACGCCTAAGCCGACCAGCTGGGTCATGCTGCTCGGTCTGGTCAAAGAGTGCATTGCCGACCCGAGCCTGTGCGGCACGCTCATCATCGACACGATGGACTGGGCGGAGCTGCTGTGCAGCCGCTACGTCTGCGACAAGAACCAGAAAAAGAGTATCGAGGAGTTCGGCTACGGCAAGGGCTACACCTATCTGATGGAGGAGTTCGGCGCCCTGCTGAATACGCTGAACGAGCTGGTCGAGCGCGGCGTGAACGTAGTCGTGACGGCGCACGCCAAGATGCGGAAATTTGAGAAGCCGGACGAGCTCGGCGCATACGACCGCTGGGAGATGAAGCTGTCCGCCAAGACCGCGCCGCTCGTCAAGGAGTGGGCGGACATGGTGCTGTTCGCCAACTACAAGACGTTCGCCGTCAAGACGGAGAACGGCAAGACCAAGGGACAGGGCGGCGAGCGCCGGATGTACACCACCCATCACCCGTGCTGGGATGCGAAGAACCGCTTCGGCCTGCCCGGCGAGATGCCGTTCGATTATGCCGGAATCGCCCATATCATCGGGGACGAAAAAAATATTCGGTCAATTACTGAACCGAATGAACCGTTAGCGGTCAATTCTGCGGACGAAACGCCGGATAAGTGTAAGGACGTTTCCGATGCACCCGCACAGGCGGCAGTAAGCGAACCGGCGAAACCGGACGGCACCGTGCCGGACATTCCGGCAGGTATCCCGCAGGCGCTGCGCGACCTGATGCAGGCCAACAACGTCACCGCGACCGACATTCAGACCGCCGTTTCCGCCAAGGGATATTTCCCGCTCGGCATGGAGATCACCGACTATCCGGCGGATTTCGTAAACGGCTGCCTGATCGGTGCGTGGGATCAGCTCTATCAGGTCATTCTGAAAGAACGCAAAGACATTCCGTTTTAATCAAGGAGGACAATCATTATGAACGACAACATTCTGGATCAGGAACTCGGCTGGGAAGACGAGATCGAAAACGAGGGCAGTCCGCGCCGTGTGCTCGAGCCGGGCGAGTACCCGTTTACCGTTTTGGGCTTTGAGCGTGCCCGCTACGCCGGCAGCGAAAAGGTCGCGCCGTGCAATCAGGCGATCCTGCACCTGCGCGTGGATGCGCCGGACGGCGAGAGCGAGATGAACGTCAACCTGTTTCTTCTCAAGCGCTTTGAGTGGAAGCTGTGCCAGTTCTTCACGTCCATCGGCCTGCGCCAGCACGGCGAAAAGCTGCGGATGAACTGGGCGGCTGTCACCGGCAAGACCGGCCGCTGCCGCATCACCAAGCGTACTTACAAGGACAAGACCGGCGCAGACCGCGAAACCAACGATCTGGACGAGTTCCTCGACCCGCTGGGTGCGCCGTCCATGCAGCAGGCGGGCGGCTTTACGCCGGGAGCATTCTAATATGGAACTGCGACCGTATCAGCAGGCGGCGCGTGAAGCGGTCGAGAACCGCTGGGAGCAGGGTGACGACAGCACCCTGCTTTCTATTCCCACCGGCTGCGGAAAGACTGTCATTTTTGCGAAGATTGCCGAGGACAGGGTGCGGCAGGGCGACCGCGTGCTCATCCTCGCGCACCGCGGTGAGCTGCTCGATCAGGCCGCCGACAAGCTGCACACCGCGACCGGACTTTCCTGTGCGACCGAGAAAGCCGAGCAAAGCTGTCTGGGCAGCTGGCTGCGCGTGGCGGTCGGCTCGGTGCAGACCCTCATGCGCCCCAAGCGCTTAGCGGCGTTCCCGCGGGACTACTTCGGCACCATTATCATCGACGAAGCGCATCACGCGGTATCCGACAGCTACGGACGTATCCTGAATCACTTCGACAGCGCAAAGGTGCTCGGCGTGACCGCAACGCCCGACCGAGGCGATATGCGAAACCTCGGCAGCGTGTTCCAGTCGCTGGCGTATGAGTATTCGCTGACCAAGGCTATCCGCGAGGGCTACCTTGTGCCCATTAAGGCGCTGACCGTGCCGCTCAAGATGGATTTAAGCGGTGTCGGCGTGCAGTCCGGCGACTTTAAGCCGGGTGACCTCGACAGTGCGCTCGACCCGTACCTCTACCAGATCGCAGACGAGATGGCAAAGACCTGTGCCGACCGCAAGACCGTTGTGTTCCTGCCGCTGGTCAAGACCAGCCAGAAATTCCGCGACATTCTGGTTTCGCGCGGCTTCCGTGCGGCAGAAGTGAACGGCGAATCGCCCGACCGCGCGGAAATCCTTGCGGCATTCGACCGCGGCGAGTACAACGTGCTGTGCAACAGTATGCTGCTCACCGAGGGCTGGGACTGCCCGAGCGTCAACTGTGTTGTGGTGCTGCGCCCGACCAAGGTACGCAGCCTGTACAGCCAGATGGTAGGCCGCGGCACGCGCCTGTTTCCCGGCAAGACCGACCTGCTGCTGCTGGATTTCCTGTGGCACACCGAGCGGCACGAGCTTTGCAGACCGGCGCATCTGGTCTGCGAAACCGCCGAGGTGGCCGAGAGCATGACCGAGAGCGCAGCCGAGCAGGGCGGTCCGGTGGACATCCTCGAAGCCGCCGAGCAGGCCGAGAGTGACGTCGTACAGCAGCGCGAGGAATCCCTCGCCAAGCAGCTGGCGGAGATGAAAAGCCGCAAGCGCCGTCTGGTGGACCCGTTACAGTTTGAGCTGTCCATTCAGGCAGAGGATTTAGCTGGCTACACGCCCGCATTCGGCTGGGAGATCGCGCCGCCGAGTGAAAAGCAGCTCGGCGCACTGGAAAAGTGGGGCATCCGCCCGGATGAGATCGAATGCGCGGGCAAGGCGGCAAAGCTGCTCGACCGTCTGGCGGCACGCCGCACCGAGGGTCTGACAACGCCCAAGCAGATTCGCTTTCTGGAGGGCAAGGGCTTTACGCACGTCGGCACCTGGCAGTTTGAGCAGGCAAAGCAGCTCATCGACCGCATTGCCGCCAACGGCTGGCGCATTCCGCGCGGCATCGACCCGAAAACCTACATGGGATAATGGAGGATAAATGAAGCAGGACGAACTCGATCTCCGGCAGGCGCTGGACTACATCGACCCGAGAGAACTCTCGTACAGCGAGTGGGTCGGCGTCGGCATGGGACTGAAAGAAGCAGGCTATCCCGTCGGTCTGTGGGAGGACTGGTCAAGACGGGACGGCGGGCGCTACCGCACCGGCGAGTGCGCCCGCAAGTGGGACAGCTTTCGCGGTACGGACACGCCCATCACGGCGGGAACCATCGTGCAGATGGCGCAGCGCGGCGGCTGGCAGCCGAACGGCGGCGACTGTGAACTCGGCTGGGACGATGAGATCGGCGGGAACGAACCCTACCGCGTGATTGACCCGCACTGGGTCGAGGCGCAGGAGATTGCCGAACCCGCCGAGTGGCATCCGGCGCAGCAGCTCATCACCTACCTCGAAACGCTGTTCGACAGCGAGGAGCACGTCGGCTACGTCACCCGCTCGTTCTCGAACGAGGACGGCAAGGCCATGCCGACCAAGGGCGACTGGGCACGAACCGCCGGTCAGCTGGTGCAGGCGCTCTCTGCCTGCGGCGACGACATCGGCAGCGTGCTCGGTGACTACGACCCGGCGGTCGGCGCGTGGATCCGCTTCAACCCGCTCGACGGCAAGGGCATCCGCAACGAGAACGTCACCGCGTTCCGCTACGCGCTCGTCGAATGCGACGGCATGGACATCGACCGCCAGAACGCACTCATCCGTGAGCTGGAACTACCGGTGGCGTGTCTGGTGCACTCGGGCGGCAAGAGCGTGCACGCCATTGTACACATTGATGCACCCGACTACCCAGAGTACCGCAAGCGGGTCGAATACCTGTACACGGTCTGCCGTAAGAACGGTCTGGAACTCGACCAGCAGAACCGCAATCCGTCGCGCCTGTCGCGTATGCCGGGCGTGCTGCGAAAGGGACACAAGCAGTTCCTCATCGACACCAACATCGGCAAGACGGACTTTGCCGAGTGGCGCGAGTTCATTGAGAGCGCAACGGACGATTTACCCGATCCGGAGAGCATGAGCGCTGTCTGGGACGAAATGCCGCCGCTGGCACCGGCACTCATCAGCGGCGTGCTCCGGCAGGGGCACAAGATGCTGCTGGCCGGACCGTCCAAGGCGGGCAAGTCGTTCGCGCTGATCGAGCTGACCATCGCAATCGCCGAGGGCAAAAGCTGGCTCGGCTTTGACTGTGCACAGGGCAGAGTGCTGTACGTCAACCTCGAGCTTGACCGCGCTTCCTGCCTGCACCGTTTTAAGGATGTGTACAGCTGTCTCGGCTGGAAGCCTGAGCACCTCGGCAACATCGACATCTGGAACCTGCGCGGCAAGTCCGTGCCGATGGACAGGCTCACGCCGAAACTCATTCGCCGAGCGGTCAAGAAGGACTACATCGCGGTCATCATCGACCCTATTTACAAGGTCATCACCGGTGACGAGAACTCCGCCGACCAGATGGCGAACTTCTGCAACCAGTTTGACAAGGTGTGCACCGAACTCGGCTGCGCGACCATCTACTGCCACCACCATTCCAAGGGTGCACAGGGCGGCAAGCGCTCGATGGACCGCGCGAGCGGCTCGGGCGTGTTTGCCCGTGACCCGGATGCGCTGCTCGACCTCATCGAACTGGAGGTGTCGGACGACCTGCGCGTGCAGATGGAGAACAACGCCGTCTGCCGTGTGTGCGGCGCGGCGCTCGAGGCGGCAGACAAGAGCGACGAGGTATCGCAGGACGACCTGTGCAGCCAGCGTGCCGCCATGGACGCCTGCAAGCGGCTGCTCTCCGGCGTGGACTACAATCACCTGCTCGACCGCATCGCGGACACGAGAAAAGAGGTGCAGGCACGGACGGCGTGGCGCATCGAGGGCACGCTGCGCGAGTTCCCGAAGTTCCCGCCGGTCAACCTGTGGTTCGAGTTTCCGGTGCATCGGCCGGACGGCAACGGCGCATTGCAGGACATCAATCCGGATGAGGCTGCTCCGGCATGGCAGCGCGGTGCAAAGGCCCGCAAGGGCAAGGCGAAGCAGGCGAAGCAGAGCAAGAAGGAAGCGTTCGACACGGCGTACAACGCGCTGTGTCTGGGCGGGGATGCACCGACCGTGCAGGACGTTATCGAATACTACACCGAGCAGGATGAGAACGGAGAGGTGCAGAAGCCGACTTCGAGAACCGTCTACCGTTGGATTAAGGATTATGGTTATTCGCTGGATAAGAATAGTGGAAAAATTTTGAATGACACGACCTGCGACATGACCTGAAAGTTAAGGTTATGACGCTTGCGACACAACCTGTGACACGACCTTACGGTTCAGGTCATGTCGTTAGTGACATAACCTGCGACACGACCTGAAATTATGGTCATGTCGAGAGTGACGACACGACCATATATATACTACGTATATATTTTTGACAATGTCACAAGTGACACAACCAGGTGGGTCAGTGTGTGAACGCACTCACCATGTGAGGGGGCTTGGAAGGCGCCCCTCACAAATGGTTGGAGAGCGCACACACGACTGGACCCGTCGCGCGAGAGGAGAGAAGAAGAAAATGGTAACGCAGTTTTTCATGGCGATGCGCCCGCCGACGTGTACGGCACAGGAGAAGCAGGTGCGCGTGGTGCATGGCAAGCCGCAGTTCTACGAGCCGCAGGCGCTCGCCGCCGCCCGCGCAAAGCTGTGCGCGTACCTCGGGCAGCACCGGCCGGAACAGCCGTATACAGGCGGCGTGCGGCTCGTAGTGAAGTGGCTGTTCCCGCGAGGAAAGCACCCGAACGGCAGCTACCGCACGACAAAGCCGGATACGGACAACCTGCAGAAGCTGCTCAAGGACTGCATGACCGCCGAGCACTTCTGGACGGACGATGCGCTGGTGTGCTCGGAGATCACGGAGAAATTCTGGGCGGACATGCCCGGCATCTGGATTCACATCGAGCCGGTGGAGGGCTGATATGGACTTTGAGGAGATGAACCAGCGGGCATACGACCGCAAACCCGAGCCGGACGGTCTGACACCCGCCGAGCGCATGATCTGGCTGGCGCTGCGGCTGCTGTATGAGCTGCACTTTCACGGCGGCCTGACCCGTGACGAGGGCGTGGCGTATAAGCAGGAGCTGAAAAAAGATTACGAGCGTAACCTCGCGCAGGAGGCCGAGTGGCTGCGTGCCGGTACGGCAATGAAGCTGCTGCGGCAGAGCGAGAACCCCGAGGTGAAGAAGATCGTCGGGGAAGTTGAAACGATGTTTTGAGGAGGAGAACCATGGCGAAGTGTAAATTCTGCGGGGAGCCGGTTAAGGCTGCACCGGTGTTCCACCCGTCCTGCTGGGTGCAGGCAGTGAACAAGCTCGCGGGTGAGATCTGCGATGAGTATTGTAAGTTTCCTTTTGAACTGGACTATGAGGCGCTGGTGGACAAGTGCGAGCGGTGTCCGATGACACGGTTAAAAGAATTGGGAGGCAGAAACGTATGAGAACCGACGAACTGATCAAAGCCCTTGGACGGCTGAAAGTGCAGACTGGCTCTCTGGCGTGCCTGGGCTGCGGGCATGAGCACAACTGCGGCGTGCATGGCTGTGCCCTGATCCGAGAGGCAGTGAACCAGCTGATCGAGCAGAACGGTTGGATCAATATCAAGGAGCGCCTGCCGGAGCGTGGTGTGCCGGTGCTGACGTACAACAAATGGGGGCGCGCCCGAGTGGAAACGCTGCGGACTTGGGACGAGCAGCCCTATTTTGTCGGCGGCCTGAAAGCCGGAGCCGATGTGCTGTTCTGGCGGCTGCTACCGCAGTTGCCGGGGGTGCAGGAATGACAATCACTGATTTGTTGGTCAATCTGGACTGTATCCTGTGGCTGGTTCTGTTCTTCATTGTGCTGCATCGGGTCAACTTCTGGGACGGGAAATTCCGTGAGCTGCACGAGGAACTGACGCGAACGATTCGGGAGGAGGACAAGAAATGAACGATTTCAGTGGTCCGGTAGATAAGAAAACGGCGAAAAACCTGCTGAAACTATGTAGGAAGACCATTCCGGTTATAACACTGCTGGACGCATATACCATTCAGGCCATTCTGCATGGAGCGGAACGGCGTGCCAAAGAGAGGGAGGACACCCATGACGATTAACCAGGCAATCCGCATCCTCGACCCGGAAACGACAGCCGAGGAGCTGGCAACGATTGAATACTACGGCGGTCTGCACGGCCGTGAAAAGATGGTAGCCGCCTGTGACGAGGCCTGCCGCATAGCGGTTCAAATTATGAGAAAATACATGGAGGAACAAAAATGAAAAAGAAAATCATGGCGGCACTGCTCTGCGGTGCTATGATGTGTAGTCTGTCGGCCTGCAGAGAGAGCGAGCGCGTTGCGTACAACATCTCGAAGGAGGCGGACAATTTCAACGTCACGCGCCGTCTGGAAGTCATCAACGCGCGTACGGACAAGCCGGTGTTTGAGCTGATCGGCAACTTCGCCATCTCGAACAACAGCGAGAACGAGCTGGAGGTGACTGTCGAGACCGGGCAGGGCGTTTACAAGAAACACCTTGTGTACCTCAACGACTGGACGATCTACGTTGTGGAGGACGTCAGCGGCGCTTACGTGGACAAGTTCCACTACGAGGTGAATTTCCTGCCGGAGATGATCATTCCGGTTACGGTGACGTCGCATGACTAAATACAGCGACAAGGTTCGGCGCTATTTAGCATGGAGGTATGGCGATGAAGAAAAAGCGTGTCAATCCGCACAGGCGTCCGGCGACACTGGCGGACGTACAAAAGGCAAAGAAAGCCGCACAGAACGAGGCGGTAACAACAGCATGGGCAATCTTTTTCTCGGCGCTGCGGGATAAGGAGGGCTTCGGCTACACACGGCTCCGGCGGGTCTGGGACGAGGTAAACTACCTCGCGGACAGCGTTTCCAAGGGCTATGTGTCGATCGCCGATCTCGAAAAGGAACTCGAAGACTACGGAATCACGTTGAGGTAGGATTATGACAACAAAAGATTGGCTGAACCGCGGGTGGGCACTCGACCGCGAGATTACGGCTTTGGAGAGTGCCAAGCGCCGGGCGTATGACCGCTGTGTGTCGGGCGTGGCATCGGTGAGCGGTGCACCGGGCGGCGGCGGTGCCTCAGATGGCGGCCTGAGCCGCTACGCCGACTTTGCCGCGCAGGTGGACGCCCAGATCGACAAGCTGGTGGGCATCAAGCAGGAGATTGCGGCGGTTATCGCGCAGGTGCCGGATTCGTCGCTGCGTGCGCTGCTGGTACGGCGGTACATGAATTTTGAGAAGTGGGAGGTTATCGCCGTCTGTCTGAACTATTCCCGCAGGCAGGTGACACGGCGGCACGGACAGGCGCTCAAAGAGGTCAGCCGAATCCTTGCCGAGCAGGATGTCCTTTAATGTCCCACTAAGTCATGCTATACTGGTATCATGAAGTTCAGCGGGAATGAAACTTAGGTCCCGCATTTCTCCTGCTTCATAGCATTGGAAACACCTCCGGAAAGGCACTCTTGGAAACAAGGGTGCTTTTTCGTGCCCGAAAGGAAGTGAAACCATGACAAGCAAACAGAAACGGTTCGTCGAGGAATACCTCATCGACCTGTGTGCCACGCAGGCGGCCATCCGTGCAGGATACAGCCCGGAAACCGCCGGGTCTATCGGCTCGGAAAACCTGCACAAACCTGAAATCCGCGCGCGCATTGATGCCGCCATGGCGGAGCTGTCCCGCCGAACGGGTGTCAATCAGGAGCGCGTCATTCGTGAGCTGGCAAAGGTGGCGTTCGTCAACGCTGCCGAGGTGGTGGACTTTGAGAGCGCGAAGCTGCTACCAACCGCTGCGCCTGAGGACACGGCAGCCATCGCCTCGGTCAAGGTCAAGCAGATCCCGACCGATGCCGGCATGGGCATCGAGCGCGAGATCCGCATGGCGGACAAGCTCAAAGCACTCGAGCTGCTCGGCAAGCACCTCGGTATGTTCACCGACAACGTGCACCTGACCGGAGATATGGGGGTGCAGATCGTTGACGACATTCCCGACAGCGGAACAGGTTAAGCTGACCGACGTCATCGCGCCGTCGTTCTACGAGGTGCACCGCGACATCGCCGCAGGCGGGCACACCTACTACAAGCTGGACGGTGGACGAGGTTCCGCAAAGTCTTCGTTCGTTGGTACGGAGATTATTCTTGACATGATGAGGGATGCTCAGGCAGGCAAGATCACCAATGCGGTGGCGTTCCGCCGCTACAAGGAGCAGCTGCATGACAGCGTTTTTGAGCAGCTGCTATGGGCGATCAACAAGCTGGGCGTGGCTCACCTGTGGAAGGAAACGGTGAGCCCGCTGCGGCTCACATACATCCCCACCGGGCAGGTCATCCTGTTCCGGGGCGCTGATAAGGTCAAAAAGGCCAAGTCCATCAAGGTCTCCAAAGGCTATATCAAGTACCTGTGGTTTGAGGAGCTGGATGAGTTTGAGAACCCGGAGAAAATCCGCAGTGTGCGGCAGTCCGTTGTGCGTGGCGGCGAACAATTCACCGTGTTCTTTTCCTACAACCCGCCCAAATCTCAGAGGAATTGGGTGAATAACCCGGCAAACTGGAACAGATCCGACCTGGTCAATCACCACAGCACCTATCTGACCGTGCCGCGTGCATGGCTTGGTGAACAGTTCATCATGGATGCCGAGCACCTGCGCGACACAAACCCGGCTGCCTACGAGCATGAGTATCTCGGCAAGGTGACCGGCTCGGGCGCGGAGGTGTTCGACAACCTGCAAAGCCGCCGCATCACCGACGAGGAGATCAGCCGCTTCGACCGCATCTACAACGGCGTGGACTGGGGCTTCTACCCGGACCCGTGGGCATTCAACCGGATGCACTACGATGCCGCACGCCGCACGCTGTACATCTTCGGGGAGCTGACCCGGTATAAGCAGGGCAACCGCGCAACCGCCGATGCGCTGCTCGCGTTCGGCCTGACCGGTGCTGACCGCATCACGGCGGATTCTGCCGAGCCAAAGTCCGTGCAGGACTACAAGAACTACGGCCTGTTCTGCCGCGGCGCCATCAAGGGACCCGGCAGCGTGGACTACTCGCACAAGTGGCTGCAGTCGCTCCGCCGCATCGTCATTGACCCGGTGCGGTGCCCGGATACCTGGAAGGAGTTCAGCGAGTACGAGTACGAGCGGGGCGCGGACGGCGAGATCACGGCAGGCTATCCCGATGCCAACAACCACCACATTGATGCGGTGCGGTACGGACTGGAACCTGTCTGGAAGAAACGAGGTCAGTGATGTTACAAAGATTTTTAACATGGATTCGAGGTGTTTTCACAAAAATGCTGCATATCAACGATGCAAAACGCTCGCTCAAGGTCGATGTGGCCATCAGCACGGAGATGCAGGCCGCCATTGACCAGTGGGCGATGATGTTCATTGACCGTGCGCCGTGGCTGGACGACACGACCCAGAGCCTCGGCCTGCCTGCCGCCATCGCGGGCGAGATTGCCCGCCTGACGACCGTTGAGCTGGAGAGCAGCATCACCGGCAGCGCACGCGCAGACTACCTGCAGGGCGAGTACGAGCGGGTGCTGAACGAACTCCGCAGTCAGGTCGAAACAGCGGCCGCAGGCGGCGGTCTGGTGTTCAAACCCTATGTGGACGGCGAGCGGATTGCTGTGGACTGTGTTCCGGCGTGGCGCTTTCTGCCGACGGCGTTCAACAGCCGCGGTGAGGTGACGGGCGCGGTGTTCGTCGAGCAGGTGACCAAGGGCAAGACCTACTACACACGCATGGAGCACCACCAGCTGACCGACGACGGCTACACCATCCGCAATCTGGCTTACTCGTCGCTGTCGCAGGGCACGCTCGGCAATCCGTGCAGCCTTGCCGCCGTCGATGAATGGGCAGACCTCGAACCCGAGCTGACCATCCGCTACAAGGACGGCACCGCGCCCGAGGGTGTGCTGTTCGCGTACTTCCGGCTGCCGTTCAGCAACACGGTTGACCCGGAAAGCCCGCTCGGTGTGTCGGTGTACAGCCGCGCCGTCGGGCTGATCCGCGAAGCCGACCGGCAGTACAGCCGCATCCTGTGGGAGTACGAGGGCAGTGAGCTTGCCATCGACGCCAGTCAGGGTGCCTTGCAGGTAAGCGGTCCGGACGGCAGACCGGCAACGCTGCCGCCGCGCAGCAAGCGCCTGTTCCGAGAACTCGCGATCGACCAGGGACAGAGCGGCGATCTGTACAAGGTGTTCAATCCGGCCATCCGCGACACCTCGCTGTTCAACGGACTGGACAAGCTGCTCAAGCGCATCGAGTTCAACTGCAACCTCGCTTACGGCACGCTGTCCGACCCACAGGCTGTGGACAAGACCGCCGAGGAGATCAGGAGCAGCAAGCAGCGCTCCTATTCCGCCGTGTGCGACGTGCAGAGAGCCTTGCAGAGCGCGCTCGAGCACCTTGTCTGGGTGATGGACTTTTACGCCAGCCTGTACAAGCTCGCGCCGATGGGCGAGTACGAGGTCAGCTTCAGCTGGGGCGACGGCGTGCTGCAGGACACCGACAAGGAATATATGCGTCGCAAGGAACTGGTAGACAGTGGCTACCTCTCGCCGGAGAAGCTGCTCGCGTGGTACTTCGGTATCTCGGAGGACGAGGCCAAGGCGTTCATGCCTGCGGCATCGCCGCCGCTGTTCGGGGAGGAGTAAGCCATGCTCACGCCGGAATACCTCCAGCGGCTGCCGGACAGCGTGGTGGAACTCTACGCACAGGCCGAGGCGGACATTCTCGCTGACATGGCACGGCGCATCAACGGCTTTGACCTGTTCATTCCGTCCGCGCAGTACCAGATGGAGCGGCTCGAGGAGATGGGCGCACTCCGCAGGGACATCATTTCCAAGCTGTCCGGTCTGACCGGCAAGAGCCGCAAAGAGATTGCCGCCATCATGCAGGAGGCAGGCGTGGAAACGCTCTCAGCTGATGAGAAGATCTATCAGGCTGCCGGTCTGGTCGGCAAGTCGGAACTCTCGCCTGCGGTGCAGGAGGTGCTGAACGCCGGACTGCAAAAGACGGGCGGCCTGTTCCGCAACCTCACCAGAACGACCGCGAACACGGCCACACGGCAGTTCGAGAACGCGCTCGACCGCGCCTATATGCAGGTGACGAGCGGTGCGTTTGACCCGAACACAGCGGTCAGGAGCGCCATCAAGCACCTTGCACAGCAGGGTGTCGGCGCGATAACCTATCCGAGCGGGCACGTTGACACGCTTGAGGTCGCGGTGCGGCGTGCGCTCGTTACCGGCGTCAACCAGACCTGCCTGCAGATGCAGGAGGCCAGAGCCGACGAACTCGGTTGCGATCTGGTGGAAACCACCGCGCACAGCGGCGCACGACCATCTCACGCCGAGTGGCAGGGACAGGTGTTCAGCCGGTCGGGCAAGAGCCGCAAGTACCCGGATTTCGTGCAGGTGACCGGCTACGGCACCGGCGAGGGGCTTGGCGGCTGGAACTGTTCGCATTCGTTCTACCCGTTCTTCGAGGGGCTACCGAGAACCTACTCGGACAAGCTGCTCGACAGCTACAAGGCGAAGGACTACGAGTATAACGGCAAGAAAATGACCGAGTACGAGGCACTCCAGACCCAGCGCGGCATTGAGCGCAAGCTGAGGCGCTGGAAGCGCGAGAATATCGCCATGAAAGCCGCCGGACAGGATACCACTGAGAGCGCGGTCAAGATCGCCCAGTGGCAGACCGTGCAGAAGGATTTCCTCTCGCAGACCGGACTGAAACGCCAGCGTGACCGGGAGCAGATTGCAGGCTGGAGCCGCAAGGCAGCGGCGCAGGCAAGCGGTTCGGCTCGTTCGGCACAGCACAAGGCCAACCGGTATTTCTCACTCAGCGGTCCGGAGGAAAATCTGCGGGAGTACCTGAAAGAGAAACCAATCATTGACCTGCTGGAACAGCAGGGTGTAGAATACAAGCAGAGGATCAGCGAAAAGGAGATCATCGTTTCTGCCGGTGCGCCGAAGATCGTGAGCGAAAGCGCTCATGCGGTGGAGAACCGTGCGGTCAAGACCGACCGTGCCGACATGACGGCAGAACGCGCACAGTCCTTTGTGGACAGCGCCAAGCTGACCCTGTATCAGCCGGAACGCCAGACCTTGAAATTCATGGCGGAGGATGGCTACGCAGTCCTGAACTTTGACCACAAGCTGGTTACCGCTGTTCCGCAGAAGTGGCGGAAGAAGTACGACGATTATCTGGAGGAGAACCAATGAAAGCACGAGAACCCGCCGAAAGGCACTTTTGTCCGCTATTTCAGCGTGAGATAAGCTGGGGCGGCGCAGGCGGCTGCTATGAGGTGCAGGAAGTCCGAGAGGACAACATGGATGCCGAACTGCTGCCCGAACCGTTTGACCTGAACAAAGCAGATGCCGCGTGCGCGAAATGCGGCTGGTACCGCGTAAGCGAACCGAATACCTAAGCCGCCAAGCGAAAGCAAGGCGGTTTTCTTATACCCAAAACCGCGAACAAGCCGCCGACAAGGCGGTTTTTTCATACCCAAATTCGCCAGTGCCGGGCGTAAACGGGCACACCGCAGGAGGATGCGACCCTCGTAAAAAAGCGTAGCGGAGGAAGGACAACGCATGAAACGCGAATTTCTCGAAGGTCTGGATCTGGGCGAGGGCGCAAAGCTGCCCAAGAGCGCCATTGACGCCATCATGGCCGAGAACGGCCGCGACATCGAGGCAAAGAACAACCAGATCACGACCCTCACCACCGAGCGCGACGGCCTGAAAGAGCAGCTCACCACCGCCAATGACACCATCAAGTCCTACAAGGACATGGACATCGAGGGCGTAAAGGCCAAGGCCGACGAATGGGAATCCAAGTATAACACGGACACCCAGACGCTCAAGGATCAGCTGGCGGCAGCGGAATATGGCTTTGCCGTGAAGGAAGCGACCGCCGCGCTGAAATTCTCCTCGGAGAGCGCAAGGAAAGCCTTTGTGGCCGACCTGACCGCGAAGAAGCTGCCGATTCAGGAGGGCAAACTGCTGGGTCTGGAGGATTTCACCAAGACCTATCAGGAAACCGACCCGAATGCGTTTCTGCCGGAGAACGACGACAAGACCCCGATCGCTACCAAGGGCGGCAGCGGCGGCGGTCCCGCAACCGGCTCGGATGCGCTGCGTGCAGCGTTCGGGCTGACGACTAAGAAGGAGTAATGATTTATGCCTAATGCAATCACTCTCGCGCAGCAGTTTGTGCCGCTGCTCGACGAAACCTATCAGCTGGCCTCGCTGACCGCCGATCTGGACGGCAATGCCGATCTGGTACGCCAGGGCGCGAATGCCAACGAGCTGATCATCCCGATGCTGTCCATGCAGGGTCTGGGCGACTATTCCCGCAACGACGGCTACGTCAAGGGCGATGTAACGCTCACCAACGAAACGGTCAAGTGCAACTTTGACCGCGGCCGTATGTTCACCGTGGATACCATGGACAACCTCGAAACCGCCGGTATCGCGTTCGGTCAGCTGGCGGGCGAGTTCATCCGCACCAAGGTAGCACCCGAGGAGGATGCGTTCCGCTTCGCCCAGTATGCGGGCAAGACCGGCATCTCCAAGGTGGCTGCCGGTGCATCGCTTGCAGACGGTGCAGCCGTTATCGCGGCGTTGCGTGCCGCCATCACCAAGATGGACGAGGACGAGGTGCCCGCAAACGAGCGCTATCTGTACATCACGCCGCTGCTGCTCGGCTATGTGCAGGATATGGACACCACCAAGAGCCGTGAGGTCATGCAGAATTTCGCCAAGGTGGTCAAGGTGCCGCAGAGCCGCTTCTACACTGCCATTGAGCAGAAGTCCGGCAAGACCGGCGAGGAGGCAGGCGGCTACGCCAAGGCCGAGGGCGGCAAGGACATCAACTTCATGATCCTGCACAAGCCTGCGCTGATCCAGTTCTCCAAGCACATCGCGCCCAAGATCATCGAGCCGGGTGCAAACCAGGACGGCGATGCGTATAAGTTCGGCTACCGTCAGGTGGCTATCGCGGACGTGTACAAGAACAAGGTCGCAGGCATCTACCTGCACCACAAGGCAACGTAAGGAGGCCATTATGGGTAAGATCGTAGGTCTGGTGTTCGAGGACGAGCCGGTCTACACCTGTCCGCACTGCGGCAAGGTATACAAGACCGAGGAATCCCTCGAGAAGCACCTGAAGGACAAACACACCGAGCCGGACGGCACTCCGGCACCGTAAGAGAGGAGGCGGGCGCTGTGCTGACAGCGGACTACAAATTCTATACCGAAACCTATCACGGGAAGATGGAACAGGCGGAGTTTGACCGTATGGCTGTGCTGTCGTCCGCCTATCTGGACGAGCTGACCATGGGCCGGACGTCCGGTACGCTGACCGCTGACGTCGAGGAACGCGCAAAGCTGGCGTTCTGCGCCGTGGCGGATGCCTACCTGCTGAATGAGCAGGGCGGCGGTATTGCTTCGGAAACCAACGACGGCGTTTCCGTTACCTATGTGGCGGGCATCAGCAACTCAAAGACCGAAGGCCGCAGGCTGTACGAAGCAGCGGCGCTGTTCCTCGGTTCGACCGGCCTGCTGTACAGAGGGGTGAGGTAATGCTCTACTGCAACGATGTTATCACGCTCATCAAGTACGACGGCGAGGGCTACACCGTGAGCACGCTATCCGGTGTGAGCTGGTACGACCGCACCCAGGTCAAGACCGAGAACGCCGGTCTGGTATATGCGAACAGCGTGAAAGTCCGGATTCCGGCGACTGTGCTGAAAGACGGCGCTCCGCTGCCCGAGGTGGGAGATCACCTCATTCACGGCACGCTGCCGGACGGTACAGCGCTCGAACGTCCTGCCGATCTGGCACGGCTGCACGCCCGCAAGGTGATGGCTGTGGCAGACAACCGCCGCGGCGGCATCCCTCATGTGGCGGTGGTGGGACAATGAAACTGAGTATCAGGACCGACATCAAGCCGGAAACCATTCTGCGGGCACGCGGCCTCGGCAGCGACAACGCCGCCCAGAAAATGCTCGCACAGACCGTTGTGCGGCTGTGCGACCCATATGTGCCGATGAGCAGCGGCTCCGGCGCACATATGAAAACCGCGTATACCATCGCGCCAGACGGCTCAAGCATCACCTACCGAGGGCCGTACGCACACTTCCAGTACGTCGGTGAGGTCATGGTCGGCACACGTTCCGGTTCGCCGTGGGCGAAGTCCGGCGAGAAGAAGGTCGGCGCAGGGCGTGCGCTCAGCTACAACGGCGCACCGATGCGCGGCAGGGACTGGGACAAGCGCATGATGGCCGACAGAGGTGACGAGGTCGTAAAGGCCGTCGCAAGCTATGTAGGAGGCAAAGCCAAATGAGCATCATTGAAGCGGTACGCAAGTACCTGCAAACCTGTCCGCTGCTGAAAGGCGGCACGCTGAACGTGGACTTCCTGCCGCCGGAGGCCGCCACCTACTCGGTGGACGTTGTGCCGGTAAAGCCGGTCCTCAAGGCGTACATGGACGGATCCAGCCAGCGGCAGTTCCTGTTCGTACTGGCGACCCGCACTTATTACGGCGAGTTTGTCCGCCAGCAGCTCGACAACCTGTGCTTTTTCGAGGAGTTTGCCGAGTGGCTGGACAAGCAGAACCGAACCCGTTCGTTCCCCGATCTCGGGGACGGACGAAACGCACGAAAACTGGAGGTCACGACCTCCGGCTATGTTTTCGCACCCGATACGGACACGGCACGGTATCAGATCCAGTGCCGCCTGTCCTATTTCCAGAAAGGAGAACGATAAATGAAACTTTCCGAACTGATGAAGAATCACACGCCGAGCACGAGCTTTGAGGGCTTCGTGACAAACGATGACTTTGTCCTTGCGGTGGACTGCTCCGCCGAAGGCAACGCTGCGAGCGCGGCGGACTACGCCGTGGTGCAGATCGGTGTATCCGGCCTGGATGCACAGCTCAACCCGGTAACGCAGGACAAGCAGTATATCCGCGCAGGCCAGTCCACCACCAAGACCGGCACGCAGCGCAGCTTTGCCGTTTCCGGTGACCGCTATGTGGGCGATGATTTTCAGGACTTTGCACTGTCGCACGCCGTTAAGTACGGCACCGGCAACAGCGTTGTCCGCGACTACGTTTATTTCTGCCTGCTGAACGGTCAGGGCGAGAAGGGCAAGTGCTCCATCATCGTCAACTCGGACGGCGCAGGCGATGCCGGTGAATCTTCGGAGATCGACATCGAGCTGAAGAAGTCCGGCGATGCACCGGCAAGCTACACCTATTCCGCAGCAGGTTAAGGAGGAGTAAAACATGGTTTTCCGCAATATTGAGGTCGATTTTGACATCTACGATGCAGATACCGCCGAGGTGTACGAGGGTGCGGTGCAGACCGTGCTCGAGAGCGCTGTACCCAAGGAGGGCGAATCGCTTGCCGACGGTATCCGCCGTCAGTGCAATACCGTGTTCGCGTTCTTCGACACGCTGTTCGGTGACGGCTTCCACAAGGAGCTGTTCGGTCAGCGCACCAACATGATGGAATGCCTGCAGGCGTTCAAGGAGTTCCTCGAACTCGTTTCCAAGCAGCGTGAGCAGCTGACCGCGCTGACTGCGGAGATCCAGTCCGCGCGGACGGCTGCACCCAACCGTGCTGCCCGCCGTGCTGCACCGCGTCGCCTGCCGTCGTGAACATTCTGACCGAGGAGCTGCCGGTATGTGTGGAGGTGGGCGGCAGGCGCTGTCCCATCCACACCGCGTTCCATGTGTGGGTGCGGTTTGAACTTGCCATGCAGGACGCCGATCTGTCGGACACGGACAAGGTACGGACGGCGCTCGAGCTGTGCTACCCGACCGTTCCGGCCGACCTCGGTGCAGCGCTGGATGCGCTGCTGTGGTTCTATCGCTGCGGCGAGGACAGCCCGAAAGAGGGCAAGGGAAGCGGCGGCACGCATCACAAGAAAGCGTACTGCTTTGAGCAGGATGCGGACTACATTTACGCCGCGTTCCTGTCCTGCTACGGCATCGACCTGACCGACAGCAATATGCACTGGTGGAAATTCCGTGCGCTGTTCCGTGCTCTGCCGCAGGAGTGCGAGCTGGTCAAGATCATGGGCTACCGCACGGCAGACCTCAAGGGAATGCCCAAGGCGCAGAAGAAGTTCTACGAGAAGATGCGGAAACTCTATGCCCTCACGAACAGTCGCAGCGTAGAAAGCGCAATGAGCCTTGCCGAGCGCGACCGGCAGATGCAGGAATACGTTGCACGCCGGTTTAGGGAAGCGGGTGATACCCATTGAGAAAGTAAAAGTAAAATGTCCTTTTTGCGGCTATTCTATGCCGATCCAGTACGAGCCTAAGACCGCCCAGTGCTCCGGTATCTGGGTACGGTGCAAGGGCCGGAAGTGCAAAAAGGAATTTGAAGTGATTATCAACACCAAGTAGCGCCAGAGTGCCGATGGTGTCCCGTAAAAGAGGTGACACTATGGCCGATGGCTCGGTTATTATTGACATTAAGGGCGATTCCAGTGCGTTTCAAAAGACATTAGGCGGACTGGGTTCGCTGGCAGGCGGCGCCCTCAAGGGTGTCGGCACGGCAGTGGGTGCCGCAACGGCTGCTGTCGGCGGTCTGGCTGCGGCGGCCATCAAGGTCGGCAGCGGCTTTGAGAGCAGTATGTCGCAGGTGGCAGCCACCATGGGCATCACGACCGACGAGATCGCAAACGGCAGCGCAGACTTCGAGCTGCTCAGTCAGGCGGCCAAGGATGCCGGCGCTACGACCGCGTTTTCCGCTTCACAGGCCGCCGAGGCGCTCAACTACCTCGCCCTCGCCGGTTACGACGCCCAGACGGCGGCGGACGCTCTGCCCGCTGTCCTAAACCTTGCAGCGGCGGGCGGTATGGATTTAGCATACGCCTCTGACCTGGCAACCGACGCCATGGCGGCGCTCGGCATTGAGGCGTCCAACGAAAACCTGACCAAGTTCGGTGACCAGATGGCGAAAACCGCCAGCAAGGCCAATACCTCGGTCGCACAGCTCGGTGAGGCCATCCTCACCGTCGGCGGCACGGCAAAGAGCCTTGCAGGCGGTACGGTCGAGCTGAACGCTGCACTCGGCGTGCTCGCCAACCGCGGCATCAAGGGCGCAGAGGGTGGTACGGCGCTGCGAAATGTCATCCTGTCGCTGTCCGCGCCGACCGACAAGGCCGCCGATGCGATGAACTCGCTCGGTCTGAACGTCTACGATGCGGCAGGCAATATGCGCCCGCTCAACGAGGTGTTCAAGGACCTCAACAATTCCATGGCGAACATGACCGAGGGCGAAAAGACCAAGGTGCTCAGCGAGATCTTCAACAAGGTTGACCTCAAATCCGCACAGGCGCTGCTTGCGGGCTGCGGTGATGAGTTCGACAACCTTGCGGATGCCATCGCAAACAGCGGCGGCGCCATGCAGGACATGGCAGACACTCAGCTGGACAACCTGCAGGGCGACATCACCATTCTGCAGTCCGGTCTTGAGGGCCTGGGCATTGCCGCCTACGAGAGCATGAACGGTCCGCTGCGCGAGAGCGTGCAGCTTGCCACCAGTATGGTCGGTGAAATCTCGGATGCGTTCAGCGAGGGCGGCATTACCGCCGCTGTGGGCGCGGTCGGTGATGCACTGGCGCAGATGGTGTCCTACATCGCCGGTCTGGCGCCGCAGATGATAAACGCAGGCGTGCAGCTGCTCACCTCGCTTGTCACGGGCATTCAGTCGAATCTTCCGGCGCTGGTGACGAGCGCACTGGGCATTGTGAACGCTCTGGTGAACGGCATTGCGACCGTCCTGCCGCTGCTGGCGACAACAGCAGTGCAGATCATCACCGCGCTGGCGAACGGTCTGGGTACGGCTCTGCCGACGCTGCTGCCCATCGCGGCACAGGCCATCAACGAACTGGTGCAGGGACTTGTTGCAAACATTCCCACGCTGGTGGCATCGGCGGGCACGCTGCTGAACGGCTTTATCGAGGGCGTTTTAGCAGTGCTGCCGACACTGGTCGAAGCAGCCATCACGCTCATCGAGGGACTGGCGGAGGGTCTGATTGCCGCAATCCCGGTGCTGGTGGCCGCTGTACCGACCATCATTGACGGTCTGGTGTCCGTTCTGGTCAGCGCCGTGCCGCAGATCGTGCAGGCCGGTATCACACTGCTGGTAGCACTCGTGCAGGCGCTGCCGACCATCATCTCGACGATTACAGCCGCACTGCCGCAGATCATCAACAGCATCGTGACAACACTCGTCAGCAACGTGCCGCAGATCGTGCAGGCCGGTATCACACTGCTGGTAGCACTCATTCAGGCATTGCCGACGATTATTTCGACCATCACGGCAGCCTTGCCGCAGATTATCACGGCTGTTGTCAGCACACTGGTTTCCAACGCGCCGCAGATTGCAAGCGCCGGTGTGCAGCTGCTTGTGGCGCTCGTCCGCAACCTGCCGACCATTATCAGCACCATCGTTGCCGCTGTGCCGCAAATTGTTTCCGCGATCGTCAGCGCGTTCCGGGGTCTGATGGGTTCGATCACGTCCATCGGCGTACAGATTGCACAGGGTGTCTGGCAGGGTATTTCCTCGATGGCAGGCTGGCTCAGAAGCAAGGTCAGCAGTTTCTTCTCCGGCATCGTGAACAGCGTTAAGGGTCTGCTGAAGATTCACAGCCCGTCCAAGGTGTTCGCCGAGATCGGCAAGTTTACCATGCTCGGCTTTGCCGCCGGTATGGAGAAAACGCAGGACACTGTACTCAAAACCGCCGAACGGTTGAACAACGCGCTTGTCAAGCAGGAGGAGGATCTCCAGCAGCAGCTCACCGATATGGAAGTTGCCGCGACTAAGCGCAAGGAGGCCGAGAGCGAAAAGGCGTATCAGGATTCTCTGAACGAGAAGTACGCCAAGCTGAAAAAGGCATCCAAGGAAAACGAACAGCAGATTCTTAACGAGATTGCCGAGCTCAAGGAAAAGCACGCCAAGGAACAGTTGGAAAAGGACGAGGCGAACCAGAAAACGGCACTCCAGACCCAGCTGAAAGCCGTGCAGAAGTACCGCGATGAGTACGAGAAAGCGCTCGATGAGATCGAGAAGCGGCAGGACAAGTTTGCTGAGAAACTGGCCGACTACGGCGACCTGTTCGAGAAGACGAGCGGCAAGTTGGGCAACAGCTTCAAGATTCGCGACCTGCAGGACGACATCGACCAGATCAACGCCTTTGGCGATGCACTGCAGGCGCTTAAGGAACGCGACATTCCGGAGGAGCTGCTCTCCGGCATTGCGGACATGAGCCTCGACGACGGTCTGGCGTACAGCCAGAAACTGCTGCAAATGACTGAGGAGCAGTACAACGCCTACATCGTCAAGTGGCAGGAAAAGCAGGCTGCTGCGCAGAGAGTTGCCGCGCAGTTCTATCAGGACCAGCGCACGACACTCCAGAACGATTTTATCGATCGGCTGCCCGAGGATTTAGGCGTGCTGACCGATCAGCTGGAGGACGTCGGCGTTGATGCAATGATGGGCTTTAACGAGGGTCTGGCGGAGGCGGGCAAGACCGCGATCGCAACCGCGCGTTCCATCGCCAACGCCATCATCCGCGAGATGCAGCGTGCCATGGACATCCACAGCCCGTCCCGCAAGATGCGCGATCTGGTCGGCGTACCGACCGCGCAGGGCTTTATCGTCGGTTTCGAGGGCGAGCTGGACGGCTGGGGGCGCAAGATGCAGAACGCCGTTGCCGCAGAAACCGGCAAAATCAGCGTAGCCGCAGCCGCTCAGAGCGAGGGCAGAGCCGCCGCTGGCGGTGTCACCCGTGAGGTGCACAACAGCACGAAAACGGTCGAGAAGGTCGCCCGCATCGAGGGGGACGGCGTGACCGGTGAGCTGGTCCGTATGCTCGGCCTGCGGCTCAAGGAAGAAGATAACCGCGTAGGCGATACACTGGAGGATTGAGCATGAATATCAAACTGAACGGCACCGTCTACGCGGTCGGTGTGGCTTCGGTGTCGCGCACGCTGCGGCGCACGGAGAAATACCGTGTGACAACCGAGGACGGCCGCACCCATCGAGAGGTGCAGGCCACCTACATGGATTTCGCGCTGAACCTCGGCAGCTTCGGTGCGGCAGAGTACGACCGATTGATGGCGCTGCTGCGCTCGACGACCGACGATATTGCCGTAGAGCTGCCGAGCAGCCACACCGGCACGGAAACCTATGTCGGCGCATTCGACAGCGTTTCCGACGAGATCATCACCGAGGACGAGGACGGCGTTCTGTGGGACAACCTCACGCTGTCCTTTACCGGCACCGAGCCGCTGGGGGTGTAGCCGATGAAAACGACCTGTGAGTTCCGGTTCGGGTTCTGGGACGTAACGGCGAGAGGGGACGCGCACTTTGCCGTGTCGCAGAATCAGGACTATGCCCGTATCGAGGACATCAACGCGGAGGACCCGATCGTGTTCCCGAATGTCGCCACACTCGAGCCGGATTTCGGCTTTCCGCTGGACGGCTCGAAGGAGTGGCTGCCGGATAACGCCCGCCTGACACAGTGGGGATGGTGGAGCACCGACCTATCCGGCGGCGACCTGACCTTTTCCAACCCGCCCACGCTGACCGTCACGTTCTACAACGAGGACGGCACGCCGACACCGCACAGCAGTGCCGGTATTACGTTCACATTCGTTGCCACGCTGCCTAAGACCGTGAACATCAAATGGTACGGCTATGATGGCGGCCTGCTGGCTGACAAGGACTTCACGCCTGATCGATTCGATTATTTCTGCGACTGGCAGGTTGAGGACTACTACAAGGTGGTCGTGACAGTGAAATCCATGAAGTACGCGCACCGGTTTTTCCGTGCCTCGAGTATCCTGTTCGGTGTGCTTGAGATTCTGGACGATGCGCGTGTTACCTCGGCAAATCTCACAGAGGAGATCAGTCCGGTGGCGCTCACGCTGCCGATCAACAAGGCGGAGGTGTCGTTCTATACGCCGAACAGCCGGTTTGCTCTGCTCGATCCGGCAGGCGCGTATCGCCTGTTTCAGTGGAAGCAGGAGCTGACCGCCTACAAGACCGTGGACAGCACGCGCACCATGCTCGGCAAGTATTATCTGCAGGAAGCAACCGGCACGGTGGATGCGGTGACCGCACTCTCGTGCGTGGATATGATCGGAGTGCTGGATACCGTTGAGTACAAAGGCGGTATCTACGAGAAAACGCTGGTCAGCGACCTGCTGGACGATATTCTCACGCCGGAGAACGTGGAGTTTGCACTCGACAAGGCGTTTGACGGTGTGACACTCACCGGCTACCTTGCCATTGGCTCCAAGCGGACGGCGCTGCAGCAGATCGCGTTTGCAATCGGTGCGGTGGTCGATACGGCACGGACGGAAATCGTGCGGTTCTATCCGGCACCGAGCGAAATTACCAAGACCATCACACCGGAACGGAAGATCGTCGGGCACAAAATTACGATGGAGGCGCTTGTCACGCAGGTGGACATCACCGCGCACCAGTACACGCTCATCACGGACGAGGTGAAGGAGCTGAACAAGGCGACCTTTGAGGTCGGGGAGCATACGGTCACGTTTTCCTCGCCGGTTTCGGTGACTTCGGTTTCCGGTGCGGCTATCGTGGAGAAGCACCCGAACTACTGCATTGTGAACGTCACCAAGGCCGGAGAGGTCATTCTGTCCGGTTACGGGTACGAGGACACGAAGACGGTTTACACGGTCAAGACCGAACCGCTGCCTGCCGGTGCCAAGGCCAGTGCAAAGAGCGTCACGAGCGCCACACTGGTTGACCCGGGCAAAGCGCAGGACGTCGCCCGGCGGCTGTACGACTATTATCAGCTGCGCTATACCGACGAGGGACAGATCCTGCCCGGACAGGAGCAGGCCGCAGAGCGGGCAGAGGTGTCCAGTCTGGGCGGGCGCACGCTGACCGGCTATATCCAGCGCGTTGTGACCGACCTGTCCGGCGGCGGTCTGGAAACCATTACGCTGAGAGGACGGTAACGCATGAGTATTATCGACACGCTTATCACAAACCGCACCCGGGGCGATTACTACAACATTACCGACCTCAACCGTGTCGGGCAGGCCATGCGGTACGTTGCCGCACGGCTGCGTGCCTGCGGCTTTGATGTGGTAGTCACGCCGCGGACGGACTGGGTGTGGACGGACAGAGCCACACCGGCAGCCGCCAAGCGGTACCTGAACAATCTGCGGCTTATCCGCAAGGCACTTGTGCTGTTCGCGAGCACGCCGAACGTACCGAGCGGCAAGCGGCCGTTCACGGCTGATGAGGCCAATGACATTGAGAAAATTCTGATCGACGCAGAGGACATGGTGCAGCGCACGATGCAGTGCTGGTACTTCTGCGGCGATCTGTACGCCGGGGAGGTGTGAAATGAGAGCAAGACAAGCCCTGAATCCGGGCCGTATCAAGCTGACGTTTGAGGACGGCTCGACCAAATACGCCGTCATGGAGCGTGCGGACAATCCTGTTGTCGAGGGTGATCCGCTCAATCCGTACACGCTGCTGAAAGATGAAACATGCACCATGCTCGGCGGCGATCCTGAAACCATGGTGCCGGACGATGCATTTCAGATGCTCGCGGCGCTTGCGGCCAGCGGCGGCGGTTCCGGTGACGTTGGCGAGCTGGAGGACACCGCCTTTGTGGTCGGCACGTTTACCAACAGCGGCGCGGGTTGGAATACGTTCAAGTTTCGTCAGCCGTTTGAGGGCGTGCCAAACGTCGTGTGCCAAGCCGAAGCCTTTGACGGTATCGTGCAGGTGCAGAACGTGACAAAGGACGGCTTCCAGTATTGCTTGCGGACACAGGCAAGCGGAACGTACTACGTCGGCGCAAGCACCGGAACCACGCCGTCCCACTCGGCGGCAACGCTCGTGACTGGCACGACAACGACGGCAACCGCCGTGAAAATTAACTATATTGCAGTCGAATTTGGAGGTGAACGGTAATGTTAGGCGTAAATCAGCTTGACTTTATCAACTATTGCAATGCCCTGAAAGGCAACTATCGCAAGGGCGTACACAAGATGGAAACACTGCTCGAAAATCCGACCCACGCGAAAGAGTTTGCAAGCAATCTCGGCGGTGTGTCTGTCGTGCTGGGTACGCCGGTAGGCAAGGAGGACCGCAACAGTGAAACACTGCGCTCTATGCTGCTGGCCAGCGATGTGGCGAACGATGCCGTCTATACATGGATGGGTCAGTATTACGAGTTCGACAGCTGGGATGAGCTGCTCGGCGATGAGGATCGCTGCAAGGCGATGATGGCGAACGAACTGCTGTGGCGTGCGCTGTCTGCCAGCGGCGTGGCGATGGGCAAGACCGTGGCAACGCTCGCGGGCCTGTCCTGCAGCGCGTATGACGATATGAGCGCGGTCGCTGCATCTTCGACCGCTATGACGGCTGTGGCTTCGTCCCAGACCGCTATGGCGGCCGTGGCTTCGTCCCAGACCGCTATGACGGCTGTGGCTTCGTCCCAGACCGCTATGGCGGCGGTAGCAAATAACAAGACTGCACTTACCGCTGTTATCAACAACGCATCTGCACTTAACACTGTGGTGTCGTCTTCGACCGCTATGGCGGCTATCTTCCGAAGCAGCACCGCTATGACGGCCGTACAGAACAATGCCTCTGCGTGGGCAATCTTTAGCAACGCAAGCAGCGCTGTAATGGGTAAGACTGTAGCAGAGCTGGCCGGACTGAATCCGAGCGGCTATGCGGACATGAACGCGATTGCATCGTCTTCGACCGCTATGACGGCGGTATGCTCGTCTGCATTGGCGTTCAATGCGGCACTGAAGAACAGTACAGCACGCACTCAACTTGCCGGAAGTTCGTATTTACAGAGTAATTACGATAAATTGCTTTCTACCGTTGGAAACAGCACTTATTTCAGCCAGAAGTTCGACAATATTGATTCTGGAGCTAAACGCGCTATTTCCGGCGGCAATACCGATACTACCGCGACCGCAAATGAATCTGTATTCTTGTGCAAGAAAATCGGTGCATGGAGCAACGGAAATTCCGTTACCGGTACCGTTGCACATCTTCAGACGAAAACTACGGCAGGCAGTATCAGCACGAGAGCCGGTGGCGGTCAAAGCACCGACGACTACACTACTGGCGGCGTACAAGCTAAATATATCTGCATTGGCGGCTGCACATTTACCGAGAACGGCGACGCTTACTGCTGCGGTATTTTCGCCTTTGCCAAGTAGTATTTTACTGCGTATTAACATTCTAATGCGCACGCAACCGCTGCGATAACGCCGTATTCACCGACTTTCTCGGTTGTTTTGTAGTATTAAGCCGTAACATTCAGCTAAAACAGGCTCATAAGCGCCTATATAGAGCTGAGTGGTACGTCTTAGAATGTTAATGCGTACCTAATAAGAGCCTTTTAGCAGGGGATATAGTACAATGTAGAGCTGTTTTGATACCAGTATACAGAGAGCGAAGTTTGAAACGCTTTGAGCAGATTCTGGTTAGTTCCGTTAGAGGAAAACGTAGTCTGAACATTATCCGTTTTGACCCAACCATTACCTCCGCTAACACTGGCGCCATAGATATAAACCGCAATACCTCGACCAGATCGAACCGTTTCCGTAGTCCAATTATTCCCGGACTTTGTTTTAGCAACCAACAACGGCGATGCCTTGAGGGCGTTAATAGCCGTGGTAGAAGCCGAAATCGCAGACATTGCCGTGCTTGATGTGGCAATAGCCGCCATAGCGGTCTGGGACGATGCAATAGCCGTCATAGCGGTCGAGGACGACACTACAGCGTTGAGTGCTGTACTGTTGTTAATTACCGCCGCCATAGCGGTCTAATGCGCACAAAAACGCCCTGATTTTCGGGTTTCGTGTATAATGAAAGATACACCAAATCCGAAAGGGGATACACGTTATGAACGCAAAAACAGAACTCGCAAAGCGGCTTTCCGAAACTTTTTCCGGAGGTATGCCTGTGACCGCCGAAGCGCTCGCCGCGATCTTAAAGGACTATTCTATCACGAAAGAATCGGACGAACAGCGCAGCGATCTGCACCGCAGGATCAAGTATTATCTGGGCGCGAAACGCATTGACGGCTTATCCGACAAGACCCTGGGGAACTACCGCTGCAACCTCGAAATGTTTGCCGCCAGGGTGAACAAGAGCGCTGCCAAGGTAACGACTGACGACATCCGCGGCTATATTTCGTACCTCGATGAAACGCGCCACCTGAAAGACACGTCGCTGCAAACGCACATCAACACACTGCGTGCGTTTTTCGGGTGGCTTCATGTCGAGGAGAAGATCAAGAAGAACCCGATGAGCAAGATCAAGTCCTTGAAATTGGACAAGAAGGGCGCCCGCCAGGCGCTGACCGTCGAAGAACTGGAACGCCTGCGCGATGCCTGCAAGACGTACCGGGAGAAAGCGCTGATCGAGTTCCTTGTGTCTACCGGCTGCCGCTTGAGCGAAGTCGCGCAGCTGCGTGCGGCGGATCTCAATCTCGCAGATCGGTCGGTGCAGGTCACCGGCAAGGGCGACAAAGACCGTGTGGTGTACTTCTCGGTTCGCGCACGCCTGATGATTGAGGAGTACATGATGCAGCGCAAGGGCGGTGACGGTCTGTTTGTTTCTAGCAAATCGCCGTATGAGCCGCTCAAGCCGCGTGCCATTCAGCGCATCGTCCACAGCCTGAGCGAGCGCGCCGGACTGGAGGGCAGGGTACACCCGCATCTGCTCCGGCACACGTTTGCGACCCATGCGCTCAACGGCGGCATGGACGTAACCGTCATCCAGCGGCTGCTCGGTCACGAGGACATTGCAACGACACAGATCTACGCCGAACTGAACGAGGAAGGTGTACGGCATCAATACAATAAGTATGTGGCGAACTGACCACAGAAAGGGGTAACCATGAAAGTAAATGACATCAAAGCTCTGGACTACCGGACCGACGGCGACCTGCTGACGATCCCGTTTGCGGATACGTCGGTCGAGGCCGTGCTTGCACTGGATTCCGCTGTTCTCACGGTCAAAACCGACGACGGCGACACGGTGGAAGTGCTTGCCGGCTACGCGTTGCGTTCGGTCACGGTGGACGCGAAGGACCCGACCAGTGTGACGGCTGTTCTCACCCGTGCGGTGGACGGCACAGCGGCGGCACTGGACGCGCTCACGGCGCAGCTGACGCAGAGCGAGAAGGAGAACAAGCTGCTCAAGGCGCAGGTCAACGCCGCGACCGAGCGCAGCGATTTTATCGAGGACTGCATCGCAGAGATGGCCGTTCAGGTCTACAGCGATGAAGTTTAATATTCTACATTCATTAGAAAGGTTGGTAAGTATGATGGCAATGTTTTTCGCACAGAGAGTGATCCTCGGCAAGACGAAGTTCGACGAGGTGCCCAAGGCACTCAAGACCAAGGTAGCGGAGATCCTGCTCGACAGCGGTCTGCCTGAGCTGGTACCGTCCGAGTTCGGCGGCACGGCTGACGACGTGGAGGCGAAGTAAGGAGGAGCGCATGGACGCTGTACACATTAAAAACTGCGTGCTTGCGGCGTTTGCGGCGGTGGGAACCGTCGCAGCGCAGGCACTGGGAGGTTGGGACGCTGCTATGCAGGTATTAGTGGCCTTGATGGCCGCAGATTATTTGACCGGTGTTCTGGTAGCAGCCGTCTGGCAGCGTTCCCGCAAGACGGAGAGCGGCGCACTGGACAGCAAGGCCGGTTACATTGGTCTGCTCAAGAAGGGCATGATTCTGCTGGTCGTGTGGCTGGGCGTGCTGCTCGACAATGCACTTGGGGAAACGTACATCCGCATGGCAGTTATGCTGTTCTTCGTCGGCAATGAGGGATTGAGTCTGTTAGAGAACCTCGGCCTGATGGGCGTACCGTTCCCGGCGTTCCTCGAGCGAGCACTCGAGGCTCTGCGTGAGCAGGGCGACAACGGAAAGGGTGGTAGTAATGCAAATCCATGACGCAAACTTAAAGCACAACGGCAACTGGTCGTACCGCAACAGTACGTCCGAAATTATCCTGCACCACGCCGAGGCAAGCCACGCATCGGTTGAAGATATCAACCAGTGGCACCTTGAGCGCGGATGGGCAGGTATCGGTTACAACTACTATGTCCGTAAGGACGGTACCATCTGGCGCGGCCGTCCTGAATGGGCTGTTGGTGCCCATGCAAAGGGCCACAACGACAAGTCCATCGGTATATGTTGTGAGGGCGCTTACATGGTGGAAACCATGCCCGCCGCACAGCTGGCTGCGCTCAAGGACCTCATCCGCGACATCATGAGCCGCTACGGCAAGCTCAAGCTGCTCCGTCACAAGGATGTCAACGAAACCGACTGTCCGGGTGTCAATTTCCCCTGGGCAGAGGTGCAGAAGTATGCCGAGCCTGAGAAGAAAGAGGAGGACAAGATCGTGGTCGAGAAGAAGAACATCATGCTCAACGGCAAGACGTACACCTGCGAGTGCATCACCAAGGATGAGGTAAACTACATCAAGATGCGCTCTCTGGAGCAGGCAGGCTTTGCGGTCAGCTACGATGCAATCCGTAAACTGCCGAGCATTACCGCACCGCAGTGCCGCACGTTCGTTCCGGACGGTACCGCCGAGGTGCAGGCCGCCATCGACACTGTGCAGGAGGTTGCCGGTCTGGAGGAGCAGACCATCGAGTATCTGCTGCGGTACCAGTACGGCGAACAGCTGATCCGCAAGCTGGCCGAGGCGATGGAGAAGTAACTCGACTGTGCCGGGAATCTGACGACAAATTGACGACACGAGGGCATAAAAAGGTACGAGAAAGTGCAAAAGTCAACTTTCCAAAATACACGATTTTGGAACTTGCGTGCGTTTCAAAAACGCGAAAGCGTGCGTTTAATGTGCGATTTGTGTCGATTTTTGCGAGAATTGAATACCACGCAGTTTAGCGCCTTGCGGAGAAGTACGGTCTCAAAGCAGCTCGTCGCGCTCCGCAGTTCTCCAAGCGCTAATCTACAGCTTAATAATGCTAAAAAAGTCCGGAAATACACCATTTTCCGGGCTTTTCTATATCCAAAATTCTGTCTGGCCTGTTCGGTTTTGATGGAATTTGAACGTAAATTTATGGGTTTATAGTGGCCAAATTACTGGTGGACAAGCCCATTCTGACCTCTTATGGGTTAAATTACTGGTGGACAATAGGAGAAAATGATGTCCAATTTTGCCGTCAACGGACGAACACATACTTGACTGATTTACATAGAGCCTTGGCTCATTCTTTGAAA